>Ga0129316_1000215_pt1 | contig 39605 bp, 34 predicted proteins | sample Cm1ome_2_FD_94429 | JGI IMG/M metagenome (GOLD analysis project Ga0129316, IMG submission 94429) | Eastern black-and-white colobus group fecal microbial communities from Wisconsin, USA - Cm1022B metagenome | ecosystem: Host-associated > Mammals > Digestive system > Large intestine > Fecal...
CCCACATATTTGGACTAGCTTGAGCACAAGAATGTACTAGCGAAACCACAAAATGTACCAGGTCTTAATATAGCACAAAAATTGGAATAGGTCGACCCAACCACAAGTAATGGACTAATGCAAATAAATTTTCCAAACAAAATCACCGTTAAATTTTTGTCTACAAAATAATTTTTCATGTAAAATTTAATTTACTTTTATAAAAAAGCTGCGTTTCACGTGAAACGCAGCTTTAATTTTGCTTGTCGATTTTCAGTTTAGAATAAAGGCTTGCTGTTACCGCCTTTGGGTTTCTTTTGATTTTTAATGCGCAGACTGACAACAACATCATCACCTTCTACAGTCTGCTCCATATTTACCGGAATACCCACGGACTTAATGGAATTGACTACTTGTTTAATGCTGTTCAGATAAATGCGTACATCATTCACAATCACCAGGCGCTTTCTTTTCTCTTGCTGCTTATCCGCCAATAATTTAGCAATATATTCTTCAGTTTGGCGCACATTATAGCCGCGGGCAATAACGGTCTGCAAAACCTCCATACGCAGCACATCATCATCCAGCCGCAAAAGCGCGCGGGCATGACGCTCGCTTAAATTTTTTTCTACCAATAATTTGCGAATCGCTGCCGATAACCGCAGCAAACGCTGTTTATTAGCAATAGTCGACTGTTTTTTGCCGACTCTGACAGCTAAAGCCTCCTGCGTTAAATGGAACTGCTCCATCAGCTGCTCATAGCCTTCGGCTTCTTCTAAAAAATGCAAATCCTCACGCTGCAAATTTTCAATCAACGCGATTTCCGCAATCTGCTGAGAGGTATATTCGCTGATAATTACGGGCACCTCTTCCAGCTTTGCCATGCGGCTAGCACGCAGGCGGCGCTCACCGGCGATTAAAAGATAACGTCCGTCTTCGGCAGGAGTTACCAGCAAGGGCTGCAAAACGCCATATTGAGCAATAGAATCTGCCAATTCCTCTAAAGCGCTGTCATCAAAGGTTTTGCGGGGCTGATAAGGATTAGGAAAAATTTGGTCGATAGGCACTTTAATTACCTTGACCTCCTTGACAGCTTTATTCTCACCCAAAATACTGCAATTAGTATCTAATACAGAAAATCCATCGTCTATTATCATACTCTCTCCCCCTATTTGCTGCCTAAGGGCTGCTTTTCCGGCGTACCTGCTTTGCGCGGATAATGCGTCGGCGTAGTTTTAATTTTGCTTATTTTAATTATAGCACGTCCATCGTCCAGTCCGGGTAATTTTACCGGTTCAGCGTTAAGAATTTTGCCACCGAGTATTTTTACAGCCGCCGAACCCTCGGTAATTTCTTCCGTATATTTACTGCCTTTTAAAGCGATAAACCGGCCGCCTGTTTTTGCCAGCGGCAAGCAGTATTCGGCGAGTACGCTCAAACGCGCCACAGCGCGCGCCGTAACAAAATCATATTTTTCTCGATGCTGTTTATTGCGTCCAGCATCCTCTGCCCGCAGATGCTCGCAGTGAATATCCTTTAACTCTAAAGCGTCAATCACCTGCTGTAAAAATTTTAAACGCTTGCCTAATGAATCTATCAAAACAACTTTCAGCTCGGGACAGTAAATTTTTAAGGGAACACCGGGAAAGCCTGCGCCGCTGCCAACGTCCGCCAAGGTTTTACCGGCCATTTCCTTATCGTAAGCCAGTAAGCTGTCTATCATGTGCTTGACAGCAACGTCCTCCGGCGCGGTAATGGCAGTTAAATTCATTACCTTATTGGTTTCGACCAGCATTTCGTAATAACGCTCAAATTGCTCCAGCTGGCGCTCACTAAAGTGCAGACCGGCCTCCGCGCCGCGAGCAGCTAAAATTTCTGTAAAAGTCATTCACTCTGCTCCTTTCTACGCTTCAGCTCCAAAGCAATCATCAGCACGCTGACATCGGCCGGAGAAACGCCGCTGATGCGGGAAGCCTGACCGATATTAGTCGGACGCACCTTATCTAGTTTTTCAGCAGCTTCGCTGGAAAGCTCTTTAATGGAGTGGTAATCAATATCGTCCGGCAGGCGTTTATTTTCCAGCTTCATAAAGCGTTCTACTTCTTGATACTGTTTAGCAATATAGCCTTCGTATTTAGCAAATATTTCCGTCTGCTCCGCTACCTGCGGCGTTAATAACGGCAAGTCAAAGGCCTGCTGTAATTTGTCGTAGGTAATTTCTTTACGGCGCAGCAAATCTAACAAATTGGTGCCTGTACGCAAAGCTGTGCTTCCCATCGCTGCGAGCTTGGCATTATTTTCTTCGCTGGGAGCAATATTGATTTTTTTCAGCTCGCCGACAGTGCGTTCAACAGCCGTGCGTTTTTCTGTAAAGCGCGCATAACGCTCATCGTTTACCAAACCAATTTGACGTCCTTTTTCCGTCAGGCGCAAATCGGCGTTATCCTGACGCAGCAACAAACGATATTCTGCTCTTGAGGTCATCATGCGGTAAGGTTCGTTAGTTCCCTTGGTAACAAGGTCGTCAATCAGCACGCCGATATAAGCTTCATCCCGGCGCAGCACCAAAGGCTCCTGACCGTGAATTTTTCGCATAGCGTTAATGCCCGCCATCAAACCCTGCGCCGCAGCTTCTTCATAACCGCTGGTGCCGTTGGACTGGCCGGCGCTGAAAAGTCCGCTGATAGCCTTATGCTCCAAAGAATATTTCAGCTGCAAAGGATTAAGGCAGTCATAATCAATAGCGTAACCGGCACGCATCATCTTGCAGTTTTCCAAGCCGGGTATCGTCCGCATAAACTGCAGCTGAATATGCGCAGGCAAGGACGAGCTCATACCCTGCACATACATTTCGTTGGTGCTGCGTCCTTCCGGTTCGATAAACAGCTGATGCCGTTCTTTATCGGCAAAACGCACCAGCTTAGACTCGATAGAAGGACAGTAACGCGGTCCCACGCCCTCAATCATACCGTTAAACATACCTGATAAATGCAGATTATCACGAATAATTTTATGCGTAGCGGCATTAGTATAAGTCAAATAACAGGGAACCTGTTCTCTGGTTTTTATATCGCTGATAAAAGAAAAATTGCGTACTTCTTCGTCGCCGTATTGCGGCTCCATTTTGCCGTAATCAATACTGCGGCTGTCAATACGGGCTGGCGTACCGGTTTTAAAACGCATAAGCTCTACACCGTGCTCAAGTAGAGAAGCAGACAGCTTTTGGGCGCTGCGCAAACCGTTAGGCCCGCATTCATAATTTACCTGACCGTAAACTATGCGTCCGCGCAAATATGTACCGGTAGCCAAAATAACGCATTTAGCTTCAAAAATTTCGCCGGTTTCCGCTTCTACGCCTACTACCTTACCATTTTCTACCAACAGCTTATCAATCATCAGCTGCTTTAATTCCAAATTATCCTGATCTTCAACGATTTTTTTCATTAAGGTATGATAATAGGGCTTATCCTCCTGTCCACGTAGTGCATGCACGGCATAACCTTTACCGGTATTTAAAAGACGCATTTGAATGCACGCCAAATCAGCGCTGATACCCATTTGACCGCCTAAAGCGTCTATTTCGCGTACCAAATGACCTTTTGCAGGTCCGCCGATGGAAGGATTGCAGGGCATTAAAGCTACATTATCCAAAGAAAGCGTAGCCAGCAAGGTTTTGCCGCCTAAACGGGCAGCAGCCAGTGCTGCCTCCACACCCGCGTGTCCTGCACCTATAACAATTACGTCAAAAGAATCTGTAATGTAACTCATAATCTATCTCTTTCAGTAGTAAAATTTCTTGCGTATGCTTACGCTTTTCCACTATTTACCAATACAAAAACGAGAGAAAATCTCGTTGATAATTTCATCCTGCACTGTATCGCCGGTTATCTCGCCTAAAAGATCTATGGCGTTGCGCACATCTATCACAATGCAGTCATAAGGCAGCATATTGTCAGCCGCCTCGCCTGCATCCCGCAGATAACTATAAGTTTGGCGCAATAGCTGTTCCTGACGAGCGTTTTGCACATAAGCGCCTTCGCTTAAAGCTCCTTCACTGCCGTAAACATAGTTTTTCAGCCAAGCGCTGAAAGCTTCCATACCAATCAAGGTTTTAGCAGAGAGCGTCATTACCTTATCCTCGCCAAAACGGCTGCGCAAAACCTGTAAATCCACAGCCAAACCCAAATCGCTTTTGTTGACAATAATCACGCACGGCTTACTGTCAGCGGCGTCTAAAATCGCTTCGTCCTCTGCCGTTAAGCCTTCGCTGCCATCCACCACACAAATTATCAGTTCAGCTTCCTGCAAAAGCTGGCGGCTTTTTTCCACGCCGATTTTTTCTACAAAATCTTCGGTACTGCGAATGCCTGCCGTATCTGCTAAAACTAAGGGTACGCCGTCTAATAAAAGCTGCTCTTCAATTACGTCGCGAGTGGTACCGGCATATTGCGAAACAATGGCTCTGTCTTCTTTTAAAAGCGCATTAAGCAGGCTGGATTTACCCACGTTAGGCTTGCCCACAATCGCTGTGCGCAGTCCTTCGCGCAAAATTTTACCGGTATGCGCGTGAGCTAACAGCTTAGCAACTGCCTCACAACTGCTGCTGATATTTTCCTGCACGCGGCCATAGGTTACATCTTCAATATCCTCTTCCGGATAATCAATGACGGCTTCTAAATTTACTACCACGTCCACTAAATTACGCCGCAAGTTGCGCAGCGCTTTCGCCAGCTGTCCCTGCTGCTGGCGGACCGCCAGCTTCAAGCTTGCTTCACTGCGGGAGCGGATAATATCCATAACAGCTTCCGCCTGCGTCAAATCTATGCGCCCGTTCAAAAAAGCGCGCTTTGTAAATTCGCCCGCTTCTGCGGGACGCGCTCCTGCCGTATAAGTCAAAGCCAAAATTTTCTTTAAGGATTGCAGACCGCCATGACACTGAATTTCCACTACATCCTCCGCCGTATAAGAACGAGGTCCGCGCATAAAAACAGCTAAAACCTCGTCTACTAAGCTTCCGTCCACGTCATAAATATGTCCGTAAACCATGGTGTTTACAGGATAAGCCGCTAATTTTCTGCCGGAGGCTGCTTTAAATAAACTTTCACCTACGGCTAAAGCTTTTTCGCCGCTGATGCGCACTATACCTACGGCCCCTTCGCCTAAAGCAGTAATAACCGCGCTGATTGTTTCCTCTGCCATCTGCGCCCTTCTTTCCTTAATCACTCAAATTTATTTGTTTCAGAATAAATATAACCCAGTAAGCTACGTACTGGGTTATAAATGTTTATTTTTTCAATTCAATTACTACGTGACGGTACGGATCATCGCCCTCGCTAAGGGTCGTAACCCGGCGATCGCCCTGCAGGGCCATATGGATAATCTTGCGTTCATGAGGATTCATTGGCTCTAAAGCTACGCGCTCACCAGTGCGTTTTACCTTATCAGCCAAACGAACTGCCAAACGAGTTAATGTTTCAATGCGGCGGTCACGGTAGTCCTCTACATCAATAATCACACGCACGCGTTCAGCACTGTTTTTATTGGCAACCAAATTGGTCAAATATTGCAGACTATCTAAGGTCTGACCGTGCTTGCCAATCAAAATGCCCATGTCGTCGCCATGAAGCTTAAAAGTTACGCTGCCGTCATTTTTGCTGATGAATTTTTCCATAACAACGTCAATTTTCATAGCGTTAAATACTTTTTGCAGAAAATCCTTCGCTGCGGTAACAGATTCATCGTTTACAGCATATTTGCGGGGTTCGCGCGCGGAGCGCTCGCTCTTTAAAGATTCTAACGAAGAAATAGCGGAATCAACAACCTGATCCTTAGCTGCGGCAGCTTTTTTGCCTAATTCTTCAGCGGCGCCTGCTGCCTGTTCTTTAATTTCGTCGGTTTTTTTAGAAACGCTGCTTACGGCAATAGTAGCTGCTTCTTTCACTGCTTTAGCAACGTCAGAAGTTGCTTCACTGAAGGTTTTTTCAGCAACAGCTTCTTCAGTTTTCACAGCTTCAGCAGCTTCCTTAACGGTTACGCGTACCTTAGCGTCTTTACCGAAAAATCCCAAAAAGCCTTTTTTGCTTTCTTCCAAAACTTCTATTTCAACTTGATCACGAGCTACGTTTAAAGCCTTCAATGCTTCAGCAACAGCTTCTTCTACGCTTTTGCCCTTTTTTTCAATAAAAGCCATCTATCTCACTCCTTACTGGTCACTATTTTTTTGCTTTTTCCATCATAAACTGCTGGCCAATCTGCATAATATTCATTACTACCCAGTACAGAACCAAGCCTGCCGGGAAGCTCAAACTGATATAACCAATAAATAACGGCATAAAATACAGCATCATTTTATTTTGCGGATTGCCGGTGTCAGGCATAGTCTGCTTGGACTGAATAAAAGTAGTCAAAGCGGACAAAACCGGCAGAATATAGGTCGGATCAGGATTAGAAATGCTTTGCATCCACAGGAAAGAAGCAGAACCTTCATAATGAAAATCGCGAATACCATAGAAAATACCAATCATGATCGGCATCTGCACAATTAAAGGCAGACAGCCTGCCAAAGGATTTACACCCTCGCTTTTATAAAGATTAGCCAATTCCATATTCAAACGTTGCTTATCGTTTTTATATTTCTCCTGAATAGCTTTCATTTTTGGCTGAATTTCCATCATAGCCTTAGTTGATTCAATCTGCTTTTTAGAAAGCGGATACAAAATCAACTTCACCAAAATTGTCATAATAATAATAGCTATGCCGTAATTAGGAAAACCTACGCCCTGCAAAAAGCTGTAAATTACGGTAATTACCTGCTGAACGATATTGCTGAGAAAATCCAAGATATCACTCCTTCAAAATCAAAGTGTTGTTCGCAAAAATATTATTCTACCGGATCATAGCCTCCCGGATGAAAGGGATGACATTTGCAAATTCGTCTAATAGCAAGCCATAATCCTTTTACAGGCCCCTTTTTCTGTATCGCCTCAATAGCATAAGCTGAGCAAGTAGGATAAAACCTACACGTCGGCGGAAATAACGGCGAAATAAAGATTTGATAAAATCTTATACACAAAATCAGTAACCTGCTCATAAATATTCAGATCCTTATTCCAGCAGCAAGGCTGCTCTCTTTGCTAGTCTTAAAAAAACTCGTTCAAAAGTCTTATAATCAGCCTTCGTCAATTTCTGACGAGCCACCCAAACTATATGATACCCTTTTTTAAGCTCTGCGCGGTGCATACGGAAAACTTCCCGCATCACACGCTTGACTCTGTTGCGTACCACGGCACAGCCTAATTTTTTACCTACGGCCAAACCAACCTTCAAATCATCTCCTTGGTCTGCCAAAATGTAAAAAACCGACATAGGATCAACAACAGTACGTCCGTTGCCATAAACAAACTGAAAGCTTTTTTTCGATTTCAGCTTATTGATTTTTTTTAAAGTATACTTTGTTTTCTGCATTAAATGCACTCCTGCCTGCATGGAAAAAATAGGCCACTTGCGCGGCCTATTTGATAATGTTATGCAGACAATTTCTTTCTGCCTCTAGCACGTCTTCTTTTGAGAACTTGACGACCGCCCAAAGTTTTCATTCTTTCTCTGAAACCATGAGTTCTTTTTCTTCTGAGATTGTTAGGTTGAAAAGTACGTTTCATTCAGTATTCCCTCCTTATCCACCGAAAATTTTACCAAATTCCTTGTATTTGAATTGATAGCTGATAAGTATACTACCTGTCCCGCAGCCGCAAAACCATACAATTGGCGCAGTACAAGATATTACTAAAATATTATATTGGAAAAAAAAATTTTAGTCAAGTAGAAAACTCCTATTTTTCGGACTTTCAAGAAATTTTCTAGAAAATTTGCGAAGTTATCCACAGTCTGCTAAAATATTAGATGGATATTTTTCTCATGAAATAACAATGTACGACGCTTACCGGCCACTGCAAACATCTTGGCCGTCGTTTTTATTCTGATAAAATTACTGCAGGAAAGGATGTTCCCTATGAGTTCCTACGATTTAGCTGAAATCTGGGCAAAATGCCAAGATAAATTTAAGGAATCAGCCAACGAAAAAATTTTTAACGCCTGGATTAGGCCAATCATACCCTTAGAAGTTACTGATAACTACTTTAAAGTCGCCGTAAAAAGCGATTTCTTTAAAAATTTTCTGGAAGACAATTATGCTTCAGTTCTTGAAGGTATTCTCTCGGGTATTATGGGTAAAAATATTAAGCTGCTTATCGAAACTATAGATAACGGCGTATCATGTGTTGCCGAAGCGCAGGAACCTTATCCCCAGCATCCTCAAAAAACTCAGCAGCAGGAACTTTTTCCGGAAAAAACCTCTGAACAGGAAATAGACGAAAGCAATCTAAATCCTAAATTTGTTTTTGAAACCTTCGTTATCGGCAACTCTAACCGTTTCGCCCACGCAGCTGCCAAAGCAGTCGCCAACAATCCGGCGCACGCTTACAATCCGCTATTCCTTTACGGAGGCGTTGGTCTCGGCAAAACTCACCTAATGCACGCTATCGGCAACCGCATCAAGCAAAACAATCCCAGCATGAAGGTTCTCTACACCACCAGCGAAAAATTCACCAACGAAATCATCAACTCCATTCAAAATAAAACAACTGAAGCCTTTCGCCAAAAGTACCGCAACATCGACTGCCTGATTATTGACGATATTCAATTCTTAAAAGGCAAGGAGCAGACGCAGGTAGAATTTTTCCACACCTTCAACGCTTTAAAAGACGCCAATAAGCAAATTATAATTTCCAGCGACCGCTCGCCGCGCGAAATTGAAACCTTAGAGGATCGCCTGCGTTCTAGATTTGACCAAGGTCTTACGGCTGACATCCAACCGCCGGACTTAGAAACCCGCATGGCAATCCTGCGCACCAAGGCAGAATCCGACCATATCCAACTGCCTAACGACGTAATTACCTTATTAGCTACCAACATTTCTACTAATATTCGTGAAATAGAAGGCGCTTACACCAAAATCGTAGCCTATACTTCCTTAATGGATATGCCGATAACCGTAGAAACCGCGCAGAAAGTTTTAACCGACATGGGTAACTCAGTTAAAACCCGCGTCATTACCTTTGAAGGCATTATTAAAGTTGTAGCTGAACATTACAATATTAAGCAGGAAGAGCTTTTCAATAAAAAGCGCACGCAAAATATCGCTTATCCGCGTCAAATAGCTATGTATCTCTGCCGCGAGCTGGCAGACCTTTCTTATCCAAAAATTGGCGAGCTATTCGGCGGACGCGACCACACAACCGTTATCCACGCCTACGAAAAAATCAGCAAAGCCAAAAGTACCAGCTTAAACCTGCAAACAGAACTACAAAAAATGATAGATATCCTACGTCAATAAAAGTTATCCACAAAAACTGTTGATAACTAACAAAAAAACTGTGCATAACTTTTGCCGACAGTTGATAAATTTTTAAGCTGTGGAAGCTGTGCAAAATATTTCCCGCTTATCCACAAACTTATATACATATGAAAAACAGCTACAACAAAAGCTTACCACCACTTTTCCACATTACTAACAAATCTTACTACTACGTCGACTACTTTTTATAAATTATTATAGTAATAAAAACCAAGGAGGACTGTGTACAAATGATAATCACCTGCAATACAAACGAACTAAGCAAAGCCATTCAAACAGCTCAACGAGCTATAATATCCAAACCAAGCACGCCTATTTTTTCCTGCATCCATCTTTTTACCAAAGAAAATAGATTAGAAATTCAAGCTATGGATTTAAATATGGCAATCTCCTGCACTATTGATGCAGAAATTACTGAACCGGGAGAAATAGTAGTTTCTGCCAAACATATTTCCGAATTAGTGCGCAAATTACCCAGCGAAACAGTTATTATCAACCAAAACACTGAAAATAAGACCATCAAGGTTACTTCCGGCAACTCCGAATTTCAACTGCTACTGATGAACACAGACGATTATCCTAAATTCCCAACCTTTGACGGCAATAAAACTATTACTATTGAAGATGAAAAAATTAAAGAATTGATCAAAAAAACCATTTTCTCCTGCTCCACTGACGAAGCCCGTCCTTTATTTACCGGCATTCTCGTCGAAAGCAAGGACGATAAGCTGACATTTGTTGGTACCAATACTCATCGCCTGGCAATAAAATCCTTAATTCAAACTACTAACGAGCCTATGAGCATGATTATTCCTTCTAAGGTTTTAAACGAAATTTTCCGTAATTTAACAGGAGATATGCCGCAGGAAGTAATAATTTCTCTGCTTAACAATCAAATTATGGTCATTATTGATGACGTAGTAATAGTTTCTCGTTTAATCGAAGGCAAATTCCCCGATTATAACAAGGTTATTCCGGCAAAATTTGCCGTTACCTGCAAAGTCAATGCTAAAGAACTGGCTGGAGCTGTAGAACGCGTAGCGCTGTTTTCCACCGATGGCGATTACAGTATTGTAAAAATTAGCGTTGAGCAAGAGAAAATGACTATTACTTCCAGCAGTCCCGAAATCGGTACCGGGCGTGAAGTTATTACCTGCGCAACGGAAGGCGATGCTTTAAATGTAGCCTTTAACTCTAAATATATTTTAGATATTCTCAAAAATATCGACTCTGATGAAGTAACCTTGGCTATGAATACTTCTTTAAGTCCCGTGTGCATTACTTCTAAGCAAGAAGAAAATTACACTTATATTGTTACGCCGGTACGCGTAGTATTCTAAGGAGCTATCAAAGATGCAAAAAGAAAATATAGCGATTAGCACAGAATTTATTACTATTGATAAATTATTAAAATTTTCCGGTGTAGCAGATACAGGCGGTCAAGCCTTTCTGATGGTAGAGGACGGTGTAGTAAAACTAAACGGTAAGACGGTAACAGAAAAGCGCAAAAAAGTTTTTCCCGGTGACCTTGTAAATATTGACGACCAGATTGAGCTGACTGTAATCAGAGAAAAACAATGAAAATAACCAGCCTTTACGCGGTAAATTTTCGTAATTATCCTAGCTTCCGGTTACAGCTTCCTGCAATGATAAATGTTTTCTACGGAAAAAATGCTCAGGGAAAAACTAATATTTTAGAAGCTATTTTTTATGGAGCGTTTGGAATGTCCCACCGTACCAATACGGAGGAAGAGCTTTTAAAACTTGGGTCTGACTCTATGGCTGTAGGTATTGCTTACGAAAGTTTCAGCGGCGGACATGAAGTAAAATTAAAAAAATACCGCCAGCAGCAAAGGTGGAAGAAAGAAATTTGGCTGGATGGCGCTAAGGTACGTCCTAAAGAGCATTACGGTTCTTTGAATACGGTGATGTTTTCACCGGAGGATTTGCAGCTTGTTAAAGGCGAGCCTGCTTTAAGACGACGTTTTTTTGATATGCAGATTTCGCAGACAGATCCGCTTTACTATGATTTGCTGGTGAAATATAATCGCGTTTTGCTGCAGCGCAATCGCCTTTTAAAGGATATTCGCGATAACGGCAGCAAGTGTGAAGCCTTGCAGCCTTGGAATCAAGAATTTGTGAAGCTGGCGGCGGCTATTACCCGTAAGCGTATGCTGGCGTTAAATAAGCTGGAAAATATCGTCAGCGAAATTTACGGCTCTATTGCGCAAAATCAGGAGCAGCTAAAGGTTCGCTACGAGCTGAAAGCTAATAACGGCGAATTGCTTTACCCTACTAATACTGCTGCTATCAGCGAAGATTTTTATGGGGAAAATTTAGCGCAGCGCGAGCATATTGACATTTTGCGCGGTAACACGGGCATCGGTCCCCATCGCGACGATTTACAGCTGCTTTTAAATAATATTTCTCTGCGTTCCTTTGGCTCGCAGGGACAGCAGCGCAGCGGAGCTTTAGCTTTAAAGCTGTCACAGCTGGAATATGTGCATCGAGAAATTGGCGAATTTCCTGTGCTGCTTTTGGATGACGTTATGAGCGAGTTGGACGACAGCCGTCGTGCGCAGCTGTTATTATTTATTGACGGCCGCGTGCAGACCTTTATTACCGTTAATGATAGAGAGTTAATTCCGGATTTAGCAGGCAACGCTTATTTTCGCATCGAAAATGGCGTGGTGTGGCAGGCGTAATATTTAGGTATTTTGTATGTATGAAGATAAATTAGTAAGTACAGATGCTGTGATTGAGCATTTATTCGACCCCCGCTTTAATAATAAACTTGTTCCCTTGCAGGGAAAATATTTGTATTTGCAGCATTATTTGATGAAAAAATGGCCCGAAATCTGCGGCTTGAATCTTGTAGGACGCTGCTGTGTAGAAAAGCTTGTTGGCAATGAGCTGCATATTCGTACAGTTAATTCTCTGTTAGCTAACGAGCTGTATATGTTTCAGGATTTATTTTTGCAAAAGGTAAATGCTTATCTTTGTGGAAGAGTCATTATAAAAAAGCTGTATTTTCATAGCGGCGGTTATTACAAGCGGCAGGAAAAGCAAGAGCAGCAGAAGGAAGCAGCGCCTGTTTATGAATATACCAGCTGTCCTCAATGTGGTGCGCGCATGCTCAAGGGCTTGGAGCTATGCAGTGTGTGCGAGCGTGAAAACAAAAATAAGCTGCGCCAGCAGCTGGCAGAGCTTTTGCGCATTCAGCCGTGGTTAACCTTTAAGGATTGTCTAGCTTACTATAAATGTGATAAAATATTATTTACGGCTGTCAAGGACAGATTGAAAAATTATTATTTTGAAAAAGTGCGCTCAGGTTACGCCAGCAAAACAGAATCTATGCTGGCTGTACTTTTTTTACTGGAAAAGCAGCCTGAAGCCATAACAGCTGCTATGTATGATAATGCCATAGCCTATTTACGGAGGGATCAAAGTGTACTTGCATTTGGGAGCCGATTGTATGGTAAAAAATAGTGAGATAATCGCTATTTTTAACCTTCGCGACCCACAGTCGTTAATCTATGAAGATTATGTGCTGAAATACGGTCAAAATTATCAAATCGTTGACGCTGCCGACGGCGAAGCTTATGCAAGTATGATTTTAACTGGTGATACCTTGTACTTGTCTGCTATTTCGGCTATAACTTTGAAAAAACGCGCCGATACCGGTTTTATGGTGGGTGCAGTCTATACTAATTTATAAATTTTGTTACGGAGGTAAATATGACCCAAGATATTGATATTGAAGAAGCTACTGCCGTCAATGGCAGCTATAATGCGGATCAAATCCATGTTCTCGAGGGCTTGGAGGCAGTTCGCAAAAGACCTGCTATGTACATTGGCAGTACCTCTGCCCGCGGTCTGCACCATTTGGTTTATGAGGTTGTAGACAACAGTATTGACGAAGCTTTGGCTGGTCATTGTGATGAAATTAAAGTAATTATTCATGAGGATAACAGTATTACGGTTATTGATAATGGCCGCGGTATTCCCGTGGATATGATGAAAAAGGAAAAGAAGCCTGCCGTTGAAGTTATTATGACTGTGCTGCATGCCGGCGGTAAATTTGGCGATGGCGGTTATAAGGTTTCCGGCGGCCTGCACGGCGTTGGCGTTACCTGTGTTAACGCTTTAAGTGAAAAAATGGAAGTCGAGGTTCGCCGTAACGGCAAGTGCTACGGTATTGAGTTTAAGCAAGGCAAAACCAGTAAAAAGCTTTATGAAAAAGGCTCTACTGAAACTACCGGCACCACCGTTCATTTTAAGCCTGACGCTTCTATTTTTACCGAAACAGAATACAGCTACGATACTCTGCGTTTGCGTATTCGCGAGCTGGCATTTTTAAATAAAGGCATTACCATTTCTTTGATTGATGAACGTCCTGAAGGACGCAGCGAAAGCTTTCACTTTGCCGGCGGTATTATTGAATTTGTAGAATTTGTTGACCATAACAAGGATAAAATTAATGCCAAGCCCATTTATTTAGAGGGCGAAAAAAATAATATTATCGTTGAGGTGGCTATGCAGTATTGCGATACCTACAACGAGAATGTTTTCACCTATGTAAATAATATCAATACGGAAGAAGGCGGCACTCATTTAAGCGGCTTCCGTAAGGCTTTAACCCGCACTATTAATAATTATGCCCGAGCTAATAAATTGCTCAAGGATAACGAAGATGCTTTAAGCGGTGATGATGTACGCGAAGGCTTGACGGCAGTTTTAAGCTTAAAGGTTCCTAATCCGCAATTTGAAAGTCAGACAAAAATTAAGCTGGGCAACAGCGAAGTTATGCCTATTGTTGATAATTTAGTCGGTGACAGCTTGACTGAATTTATGGAGGAAAATCCTGCTGTAGCTAAAAAGATTGTTGAAAAAGGTATTATTGCTGCTCGTGCGCGTGTGGCTGCCAGAAAGGCGCGCGAATTAACGCGCAGGAAAAACGCTATGGATATTGGCGGTTTGCCCGGTAAACTGGCAGACTGTAAGAGTCGTAATGTAGAAGACACCGAAATTTATTTGGTCGAAGGCGATTCTGCAGGCGGCAGCGCTAAGCAGGGTCGTAATTCTGATTTCCAGGCGATTTTGCCTTTGCGCGGTAAAATTTTAAACGTAGAAAAAGCGCGTTTAGACAGAATTTTAAGCAGCGAGGAAATTCGTAATATGATTACTGCCTTTGGCTGTGGTATCGGTGATGATTTTAATTTAGCTAAGGCTCGTTACGGGAAAATTATTATTATGACTGATGCTGATGTCGACGGCGCTCACATTCGCACCTTACTGCTTACTTTCTTTTATCGTTATATGCAGCCGCTGATTAAAGAGGGACATGTATTTATTGCTCAGCCTCCTCTTTATTTAATTCGCAAAACACAGAAAGAGCATTATTACGCTTATAGCGACGAAGAATTGCAGCAAATACTTGATAAAATTGGCCGCGACAGCAATCCTTATGTACAGCGCTACAAAGGTTTAGGCGAAATGAATCCGGGACAGCTGTGGGAAACCACTATGGACCCGGAGGCGCGCACTATTTTGCAAGTACATTTAGAGGATGCAGCCGAAGCCGATAGTATTTTCTCCATTCTCATGGGCGATAAGGTGGAACCTCGCCGCCAGTTTATCGAAGAAAATGCGAAAAAGGTTAGAAATCTTGATTTGTAATATAAATTTTTAGTGAGGTTTTACAATGGTTAAAATAAAAAAAGGTTTATCCGACGCTGATATGCTGAAGGGATTTAGTGAAAATATAACCTTTGAAAACGGCATGTATGCGGAAGAAAAGATTCAGCACAATAAAATAAAAAGCAAGACTCCTGCTAAAAAAGAGCTTTTGTTGCCTAGTGAAGCTCAAGAACGTCTCAATCGTTTTTTACTGGAAATCAGCATGGAGTGCCTGCAAAAAAATCACGGCAGCTGCACTTGGAAGGTTTCTCGTGAAAACGATCAGATAATTATTAAACCAGTGCCTTTGACAAAAAAATGACTTCTACTTTAGTTTTTCAGCTGCCAAATATAAAAATAATCTGTCGAAAAATTTTGCAGCAGCAAGAAATGTTTCACGTGAAACATGCGCCGCAAAAAAATAATTTACTTTTAGCCGGAGGACGAGCTCCTCAAAAAGCTTGGCTGAAAAATTTAACGGCAAAGGAAAATTATAAAATTTTTTGTGCTGATAAAGGGGTAAGCTATGCTTTAGCTGTGGACTTGTCCCCTACTCTTGTAGTTGGCGACTGTGATAGTACGGATGTAGAAGCTTATAAGTCAGCAGAAAAATTAGGATCTGCTTTAGATATTCATTCACCTGCTAAGGATGATACTGATTTGCAGCTTTTATTACAGCAGATGCCAAAGGGAAATATTTTAGCAACTGGGATTTGGGGCGGACGCTTCGACCACCTTTTCAGCAATGTGTATTCTCTTTTGACATTTAAACAACAATGCTGCTGCCAGGTTATTATGGCAGATGATAAAGAATTTATGATATTACTAAATGCTGATGAAGCAGTGGAACTATTGCTAGATGTACCTGAAAAGGTACAGGCCATTTCCTGGCTGCCTCTTTCTGAAGCAGCACGTGTTAGTATTGACGGCGTTCAGTGGCCTTTGCATAATGCAGAGCTTACCCAAAAGCGTCCTTATGCTATAAGTAATTTGCCTACGCAGAAAAATGTTGTGTGTCAGTGCTTAAGCGGCAGCGCAGGCATATATATTCGTTGGCATGATGAAAGATAATATTAAAAATAAGATTTGAGGGGACTTTGTGGAAAATTTTACAGCTTCGTTAGATACAGTAACCGTAGTTTTTTTAATAGTGGCAGGTTTTATTTCAGCCTTTATTGATTCGACAGTTGGCGGAGGCGGCTTGATTTCTACTCCCGCTCTTTTAAGCTTAGGTCTGCCTGTTCCCTACGCTTTGGGAACCAATAAGGTGGCGGCATCTATGGGTTGTTTGACAAGCGTAATTTCCTTTTGGCGGGCAGGAAAAATAAAAAAAACGGCTTTCGCTTTAATGCCCTTGTCCTTTTTAGGCTCTGCCTTAGGTGCTTATGTAGTTTATCTGCTGCCAGAAAAGCTTATGAAAAATATTATTGTTGTGCTTTTAGTTGCTGTTGCTGTATATACCTATCGCCGTAAAGATTGGGGCGATACTTCGGCAGTGCAGCAGCTTGGAATACATGCTTTAATTGGAGCTATTGCTATGGCTTTCGCCATTGGCTTTTATGACGGCTTTTTTGGTCCTGGCACCGGTTCGTTTTTAATCTTTGGCTTTTTATATTTAGGTTATGATTTTGTTACTGCCGCAGGCAATGCCAAAGCATTGAATTTTGCCAGCGGTATCGGCGCACTGGTTTCCTTTGCTGTCAGCGGTACCATAATTTGGTCCTACGGTATTATTATGGCTTTGTCCATGATTGTAGGCGCTGTTTGCGGTTCCCGCTTAGCTATAAAAAAAGGCGCAGCTTATGTGCGTCCGTTGTATTTAGTGGTAACTACTCTGCTTATCGGTAAGCAGGTTTATGAAATTTTGTTAAAATAAAATTTCTCATATAAAAAGTTAGCTGCAATTTATGAAAGAAAGGTGATTGAATGGATAATTTAGAGCCGAATACCGGTAAGGTTCTGCCGGTATATATAGAAGATGAAATGCAGAAATCATATATTGATTATGCGATGAGCGTAATTGTCCAGCGCGCTTTGCCTGATGTACGCGACGGTTTGAAACCGGTACATCGCCGCATTCTGTACGCTATGCAGGAAGCCGGCATGACGCCGACTAAGCCTTATAAAAAATCTGCGCGTATCGTCGGTGAAGTTTTAGGTAAATATCATCCTCACGGCGACAGCGCTGTTTATGACGCTATTGTACGTTTGGCGCAGGATTTTTCTACCCGTTATCTGATGGTTGACGGTCATGGCAACTTTGGTTCTATCGACGGCGACAGCGCTGCTGCTATGCGTTATACGGAAGTGCGTATGGCAAAAATCGCTGAAGTAATGCTGGAAGATATTGAAAAGGATACGGTAGATTTTGTACCTAACTATGATGAATCCTTAAAAGAGCCTTCCGTTTTACCGTCTAAGGTACCCGCACTTCTGATTAACGGCAGCGCCGGTATTGCCGTTGGTATGGCGACTAACATTCCGCCGCATAATCTGTGCGAGATTGTTAACGGACTTGTTATGCTTATTGATAATCCGGATGTGGAAATTCCTCAGCTGATGACTGCCATTAAAGGTCCGGACTTCCCTACCGGCGCTTGCATTCTTGGCAAGGAAGGCATTACCAGCGCTTACACCACCGGCCGCGGCGTAGTAAAAATCCGCGCGAAAGCAGAAATTGAGCCAGGCAACAAGGGTAAGCATAATATTATCATTACGGAAATTCCCTATCAGGTAAATAAAGCTAATTTAATTAAGGATATCGCTCAATTAGTTAAGGACGGCGCTATTGAAGGCATTACGCATATTGACGATTACTCCAATTTGAAGCATGGTATTCGTATTGTTATCGAGCTGAAAAGCGACGCCGTTCCTGACATAGTTTTAAATCAGCTGTATAAGCACACTGCTCTGCAAAGCTCCTTTGGCATTATTATGCTGGCTTTGGTCAACGGACAGCCGCGCATTCTGAATCTCAAACAGATTTTGGAATATTATTTGGCGCATCAAAAGGATGTTATTACCAGACGTACCCGTTACGAATTAGGCAAAGCCAAGGACAGAGCGCACATTTTAGAAGGTTTGAAAATTGCGCTGGATAATTTGGACGCTGTTATCAGCACCATTCGCAACAGCGCCACTGCCGATATTGCCCGCGCAAATTTAATGGAGCGCTTTAAATTGAGCCAGCGTCAGGCGCAGGCAATTTTGGATATGCGCTTGCAGCGTTTGACAGGCTTGGAACGTAAAAAAATTGACGACGAATATATTGACGTTTTGGAAACCATTGATTGGTTGGAAAGCGTTTTGGCAGACGAGCATAAGGTTATGAACATTATTAAAGAGGATTTGTTGGAAATGAAGAAAAAATTCGGCGATGCACGCCGTACCGAAATTTCCCATGATTCCTCTGATATGGATGTGGAGGACTTGATTGCGGAAGAAGACATAGTTGTTACTATCAGCCATCAAGGTTATATTAAACGTCAAACCTTAGATAATTTCCGCAACCAAAAACGCGGCGGCGTAGGCAAAACCGGTGGCAGCGGTAAGAAGGAAGATTGCGCAGAGCATTTGTTCCTCTCCACCACTCACCATAATATTTTGTTCTTCACCAATAAAGGCCGCGTATACCGTCAAAAGGGCTACGAAATTCCCGAAGCCAGCCGTACTGCCAAGGGTACTGCCATTATTAACTTGCTGCCTTTAGAGCAAGGTGAAAAAATTACGGCGGTAATTCCTGTGAAGGAATTTGTTGACGAGCAGTTTATGTTTATGGCTACCAATAAGGGCACAGTGAAAAAGACTAATCTCAAAGATTTGGGCAGCGCCCGCAAAGCAGGCTTAGTAGCTATCAATTTGGACGAAAATGAAGATTTGATAGGCGTTGAGCTGACCGACGGCAATAGCGAAATTATTTTGGCTACTAGAAATGGTATCGCCATTCGCTTTGACGAGCAGGATGTGCGTCCTATGGGTAGAACCGCGCACGGTGTAAGAGGTATTTCCTTAAATTATGGCGACGAAGTTGTAGCTATGGACAGCGTTCCTAATGAAAATTACGAGGTGCTGACCGCTACTGAATTTGGTATGGGCAAACGCACTGCCGTAAGCGAATACCGTAAACAGACTCGCGGCGGCAAGGGTATTATCAATATTAAGATTACGGAAAAAACCGGCTTAGTAGTTGGTATGCGCGTTATCAATCCAGCGCAGGAAATTATGATGATAACTTCTGCGGGAATTATTATTCGTATTGATGTGGACAGTGTTTCCCAATACGGACGCAATACTCAAGGCGTCAAGCTGATGACCTTAAATGATAACGACAAGGTAGTTTCTTTAGCTGCTATTCATCACGAAGAGGAATAAAAAATCTTATAAATTGACAAAGTAGAATTTTAAATAGCCTCTAAGCAGAATTTATTTTCAAATTTCTGTTTAGAGGTTATTTTTTACCATTTTACTTGACCGGGGGGGTAAATGCACTATAATTATTCCAAAAAATTTGGAGGTTATAGTGTTGCTTAACAAAAATTTAAAAAAAATTCTCAAAATAACAGCGGAAAGCAGTTTAATATATTTAGCATTAGTATTATTATTGAGTTTTTTATCAGGGAGCGTTGTATATTTAAAAACAGAGCGTCTATTAGGAACGGCATTTATAGTTGTTTTAATAAGCTATTTATATAAAAATAGAAAAGAATATTTTATAAGCTGGGGAATTTTATACTGTTTGCTGTGTTCAGTAGTTTTTCCATATTTTATAGTAGACGAACATCAAACATTACAGCCTATCATAAAGTATATGAATGTTGTTGGCTGTATTTCTTGTTTTGTTATATTAACAACATCCTTCATTTCTAATAAAATACTAAAAAAAAGCCTATTTATCTTGTATATGATACCCTTATTACTTTTAGTAATGATATTTTGGGGATATTATTTTTCTATGAATGCTACTTTTGCTGCCGATACGCTTTTAGCAGTAATGCAAACTAATTTTAGAGAAGCCAAGGAATATTTAACAGATTATTTTTCATTGCAAGGCAGTATAGCTGTTCTAACCGTTTTATTGGTTGGTGTAGGAATGTGGTTAAATATAAAATGCTTGGAACTATGCAAAGGGAATAAATATTATCTTCATTTTGTGTTTGTACTTTCTTTAGCAAGTTTATTGATATGCTATTCTGGCAGACAAAATATTGTGTTTAAAATTTTTTTAGATGCTGAAAAAAATTTGCAAAAGTATGCTGATTTTCAGAAAAAACAATCAGAACGCAAAAATCATATTAAAACTGATTTACAGATTCAGAAAAATACTAAAGGCGTATATATTTTAGTAATTGGAGAATCACAAAATAAAGATAATATGTCAGCATATGGATATGCTAGAAAAACTACTCCTTGGCTTGAGGAAGCAGTACAACAAAATAATTTTATAAATTTTACTAAAGCTTACTCATGTCATACACATACTGTTCCTGTTTTAACTTATGCTCTGACGGCAAAAAATCAATACAATAATTTGCCTTTAGCTTCCTCCATTTCTATTATTGAAGCAGCTGAAGCGGCAGGCTATGAAACTGTATGGTTAAGCAACCAAGTTAAATATAGCGCTTGGGATACTCCTATTACTGTAATAGCGAGTGAGGCAAATCAGCAAAGCTGGTTAAATCGTAATATAGGTGAAACAACAGGTACCAGTGTTTATGATTTAAATTTAGTAAATGAAATAGATTTACTTAAAAATAGTGAAAAAATGTTGATAGTTATACATTTAATGGGCAATCATGGCTCATACGAAGAAAGATATCCACAGAATTTTGCTGTTTTTGGGAGCAAAGGTATCGATAAATATGATAATAGTATTTTGTATAACGATTACGTTGTCAGCAAAATTTATGAGCGAGTACAAAAGCTATCCGGATTTAAATGTATGATTTATTTTGCTGATCATGCTGATGCTGCTAAAGATGGCTTAGGTCATGATTCAGGAAGATTTATTTGGCCAATGACTCATATCCCTCTATACATGGTTTTTAGTAAAGATTTTATGCGGGAAGAGCAAAATTTAATAGCTAATCTGCGCAATTCCAGTGATAAGATATTTACTAATGATTTAGTTTTTAATTTACTATTGGGAATTATGAGAATAAAAATTCCTAGCTTATACGAACCAGAAAATGATATTACTAATACTACTTATAACTTTGACGTACAACGGTTTAAAACCTTGTACGGTAAAAAAATGATAAAGGATGATTTAAAATGATAAAGAAAATTTTACAATGTATATTTGTTCTTGCTTTAGTGTTAGCTGTATTTAATTATGATAAGGTAGCTGAAAAAATTTTAAAATGTATGCCCTCTAGCTTAAATAATTATCTTGCTGAAAGATATATGCCAGAAAAATTTTGGCTGCATAGAGTAAATTCTGTAGATAAACAAAAGGAATTTGCCAATAAGTACAAAGGATTAGAGTTTGATATCATCTACTATGAACAAGAGCATGCTTTTGAAAATTCTCATGATAAAGAAAATTTGCAGCTATATAATTTAGAAAAGCAGTTTCAGCAGTATGAACGTATGGGAAAAAATAATGAGTTATGGCTTGACTTTAAAAACCTTAGTGATAAAAATAAAAATGAAGCATTAACTGTGTTAATAGGTTTGATAGATAAATACCATATTGATAAAAATAAAATTTTAGTAGAGAGTGGTAATTGGCAGGCGCTAAGCACCTTTAAAAAAGCTGGCTTTAAAACAAGCTATTATTTTCCTTATTATAAATTTGATAAAATGAAGAAAGAGGAAATTGAACAAAGTAAAATTCTCACTGAAAAAATTGCTAATTCAGGTAATGTTGACGCTGTATCCTTTTATGGAGAATATTATGATTTTATAAACAGTCTTGATTTACCCCCCCGTCTTGCCCTGCTATCATGGCTGGATGGAAAAAATTGGTATGAGGTATTATTGCTTAAAAAATATGCTGAGATTAGAAATGATAATCGAGTAAAAGTTATTTTAGTTAGAGATAGAGGACATTATAGTAGATAATATCTTCAATTTGATTAAGCAAAATTAAAATTTGCTCTAGTAAGATACGTAATTATTATGACATCAATAAAAGAAGTTGAGAATGACAAAAATCAAATAAATATTTAGCTGTAAAAGGCCTTCTATGATAAAATAAAATCGTAGAAGGCTTTTCTTATGGAAAAAGTGCAACATATAGAACGAAAAAGCTTATTGAAAATATTAAACGCAGGTGAAGCAATGAAGTGGTTATTTTCAAAATATAATAAAAAATATCTTAACGTGGCCATTCCTGCTGCTATGGAAGGAGTTTTTATGTCAATTCTACAGGCGGCAGATTTAATTATGGTCGGAGTCTTAGGCTCTACTGCTATTGCTGCTGTGAGTATTTTTATACCGCTAAGGCTGATGCTGCTCACCCTCGCTCGTTCTATGGCGTCTGCTGTTACTATTTTAGTTGCCAATAAATTTGGCGCTAAAGATTTTTTTGGAATCAAAGCCTTATTAAGACAATCGTTTTTTATATGTATTCTTGCTATGGGAATATTGCATATTACTTTTTTCTGTTTTTTTGAAAAAATAGTCTTGCTGATGGGAGCTAAAGCCGACTATGCGCAGCTGGCTGTTGATTATGGTACGATTGCTGTGGTCGCAGTTTTTATATCCTGCTTATCGCTGGCTCTGCAGGCAGTGCAGCTTGGTATCGGGCAAACCTCTGCCATTATGAAGTGCAATATTATTGGTAATCTCACTAACATAGTTTGTAATTTTTTTCTGATTACAGGCATAGGCTCTTTTGCCGGCTTTGGCGTAAAGGGTGCAGCCTGCGGAACAGTGATGGGTGCGTTGACAACCTTGTTATTAACTATGTGGATTATGGGGAAAAATAAATATTTTGCAGAAGGCTGGCTGCAGCTGCCGGATAAAAGCTTTTGGAAGGAGTTTAAACCTATTTTTACCGCCATTTTTAGCGAGTTGGGGGCTGAAAGAATTGGTATGGTTATTTACGCCAGAATTACTGCCGATTTAGGAACTCTGGCCTTTGCGGTGCATTCCATTTGTTATAGTATCAGTGATTTTGCCTGGGATTTTATTTTTGGCTTTGGTAAGGCTAATATGGTTTTAGCCGGGCAATCATGCGGCAGGCAAAATTATGAGGAATGGAAAATATATCGCGGCTTAGGTTTAAAATGGGGAGTTATTTTAGCAACAGCTTTTGGCGCTGTGATACACATTTTTTGGCAGGAAATTTTTACTCTTTATAATAAGGATGCTGCAGCTTTAGCGTTAAGCCGCAGCGTTATGCTGATTGTGGCCTGGCATTTTTATTTAACGGCGCAGGTGATTATTACGGGAGGAATATTGCGCGGCAGCAGTAAAACCGCTGTGGTCGCAGCCTACTCCTTTGTGCTGATAACAATTTTGCGTCCGTTAATGACTGCCGGAGCTGTGTATTATCTGCATTGGGGGATCGTTGGCGTTTGGCTGGCAATTTGTTTGGACCAATTTTTTCGCTCCGCCTGCTCTACCTATATTTTGTATAAAATAAAAAGCTTGCCTAAAATTGTGTAATGAGAGATAAAATAAAAAGTATGCAGTGCAATTTTGCGCTGCATACTTTTTGTTTGAGAAAATAATTTTATTTGAAAAATTTTTAAGGCAGCAGTTCCTATGTTAGATCTGCGTTACTGCTGTTTTGCAAAATTTCTACTCCGTTATCAATATAACATAAATGTTGGCGGGTAAATTGTTCGCTGTTTTGCGCGTATAAAATAACTAAGCTGCCTCGCAGCGGCCAGTAAAGAATATCGCCAACTTGATAATTATAGGAGCGTAGATTTTTGGTTGACAAAAAATCTGCTCCGAAGAGGCAAGCAATTGTCACCAGCCTACGCCAATCCACGGTCCATGATGGTGGTGATGTCCGTCGCCGATACCTATACCTATGCCGATAGGAAAATGCACGCCACGACGGCTGGCTTTTTCCCGTTGAATTTTCATAAACCAAAAACGGTAAATCTGCGTGCCGTTTTCCAGCTTACGCGGTTTGTCTACGTCGGTAATAATTTTATAGCCGTCAAAATTGGCGTTATCGCTTTCGTAATCTAAAAGCATTTTGCTCATTTGCTCGTAAACTGCTTTATTAGTTGTATATAAGCGCAGCATTTCTGTATTCGGCAGGCTCAAAATAAGCTGCTTGCGCAGAGAACGGCTTTTGCCCATATCCCGATAAATTTCTACTTCCGCATCCTTGAGCTTGACATAAAGCAAATCCTCGCTTGATTCTGTTTCGCTTAGGCGCTGCTCCATTTCGTCTACGGTAATTACAGCGCTGGGAGAAAGGATATTTTTTTCCTCATCCTGTTTTTTTTCTTTAGCTAAAGCAGAAAAACTAAAACAGCAAATAAGCAGCATGATGCAGATAAAAAATTTGCGCATCTTTCCCACCCTTTCTTGTATAAATATCCAATATATTTTGTCACTGAAAGCAATTAAAAATACGGTTAAGGTCTTTAATAATATGTTATCATATAACTTGAAAAATGTGTAATGAAGTTTTAGAAAAAATTTTTTGGGAGTTATTGGTGACTTTTTTGTCCCGCAAGGGACAATTTTAGCAAAAATATCGAAAAAATCTACTCATAACTGTCTTCCGGCAGTTCTTTTTTTAGTTAATTTGTGATAAAATTTAATTGTAATTGTTAAGAAAATTCGGCAAGGAAGTGACAGAATGGAATTTGTAAAATCCGCTGATGTAGTCGTTATTGGTGGCGGCATTGTGGGTACTGCTGTTTTGCGTGAGCTTTCCAAGTACGATTTAAAATGCGTACTGGTAGAAAAGGAACCGGACGTTGCTCTGGGCACTACTAAAGCTAACAGCGCAATTCTGCACGCAGGCTTTGATGCTCCTACCGGCAGCTTGAAAGCTATTACTAACGTTCGTGGTAACAAATTGTACCATGAATTAGAAAACGAGCTTGACTTAGACATTAAATGGACCGGCTCCTTGGTAGCTGCAACCACTGATGAAGAAATGCAGACTTTGCAGGAGCTGATGGCTCGCGGCCGTAAAAATGGCGTTGAAGGCCTGCAAATTTTAAGCCGTGAAGAAGTTATCGAGCAAGAACCTAATCTGACCACTGTTAAAGGCGCTTTGTGGGCTCCCAGCGCCGGCGTGTGCTGGCCCTTTGGTGCAGCCATTGCTTTTGCGGAATGCGCTGTACAAAACGGCGCGGAGGTTATCCGCGACTGCAAGGTTTTGGGTTTTGTTAAAGAAAACGGCAAAATTGTCGGCGTAGAAACCTCTAAAGGCGTTATTGCCGCTAAATATGTTGTAAATGCTGCCGGCGTTTATGCTGACGAAATCGCCAAGCTGGCAGGCGACGATACTTTTACCATTACTCCGCGTAAGGGCGAATATATTCTCTTTGATAAAACTGCCTGCAGCAGCTTGGTTTACGGTGTAGTATTCCCCTGCCCCACTAAAAAATCTAAGGGCATTTTGGTATGTACTACTACCCATGGCAATACCTTCATCGGTCCTAACGCCAATGAACAGGATTCCAAAGAGGACCATGCGGTTACTACTGAGGGCATGAACGAAATTATGGCTTCTGCCCGCAAGCTGATTCCCAATCTGCCCATGGGCGCAGCAATTACCGAATTTGCAGGCTTACGTGCAGTATCCAGCACCGGTGATTTTATTATCGGCGTCAGCGATAAGGTAGAAAATCTGTACAACGCTGCCGGTATGCAGTCTCCAGGCTTGACCTCTGCTCCTGCGGTAGGCGAATTGATTGCTAAAGAAATTGCCCGTGTAAGCGGCGCTGCTGCTAAAGCTGATTTTAAAGCTGCTCTGCCCAAAAAGAAAGCTTTTATCCGCATGACTGCTTCCGAGCAGGCTGCTAAGATTGCAGAAAATAAGCTGTACGGTCGAGTTATCTGCCGTTGTGAGACCATTACCGAGGGTGAAATTGTGGAAGCCATTAATTCTCCCGTCGGCGCTCGCACTGTGGACGGCGTAAAGCGCCGCACCCGCGCAGGTATGGGACGCTGCCAAGGCGGTTTCTGCGGTCCTCGCGTAACTCAAATTCTTGCTCGCGAGCTGAATATTTCTATTCCGGAGGTACTCAAGGAGCGTGCAGATTCCAATATGTTCTATGAAAAATATCCGGTAGACGGCGGGGAGGAATAAAGATGAATCAATTATATGATGTAATTATTGTCGGCGGCGGCCCTGCCGGTCTTTCTGCTGCTTACAGCGCATGGGAAAACGGCGCGAAAAAAATTATTGTTATCGAGCGCGACCGCGAATTAGGCGGAATTTTGCAACAATGTATTCATAACGGCTTCGGTCTGCACCATTTTAAAGAGGAGCTGACCGGCCCCGGCTACGCTCATAAATGTATCGAGCTGGTTAAGGATAAACCGGAAATTGAAACCTTAGTTGATACTATGGTGCTGGATGTGCAAAATAACAAAACCGTTATTGCTGTAAATCCCGAAAAGGGTTTAATGAAATTGGAAGGTAAAACCGTTATTTTGACCATGGGCTGCCGTGAGCGTACCCGCGGCGCTATCCGCATTCCCGGCGAGCGTCCCGCAGGCGTATTTACTGCCGGCGCCGCTCAACGTATGGTTAATATGGAAGGCTATCTGCCCGGACACAAAATTGTTATTTTGGGCAGCGGCGATATCGGCTTGATTATGGCTCGCCGTATGAGTCTGGAAGGCTGCAAGGTTCAGGCTTGCTTGGAAATTTGCCCCTTCTCCAACGGTTTGACCCGTAATATAGTTCAATGCTTGAACGATTATAATATTCCTTTGTATTTGTCCCACACGATTGTGGCTATTCATGGCGAAGAACGCGTTACCGGCATCACCGTAGCTAAGGTTGACGAGCGCATGACGCCGATTCCGGGTACGGAATTTGATATTGAATGCGATACCGTACTGCTGTCCGTTGGTTTGATTCCCGAAAACGAATTGAGTCGCGGTTTGAACCTGGATATGAATCCGCTGACCAACGGCCCTGTTGTTGACCAGCATCGCGAAACTAGCCTTGACGGCTTCTTTGCTGCAGGCAACGTAGTGCATGTACATGACCTTGTGGACTTTGTATCCGAAGAAGCGGAAATCGCCGGTAAATATGCCGCATTAAAGGCTCAAGGCAAATTGTCCGCCGATAACCGTTCCGTAAAGGTAAGCGCTGTGGACGGCGTGCGTACCTGCGTACCGCAAAAGGTTACTCTGCCCGCAGAAATTCCCGCTGACGAAAAAATTAAACTGTTCATGCGCGTAGCTGCTCCCCACCGCAAGGTTAAGCTGGTTGTTAAGAGCGGCGAAAACGTGCTTTTGAGCAGACCTCTGCCTGTTGCTAAGCCCAGCGAAATGATTGCCGTAGAAATTCCGGCTGCAAAATTCAACCAAATCGGCGACGAAATCACCGTTGGTTTGGTACTGTAAGGAGGGTATAAAATGGCTGTTGAAACTCGCGTTATGAACTGCATTATGTGCCCTATGGGCTGCGAATTGACCGTTACTATTGAGGATGGCGTTGTTACTAACGTAACCGGCAACACCTGTCCTCGTGGTCCTATTTATGCAAAGAATGAAGTAACTGCTCCCAAACGTATGCTGACCAGCACCGTTGCTATTGAAGGCGGCGTACTTCCCTTGTTGCCCGTTGTTTCTGCCGACGTGCTGCCGAAGGAACGTATTTTGGACTGCGCTTGCTATCTGCGCGGCGTAAAGGTACAGGCTCCCGTAAAAACAGGCGACGTTATTGTAGAAAATATTCTCGGCTTAGGCGTAAATATTATCGCCAGCCGTGACATGGAATTGCACGAACAATAATTGTTAATGACAGACCTCGCCTTGTGGCAGAGGTCTGTTTTAGCAAATTTTATTTTATATTGAATTTTCAGGAGGTGTAGCAGCTACGACAAAAGCAGAACTAAAAGAAAAATTTTCAATGTTAAATGACGAGCAGCTTGCTGCTTTGGCAGAATGCAAAAGCAGTGAAGAACTGTATGCAAAAGCAAAAAGCTATTTTGGCGAGAATGTTGTTTTAGCGGATTTAGAAGCTATTATTAACAACATAAGTACTATCGCCGCACAAAATAAAGACGTGCTGGTTATCATGAGCAAAGTAAACGCTGCCTTGGAAAATGACCCGTCATTGCAAGAAAAGCTGGAAGCTTTGGGCGATAATTCTGCCTACGAAATTTTCAAGCCGTATTTGGAGAATGTTTCTGAAGCTGAATTTATGAAGGCGTGCGAAGCTGCAAAAAACTTAGCGGAAGAAGTAGCTCCTGTAAGAGTATTATCAGACGAAGAACTTGCATCTGTAACAGGCGGCAGCTGGAAGTCTTTTTGGAAGGGTTTTAAAATCGGTTTTTGTGATACAATGAAGATTATTGGCTGCGGTGTGATGATAGGATTTAATGTTTGGAATAAGGATCCTAATATGGCGGAAAAATATATAGCTCCGTTAGAAAAAAATGTAAAGCATTTATCTGATGCTCTGCATAATAAATTATAGAAATTATATTGAATTGAAAATGATAAACTTGGTTTAAAAAACAGCCGCTCGCTTCATTGCGGGCGGCTGCTGCTATTTGAATATGAAAAGTTTTTAAGTATTATTAGCAATTACTGCGCCGATTACAGCGCCGGCAATCAAGCCGCCGATAAGCTTATCGTTGCTGCTGTGATGGTGGTGTCTGCTGTGGTGCGGCGGTTGACGATGCGGTCTTTTATGACGCGGCGGCGGTGGCGGCTGGCGGTGAGGATTTTTGTGGTGAACGGGACTTACCTTATGTTTAGGCGGATGATGAACGCCGCTGCGTTTAACGCTGTGTCCGGGACTTTTATGGCTGACGCTATGCCTTGGCGGTGTGCGATGGTCGCTGTGCAGCTCCAAATTCATGGGAGACGCCAAATTGGGAGCTGCCGCCGCTGCCGTACTTGTTAGCGGAGCCGATAAAAATAAAGTAGTCAGAGCAAGTGCCAAGATTTTTTTGAGTTCTGCAACATCTTAATCACTTCTTTCTTTTATTTTGTGATTAAAGTATAAATGTTAAGTGTGGCAGAATGATGTTTTTTTCGGGCTTGATGAGGAAAAAGAAAATAAAATTTTATTTATCGGCATCCAATTCTTGTAAAAGCTGCGTAAGAGCGTTGTCGCTATCGCTTCTGCTGGCAGAACTATCCTGTTCTTCTTCTTTGTGAATTTCTATACTTAAATCAGCGCCAAAGGTTTTCTTAAACCAAGCAAGATGAGATTTGATTTGGTGCATTTCAATGGACGGAATGTTATCGGCATAAATTTTGAGAACAGCGTTCTTTTTGTCGAAGCTCGTGCTTAAACCGCGCACCATACGCGCTTCGGAATAATCTAAGCTTTCGCTTAAGGCTAACAGCAAGGCCAGCTTATTGATAAGCTTCCAGTTGCTTTCCGTAAGTATTTCTTTATAAAAGCGGTCCTTAAAATAATTTTTGGAAACGCCGTTATGCCAGCCGGCAATGGCGCTGGTGATAATCTGCTCCTTATGCGTAAGGCCGAAAAGCTTAGCGTTTTGAATCATATAAGCGCTGTGACGGGCGTGGCTGTAAAAATTGATGGTAATACCAATATCATGCAATAGCGCGGCCGTTTCCAGCAAGCGTCGGTAACCCTTGCGGATTTTATGCAGCTCCGTCCAGCCGTCAAACATAGTCAGCGCCAGCTTGGTAATATGATGAGCGTGTCTTGTATCCGCTTCAAAAAGATTGAGTGTGTTTTCTCTGCTGCGCTCTAAAATATTTTTGGCGATTAAGGCTACGTTATTGGATTTGGAATAATAATCGTAAAAAAGTCCTTCGCGCAGGCCGCAGCCGCTGGTAATCAGCTTTTTGGCGCCGGTAGCTTCTAACAGACAGCTGATGATACTGCTGCCTGCTAAAATAATGTCGCTGCGCTCGCTGCTTAAGCCGGAAATTTTTTTACGCTGTTCTAAATTAGTCGTGCGCAGCTTGTTGAAAAAGCTGCGGAAGGTTTGGAGAGGATAAGCGTAATTATGAATTTTGGTCGCGGGATATTTTTTTGCCCGCTGGATGATTTTGGCTACGGTACGAGCGGTGCCGCCTACGCCGATTAAAGGCAGATTTTTTTGCTTGAGCCACGGATATTTCGCTAAACAATCCATAATAAAGGTGCTTAATTTAGTGAAAACTTCCGGCGGCATTTCGTTGCGTATATTGAACATACTTGTGGTATTGACTGCGCCTAAAGGAATGGAAACACTTTCTAAAATTTTACGGTTTTTAAAAAGTATCAATTCGGTGCTGCCGCCGCCAAGGTCAAAAATAATACCGTTTTTTACATCAAGGGTATTGATAACGCCAAGGTAGCTGATATACGCTTCCGTTTTGCCGGAAATAATGTGCAGCCGGATATCAGTTTCCTGCGCCGCACGCGCAATAAGCTCCTTACCGTTAGCGGCGTTGCGGATGGCCGCAGTAGCCACAGCGATAATTTTATCAGCCTGATAAATTTTGCACATGTGCGCAAAGCTTTTAAGGGTGTCAATGGTACTGGTAAAGGCTTCTTCCGTGAGCATATTTTGCCCGTCTACCTTCTGACTTAGACGCAGCGCTTCCTTTTGATTATAAACCATATTATAAGCGCCGTTTTTATAGATATGGCTTACAACTAAACGAGCCGAGTTAGAGCCTATATCTATGATTGCTATTCTCTGCATTTTTTTCTTCTCCCCGTGGCGAACCACATTATTACTATATATATTACGCACAAAATAAAAAACTCCTGCGACGAATTACTAAATTTACGCAAATTTTACACGTAAACGCAGGAGTTTATAGATAAAACAAGAATATATAATATATATGCAAGTTTGGAGGCAGACTTTATGAAACGTAAAACACATACAACTTTTGCTGCCATTCATCTAGGCTCGGAAAAGATAAGCATGCAGATTACAGAGTACAAAAATCTTGACCGATATAAAATTATTGAGCGTGTTAATCGCCGCATACGCCTTGGTGAAGCAACCTTTAAAAATAAAATTATCCCTTACGAGCTGGTATCGGAAATATGCGATATTTTGCAGGGCTTTAAGCGTTTAATGGTAGAATACGGAGTTGAAGAATATAAGCTGCAGGCGACTACTGCTGTACGCGAGGCCAGCAACCAGATTTTTTTGCTGGACCAAATTTACAGCAAAACCGGTTTGGTAGTTGATGTGGTTGATATGCCGCAGGAAATTTATACTAAATTTGTTTCTATTCGCCGAACCTTAAAAAATGCCAAAATCAGCAGCGAGCGCGAAGGTATGCTGATGATGGATATTTCTTCCGGCGGGTTGGGAATTACCTTGGTGCAGGACGAGCAGATTCGTTACCAGCAAAATTTTCATGTGGGCATTATTCGCATTAACGAAAGCTTTGCCCGCAATCGCCGCGAGAGCATGAATTTTAATAAGGCGCTGACAGAATTTTTAAGCAGCACGATTGGCTCCGTGCGCCAGGAGTTAAAACAAAGCAGCGTGCAATATCTTGTTTTGTCCGGTACGGAGACAGAGCTTTTGCTGCGTATGCTGGAGTTGGACGAGGGACAGCTGGTACACTGCATTAAAGCAGAAGCTTTTCACGCCTTTTTTGATAAAATGCGCCGTATGAATATGCCGCAGATTATCAGTGAATATCATATTCCGGAGCATGTAGCGGAGCTGGCTTTACCGACAGTGCTTTTATATGAGCAGCTGCTGCATCTTGTTCCCGCTAAGGAAATTGTTATTACCGGTGACAGCTTTATTGACGGTATGCAGCTGCTGCATATCGGCCGCAAAACAAATCCTGTTTTAGTTAAGGAATGGGAGCAGGAAATTATCAGCATGTTTCATTGCATTGGCCAGCGTTATTTGTACGATAAGCGTCACGTACAGCAGGTGGAACGTTTGGCAATAACTATTTTTGACGCTGTGGCAAAAAATTACGGCATGGGTGAATATGAACGTTTGCTGCTGCGTGGCACATGTATTCTTCATGATATCGGCAAATATATTTGTATGCGCAGCCATTCTATTTACACCTATCAGCTTATTTGCTCTACAGATATGCTGGGCTTTAGCGATAAGGATAAGCAGATTATTGCTTTGGCTTCTTATTATCATGCCAACAAGCTTTTTGACCAGAGTAATGTGCTGGCACCTAAGGTACCGCGGGATATGGTAGCTATTGTGGCAAAATTGGCGGCGCTTGTGCGTTTGGCAGATGCTATGGACCGCAGCTATCTGCAAAAAATTCGCAGCTGTAATATAACGGCAAAGGATAATATTTTAAAAATACAGGTTGTCAGCAAGGTTGATTTGGCTTTAGAGTTATGGACCTTTGAAGACAAGGCTGCTTTTTTTGAAGAAGTATACGGTATGAAACCGATATTGGAACGGGTGGATAAGTAATGAGAAAATTAGATTTAACTAAGCCTGAATATTTTTATAATCGTGAATTAAGCTGGCTCAAATTTAATTTGAGAGTTCTGAAGGAGGCTATGTTTAAAGAAGCGCCTTTATTGGAGCGGTTAAAATTCATTGCTATTTCGGCCTCGAACTTGGATGAGTTTTTTATGGTGCGCGTGGCAGGCTTATGGAATAATTATGAAAGCGGCATAGATAAGCCGGACGCAGCGGGATTATCTGTAAAAGACCAGTTGGAAGCGATTTCGGAATCTGCTCACGAGCAGGTACGCACGCAGACAAAATATTTGATGGCTCTGCTGGGGGAAATGGACGAAATAGGTTTGCATTTTCGCCGTGTAAATAATTTATCAGAGGTAGCTAAGGATTGGCTGGAGGAATATTATAACGAAGTAATTTATCCGGTGTTGACGCCTATGGCGGTAGACGCTTCCCGCCCTTTCCCTTTCTTGGCAAACAAAACGCAGAATCTTGCGGTGGAATTGGTGAAGGCTGACGGCGAACACAGCATGGGGCTGATTCAGGTGCCTTCTGTTTTGGATAGAATTTTAGAAATTCCGTCTGATGCTAAGCGTACCTTTGTATTTTTAGAGGATATTATCGCCAGCCATTGTCAGGAATTGTTCAAGGGCTGCCAAATTTTAGACGTAGTTCCCTTTAGAGTAACCCGCGACAGCGATTTAGATTTGGAGGAAGAAGAAAGCGTTGACTTATTAAAAGAGGTTGAAGAATCTCTGCGTAAGCGCAAACGCGGAGCTACTGTGCGGTTGGAAATTTTTAAAACGAATAATAATCGCATTAAAAAATTTTTGGAAGAAAATCTTGACGTAAGCGATTTAGAGATTTACGAAATCAACGGTCCCTTGGACCCTACTTGTTTCTTTAAATTTACCGGCTTAAAGGGAATGTGGCCTTGGCTGTATGAGCCCTTTGTGCCCCAGCGCCCTTTGGAGCTGCCGGACGACAGCGATTTATTTGCAGCTATTCGCAGAAACGATATTATTCTGCATCATCCTTATGAAAGCTTTGATCCGGTGGTAAAACTTGTCAGCGACGCGGCGGACGACCCGCAGGTTTTGGCGATTAAGCAGACCTTGTATCGCGTGAGCGGCAATAGTCCTATTGTTGCGGCTTTGGCCCGCGCTGCGGAAAATGGCAAGCAGGTTACAGTTTTGGTAGAATTAAAAGCGCGTTTTGATGAAGAAAATAATATTTTGTGGGCGCGCCGCTTGGAAAAAGCAGGTTGCCACGTAATTTACGGTTTGGTGGGTTTAAAAACTCACGCGAAAATTATTCTGATTGTGCGCAAAGAGGATAACGGCATTAAACGCTACGTGCATTTGGGCACAGGTAACTATAACGACAGCACCGCAAAATTATATACCGATTTAGGTTTAATGACTGCCAACGACGAATTTGGCAGCGATGCTTCGGCTTTTTTCAATTTGCTCAGCGGCTACGGCGAACCGCCCATTTGGAATAAGCTGGTGATGGCGCCCTTAGGCTTGCGGGAAAAAATTTATTCCTTGATTGACAATGAAATCAATATGGTTAATTTGGGCAAAGAGGGTCATATTATCGCGAAAATGAATTCTCTTATTGATTATCCTGTAATTCAAAAGCTGTATGAGGCTTCGGCTGCGGGCGTGCATATTGATTTAATTGTGCGCGGTATCTGCGGCTTGCGTACAGGTATTGAAGGTATCAGCGAAAATATTACGGTGCGCAGTATCGTAGGACGCCAACTGGAGCACAGCCGTATCTTTTGGTTTGCCAACGGCGGCGAAGCGCAGCTGTATCTTTCCAGCGCCGATTGGATGCCGCGTAATCTTAACGACCGCGTAGAGCTGTTTTTCCCCGTGGAAACGGAGGAGCATATCAGTCGTATCAAAGGCTTGCTGGATTTATACTTGCGCGATAATGTGGGCGCGCATATGATGCAGTCCAACGGCAATTATCGTCGCGTACATAATAAGCTGGAGCCTGTGAGCGCGCAGGCGACGCTGTACGAAATGGCGCAGCTGGCGGTGGCCAGCGACAAGCTGCCTATGGAGCAAAGATTGCAGCCTGTATTTAGCAGACGGTAAATTGACAGTGTTTTAAATGCGCAATTAAACCCGCATATTGCTATTATGCTGCTGAATTGCTATAATATTTAGCAGTAGAGGGGGATTAAAAATGAGTACATTTATCGTTACCTTGAATTACAATTGCAATTATGGTTTTGTAGAATATAATGAAACAAGCAAAACAGCGGCTGTTACTTTGCCGGTGGCAGAGGCTAAAGCGGCGGTGGAGCAATTTTTAGCTACGCCGTTGACGTTGGATATTCCTCACGGGGAAACTATCCGCGATTTTGTCACCGAAACCTTGGAGCCGTTAGCCAGCATGGAAAATTTTAAGACCTGCATGACACGTTTGTGGGGCAAAACGGGCGTGCGCGTAGAATGGAGCATGCCTCCGGGAATGGCAGAAAAGCTATAAAATGTTTTTTAAGTTATAACTGCTATAAAATTTTATAATAGAAAAAGGTTCCGTAGCTCAGTAGGATAGAGCAACCGCCTCCTAAGCGGTAGGTCGCCAGTTCGATTCTGGCCGGGATCACCAAAGAAAAGAAAGACCAGTCTCAGTGTAGAGGCTGGTCTTGTTTGTTGCGTAAAGTTTAGTTAATCGTAATACACTAAATTTGATAAAGTCAGATAAAGTACAGATTTCTGATGTATGGGCGTTTCTTTCTGCAAAATTAGAATTTTTTGCATACAGTGCTTTTAATTCTTGTAAAAAAGCGCCTGCTTTTTACAGACGCTCTTTGCATAAAATCAAGCTTATTTTCTTTTCTCTTTAATAACATAAAAGGGGTCGATATTTTTGCCGTCAGCCATTACTTCGTAATGCAGATGCGGGCCGGTGCTGTAGCCGGTGCTGCCCACAAAGCCGATAATTTCGCCTTTGATAACCTGCTGACCGGCGCTGACTGCCAAGCCGCTCATGTGGCCGTAAGCCGTAACGTAGCCGTTGCCGTGGTTCAGACGTACAAATCGTCCGTAACCGCCGTTCCAGCCAGCTTGCTCCACAGTTCCTGCGGCTGTGGCATATACAGGCGTACCAAAATCTACGGCAATGTCTAAACCAACATGATATTCAAAACCTTTGCTTACCGGATCAACTCTGCCACCGTAATTGCTGCTGATAACGCCGCCGTCCGTGGGCCAGCGGTCAGGAAAGGTTGCTAAGGTACCGCTGCGTCCTTCAATTTCACCTAACAGCTCACTGACAGATTTTTTGGTAACGGCAATCATTCTGCTGATATTTTCGTCCTGCGCCTGTAAGACTGCCATAGTGCTGTTTGTATCCATGGCTTTAGGTCCGCCCTGTCCTGTATAAGAGCCGACCGACGTTTCTGTATTCAGTATAGCGCCGGTGCCCGGGTTCAGTGTGGAGCTGTCTACGTCGCGGATAATCGCACGGCGCAGCTTTTTTTCCAAATTAGAAATTTCTGCCATATCACGCAGCATTTTTTCATTGTTGTTTAAAAGCTGCTCTAATTTATTTTGCTGTTCTTCTTTATGTTCTTTATAGGCGTTGAATTCTACTGCTTCACTGCGGTAATCCGCTAATTGCGCGTAAAAATAACCGGCAGTTATCGTTACTCCGAGTAAAATTAAGCAGGCAGTAGCTATACTCAATTTTAATTTGCCATAGGTAAACCGCATTACTTTGCCGTTAGCCAAACGCAGCTCGCAAAATTTATCCTGCATTTAAAAATTACCTCACTTAAATAAACCAAAGCGTTGCCCTAAGCTTAAAGCTCTGCGGCCAATGAAAGGAATATTGTTCAAATCATCTTTTTGCAGGCCGCCAAAGGCTAGTAACGCCAAAGCATAGGTAGGAACTGCGGCAACCATAGCGAAAAGTACGCACCACATACCAAATTGCTCCGTTGTAGTCAATACCGCATAAATTACTGCTCCCATAACGCCGGATGCCAGCAAGGGACGCAGCAGACTGCCTAAGGAAAAGGTAAAGCCGGTGTATTTATAGATAAAGGCCATATTCAAAACAGCCGCTACGGCAAAGTCGGCAACGGTAGCCATGGAAGCGCCCTTAATACCTAAATAAGGAATTGCAGTAAGCCACCAGCTCATGCCTACTTTGGTGATACAGGCCAAAATCATATTGATAACGGGAATAGCAGTTTTACCTAAGCCCTGCAAAATACCCGTACTGATTTGGTGCATACCTAAAAAAAGAATGCCTACGCTCATAGCCTGAATAGCCCCTGATGCGCCGGGAGCGTTATAAATTAAAGCAGCAACCTTTTCGGATAAAAAGTATAAGCCCATAAAGCAAGGGAGGGTAATAATCATAGCTACACGAAAAGCCAGCCGGATTTTATCGCGAATAGCGTCAAATTGCTCTAAAGTTCGAGATTCGGAAATGGAAGGCACTAGACTGATAGTCATGGAAGCAGTAAAAATAGTCGCCAAATTTACTAATGGCACAGCCATGCCTGTTAGATAACCAAAAAGCTCCGTGGCGTGGCGCACGCTGAAACCGGCGGCTTCTAAACGCTGAGGCACAATCAAAAGGTCAAGATTAGCGCCGATAGGCAGCATTAAGCTGGTCAGAGAAACCGGCAAAGCTAATTTCAGCAAACGCTTGATAATATGACCAGCGCTTTCTATAGGAATGTTGTCATCCTGCGCGGCAATTTCTTTATGCAGGCGCTGTTTCAGACGGCGGTAGAACCACATCAGCACCAATAAAGCGCAAAAGGCGCCTGCGCCTGCGCCCATGCTGGCGCCGCCTGCCGCGTAGGCCAGTCCGTAAGGCATGAAAAGATCCGCAAAAATCAGCATGGTAATGACGCGCACCAACTGCTCTACTACCTCGGAGGCAGCTGTAGGCGTCATAATCTGCCAGCCTTGCAGATAACCGCGGAAGCTGGCTAAAAAGGTGACAAAGAAAACGGCCGGGGCCAATGCAATAATAGAATAATAAGCGCGGCCGTCACGAATAATGTGTTGATTAACTAAGAAATCTGCGCCGAAAAATAGCGCTGAAGAAAACAGCAGACCGGACAGCAGCAATAGTCGCAGAGAAATGCTGAAAACGCGTTTTGCACCACGGTAATCTTTATTGGCCAGTTTTTCGGAAGTGATAATAGAAATAGCTACGGGCACTCCGGCTGAAGAAACGGTAATCGCCATAAGATAAATAGGAAAACCCATTTGATATAAGCCAATACCCTCGCCGCCCAGCACGCGGGAAAGAATAATCCAGTTTAGAGAGCCGATGACTTTTACGATAATACTGGAAATAGCTAAAATCATCGTGCCTTTTAAAAATTTGCTATTGGAATTTTGCTTGTTTTCGCTCATAAAATCCGCCTTAAATTGAGAAATAATCATACATTATAATTATCCTCTTTTCGGAGAAATTTTACAAGTATTTTAACAGAAAAGTCATAAATCTGACGAGTTTTTCCCTTGAATAAATTTGCTTTTATGCTAGAATTAATATAGAATAGATTTAAAAGGAGGCGATTCACGTGAAAAAAATCGCTATGGCCTTGACTGCTTCTCTGTTTATGGCTACATCGCTGGCTGCTACTGCTTTAGCTTCTCCGCTAAAAAATTATAATCCTGGTAAGGTTGCTGTGGATGCAGGAATTTCTCTGCCGTCCAGTATTGAGGGCGGCAATTATAAAATGAGCAAAAGCGACAGCACTTATTTTGGCGCTACTGCCGGTATTGGCAGCAACATGGCTTTAAATTATAAATGGAATAATTATAAAGCAGACCAAGGCAAAACTCGCGCTCAGCAGGTTAATTTAATGTATAAAGTTTTGCCGGGAATTTCCGCTTATGCAGGCTATTTGTATACTGATACTTCTACTGATTTCGGTGGTAAAAATAGAAATTCTGGTCAGGTTGGTCTCGTAGCCGCTTATGATATTCCTCTGCTCTTTACTGTGTGGGGCAATATCGGCGTAGGCAGCAAAAACGGCGGTTATGAAATTGGTATCAGCAAGCCTATTTTTAATAATGTAGAGCTGAACGCCTCTTATTATGACCAAAAGTTTAACGACGCTTTAGGTGATGACAAAGACATGAAAGCTAAAGGCGTGAACTTGGGTTTAACCGTTAAGTTCTGATATAAATTTATTACTTATATAAAAACCTAATAGATAATTATTATTGACATATATCGCTAAATATGATATTATCTAGATGTCAAGACTGCACGATTGTGCAATAATAGTTTATAAATAATATTTTGGAGGGAATTATAATGAAAAAATTCGTATGTCAAGTTTGTGGTTATGTATATGAAGGCGAAGCTGCTCCGGCACAATGTCCGCAATGTAAAGCTCCTGCCAGCAAATTTACCGAAATGAAAGGCGAAATGGAATGGGCTTGCGAGCACGTTGTAGGCGTTGCTTCCGACGTTCCTGAAGATATTAAGGCTGATCTGCGCGCTAACTTCAACGGCGAATGCAGCGAAGTTGGTATGTATTTGGCTATGGCACGCGTTGCTCATCGCGAAGGCTATCCGGAAATCGGCCTGTACTGGGAAAAAGCTGCTTATGAAGAAGCTGAACATGCTGCTAAATTTGCAGAACTGCTGGGCGAAGTTGTTACCGACTCCACCGAAAAGAATCTCGCTATGCGTGTAGAAGCTGAAAACGGTGCAACCGCAGGCAAAAACGATTTAGCTAAACGGGCTAAAGCTTTGGGTCTGGATGCAATCCATGACACCGTACATGAAATGGGTCGCGACGAAGCTCGCCATGGCAAAGCATTTGCTGGCCTGCTGAAGAGATATTTCGGCAAATAATTTAAAAGGCTGTTTTTAAGCTAAAAACTCTCCGCTAATAAAAGCGGAGAGTTTTGGCATTGGTCCAAATTTTGGGGTTGGGCTGTTACATGAGTGTGGGTCGACCTAGTCCGTAGTTGTGGGTAAACCTATTACAATATGTGGGTCGGGCTAGTACAAATTTTGTGGTCGACCTA
>Ga0129316_1000218_pt1 | contig 39239 bp, 39 predicted proteins | sample Cm1ome_2_FD_94429 | JGI IMG/M metagenome (GOLD analysis project Ga0129316, IMG submission 94429) | Eastern black-and-white colobus group fecal microbial communities from Wisconsin, USA - Cm1022B metagenome | ecosystem: Host-associated > Mammals > Digestive system > Large intestine > Fecal...
AGCGCCCTTTCAATCAATACGATTGCCGAAATGACGGGCTATTCCTATAACAATTTCATCACGGTGTTTACCAAAATGAACCGTATCTCACCCTCGCAGTGGAGAAAAGAACATTCTTAAATTTCAATGTAAATAGCTATATATCATAATCATTTCATTTAGCCTGAATAATTCATAGTCTTTGCTATTTTAGTCACTCACGTTTTTTTCTCCTGTACAATTTGCAATCGAGATATTATTTTGCGTTATTTCTATTTTTACCAAAGAGCCACCTTTCCCAAAGAATCTAATTCAAGATTAGCGGATTTTACTCCCATTGCTTTAAAAGCCCTTACTATTGTAGAGAACGTAACGCTTTTTCCGCTTTCTATCTTGGAAATTTGAGCCTTTTGCACTCCCATAAGTTCTCCAAGTTGTTCTTGGGTAAGGTTCTTAGATTCTCTAGCTTTTTTTATGGCCTCTCCTATGAGGAAGTTATTTATATCTGCTTCATATTTATCCCGTCTTGGAGTTCCTTTAGCTCCTACTACGGCATCCAGCATTTCTTCGTGGGTGTATAATCTTAATTCAGCCATGACTATTTATTTTTAGAGTTAAAATATTCTTTCCTTATTTCTTGAACTTTCGCTATTTCTTTTGGTGGTGTCTTTGGGCTTTTCTTAGTAAATCCATGAGTGACTATTACCAAAGTATCAGTACTAGTGTCCCAGAATGCAAGTAATCTGTATTCCATCCCGCTATATTGGGTTCTAAACTCCCATATATCCGTATCACCTAACTTTTTGAAAAGTTCTTTATCTAAGACAAACATGCTTTTACCAATATTATAAACTATTTTGTCTCTTACTTTCTCATTAAGGGATTGAAGAAACTCTATCGCTTCTTGCATATAGACTACTTGAAATCTCGGTTTCTGCTCCATTTTGCTGTTGTTTAGCGCAACAAAGATAATTAAAGTTTCTAATTTAGGAAACTTTAATCGTTTTTTTCTTCGGTTATAGCCACAATTTTCTTTTTTCAAAGGAACCATTACATTTAAATATCAAAGTACCGGAAAACCGGTATAACTTCGCTATCAAAAGAGATGTTTCGTCTCCGACGTTCCAATTCCGAAATGATAGCTTCATCCGCAAGTCGATTGGTCGATCCTACACGAATAAATGTCCCTTGTAACTTACCTTTCTCTTTGAGATAATAAGGTGGCGTATTACCTCTGAAAACAGTCACTTGAATCAAGTATTTGTTTTTCTTTTATGTTCATACTTCTACTGTTGATTAAAGCTATCAATGACTTCGGATTGTGTTATAACTTCATTGGCAAACTCCTCCATCAAAAGTTCCTTTCTATCGTCTAAATCGCTGTTTGTCAGTTTTATTGATGTATTTTGTACTAAGTCTCAAATTTTCTGTTTATCTTTGATACCCAAAAAGATGATAACTTTATATTTAGCCCGTCACGGGCAGACAGAAGAGAATATCGCCCGTATTTTCCAAGGACACATGCCGGGCACGCTGACGGTGGAAGGAGTGGCACAGGCTGAAGCCTTGCGTGATACTTTGCAGGACATCCCTTTGGACGCAGTGGTCAGCAGTGATTTAAAACGGTGTGTGGATACGGCCCGTATTGCGTTGGAAGGCCGGAATCTGCCTTGGGAGAAAACGATTTTGTTGCGTGAGATAGATTGGGGGAGCTGGACAGGTCTTGCCATTAAAGACGTTGATTTGCAACATTTCCCAGCAGATGTGGAAACGGAAGCGATGCTCTATGAACGTGCGGGGCGTTTTGTGGACTACCTGAAAGAACGGTATGATGGAAAACGGGTGTTGGCCGTCGGACATGGACTGATAAACAGGGCGGTACAGGCACACCTTCAAGGAGTGACACTGGAACACTTGCGCAGTGTGCCAAAGATGAATAATGCGGAATTACGCCGATTCCAATTATGCTCAGCGAATCGTTGCTAAGAAACACCCTCCCGGAGTTTTGTAAAACTCTGGGAGGGTGCTTTCTTGATAGTATGGAATCAAATGGATATTCATTGCAAAGTGATTCCCATGATTCCTATCACCACATCATTGGACAGGGTTTCCAGGGTCAGCCCTTTTAGTTCCTTGGAATGATCCAAAGGAATATCGAGCAATATGCCTGCACCACCCTCTATCTCACGTCCATATACACCGGTGATGTTGAGTTCCTTACCCAGGTCCCGGCTTACTTTACCGCTTTTCAAGTGCAGACGGTACGGTCGGGGAGCAGGTACTTGGAATGCTTTTCCGTCCACATAGAAGTCTTGTTCTATAGGACACCAGTTGTCCGGATTGATCAACTCCGTTGCTTGGGAAGTTCCGTCTGCATAGTGTATGCGGATAATTCCATTGGCAATGTGGCATTGCATGTGGTTGGTACTTCCCGCCATCAGCAGATAAGCATGTGAGGCTGTACCGGATAGTGAGATGGTGGAACTGTCCGGGTAATTATCCCATAGGGAGGTGAAAAGAATGTTGTTCCCTTTTTCTTTCAGACGGAAGGGGATGCCTAAAGACGTTTGGAAAGTATCATGATGTACAAGGCTGCGTAATCCCGAGTCGTCTATGGTAGCGCTCAACAGCGGATGACACCATTCCCCTATTCCCTGTGTGGGAAGTTGCAACGTAGTGTATGGAGACCGGGGGGACAGGTATTCATTTTGATAAATATCGGTGACGGAAGCATTCAGTTGTCTGTCAAAATCAACCATCCGGCATTTTTCAGGACGGATATCTGCAAAGTCTGTATAGGAGGGGGCTTTCCGGGTGTTCTCTATATAGATATTAACAGGTTGCCACCAATCCATTTCTCCTTGATGCGTGTAAACAAAGAAAGTGTGGTGTCCCGGTTCACCTTTTATCTGTGCGTTGAAAGCGGTGGCTCCCATTGTGTGCTTTGCTAAAACGCTCTGAGGATCATATACTTGGGAGATGGATGCTCCCAAAGGTATTTGCAAAGCCAACTTCCCGTTTGAAGCGATGACTACTTCTTGGGCTGCCAACGTATGAAGTGGTGCTCCTTCCCATTCGATGGTAATGGTGGTTGAAGATGTTCCCTCCGCCTGGATTGAAAGAAGAGGATAGCCATGGGCCGATTCGATGGATTGCCATGTTGCAGGGACACCGTTCACTTTTACTGAACGGATCTTCTCTTTTCTGGCATTGATTTGCAATACCGGATGGAGAGGAGTCTGGAACCGTTGTGTGATATGATAGGTGTCCGTATCTTCTTTCCGGATAAAGCGATAGCTTATATCGGGAGTGCTGACGGAAGCCTTGTCCCAGTCGTCCGGGAAGCCCGGTCGGAGGATGATTTGTTTATTCAGGGCATCCGGCAGGATACCGAACAGACCTTGGATCAGTACTCGTGAAGCGACTCCGATGGGATCGCCGAAATCGCGGTAGCATTCTCCGCGTGCGGCATCATAGAAGCTGATTTGGCCGAAGTTACCCGGACTGTCTCCTAGATACATGCCGTCCAGAACAGAACTTTTCAAAAGTTTGTATCCGGCCTCGGCACGTCCGGCCTGGAAGTATGATAATGCGGTATGCATGACTTCGGCAAAGGCGACATTATTGATACTCCATGAGTAGGGCAGCCAGTCGGTGGTGGCGATAGTGGCATATCCATTCTCTTTTAATCCATGGGCCGTGACGGGGATATGAGGAATGGCCGTGTCTACATAACGGGTAGCCTGATAGGCTTGGAACGGATTGGCTGTCTCGCTGTCTATAGCATGATAAATGGTCCATACAGCGGCACTTTCGTGTACTCGCTTGTGGCCCATAAAATCTTGATATTCCGCCCAATGTCCTTTGCCGGGAAGCCATAGCCTCTCGTTCATGGCTTTCAGAATCTTTTCGGCTTCGTTGCGGTAAGGAGTGGGATCTTCGCCTATCTTTTCAGCCAATTGGGCCGCTGTCTTGTTGGCACGGTAGTTATAAGCCGATGAATGGGTGACTGCTCCGCTATTGTAATAAAGGGCGTCACTGGCCCAAATGCAGGCGTATGCGTCATACAGCCCGTCGTTATCCGGGTCGTAGTTCAGCTTTTCCCATGCGAGGTGACGGGTGATGACAGGCCACATTTGGCGGACATAATCCAAGTCTCCCGTCCATTTGAAATGCCATAACAATTCGTCTATGTAGCAAAGGTTCATGTCGTAGTGGTGCATCTGATTATTGCGGTGCGGATTACGACAGATGTATCCGTTACTGTATTGGGGTGTGCCCCATTTCTTGACGGAACGTGCCAGATGCAGGGCGGAATCTTGTGCCGGATGGGGGAAGGTGTTGGGCACTTCGGTGACCTGACTTGCCGCGTATGCGTTGAAATGGGTCCGGGCACGGTCATGCCATCCCAAAACATCGCCGGTATAGGCGGCTCGCCAGCCACTGAGGGGCATCCGCCACCCTATGGCACCGTGTAACCATACTTCTCCGTCCCAGATTCCATCGGCTGCCATAGCCAGTGTGCCTCCTAAGGTGTTGAAATAAGGGTCGGGTGTTTCAATGCGGATGCGTGAGGCTGTTTCGGAGCGGGCGGCTTCTGCTTTTTTTAACAGGGTTTCGCCTTCGGCAGTCGTCAGTGTGTGTAGTTCCTGATTATCCAATAGAATATAAAGTGTTCCGTCTATCTGCGCCGAGAAGGATTGTAACTGTTGAGGCTGGAGAGGAGCTTCGAAACTGTCGGCAGGGTCGGCTCCCATATCTCCGTTACGGTTTAGTTTGGAATTACGTATTTCTGAAATGGATGCCAGTAGAATGGGATGGGATCCCTTGAAATTCCGGGCGTTGAATTGCCAGATGGCCCCTTCTTTATCGGGAAGTGCCAATGTGGTAATAGATAAGTTTCCACCTTCGAAAGCCGGATCAGATAAACTGTAGCTGCGGCGTCCCGCTGTATAACGGGACTCGCAGTGTTCGGTAGAGTCAAGGACTACCGTGCCTCCGGAGGTTTGCAATTTAAAACAGATGTGTTTCGGGTTCTTCTTGGTATAAGCAGCGAATACGGGCCGGTCGCTTGTTTCCAGCCGGAATTCTGTGTGGCTGCCGTATAAGGCACGGGTAAAGCGATTCTTACCGTTGATGCAGACAAAATCGTCTCCGTCAGGGGTATATTGCAGGCTTCGGGTGGCATTACGGCGATGCTCGTTGTACGAAGTGGATTCTATGAAATCGCCTATCTTTTGTGGCTGCTTGGTTTGTCCTGTGGCAGAACCGGCGCCGATGCCCAACAGGCATAGAAATAAATATGTCGTTTTCATGATAATAACTACTAACTCCTATTTTTACGGTAACGGTTGTAATCCTTCCCAGCGTACATTCCATTTGCCATCTTTCGGAAATCCGGGATTGGTTCCTTCCGATCCGTCCCATCCGGCGCACATCATGGCGATTGTTGTCAGTAATCCGCCGTTGCCGGGCAGATAAATACGCAGACGTCCGTCCTGGTAATTGTGACCGTTTACCAGATAGGTGTTGGTACGTTTGTCCATCAATAATGCGCTGACTGCCTTCTCGGGCTCACCCATTCGGGCGGCATTCATGGCTGTCATCGGATAATCCCAGCCCCAGGTCTTGTCCCAGTTCCAGTTATCCCAAATCCAGTGCAGGGTATTTTTCATATATCCGGCATGAATCAGCTGATTCATGGGCAGGATGCCGACAGCACCCAGCACTGCCATGTGGTCTGAGGTAAAACGGATATCTTTATAGGTATCCACTGCGGTCTCGGCTGCCAGATACAGTTGTTCGTCGTTGTATGCCAGCGGAGATAATTTCTCTATCAGCACATCCCATTCGGGTACACGTTCCATCCCTGTACGTTCACGCCATGTTTGGGCAACTTGCATGGCGAAATGCCAATATGAAAGTTCAAAAGGCGGATTGACAGTTTCGGCGGCACGCAAAGTCTCCTGTGCGGGGATAGCGCCTTTTAAGACATAACGGTCGTGCTCTTCCTCGTAGGTGGCGAATGAATACATGAATTCTGCGGTTTCCTGTATCAGGCTATTGTATTTTTTCAGCAGTTCTTCCGATGGATTAGCCCGATAGAGCAATTCTGCCAAGTAGATGAGATGAGGCTGTTGCCAGATCAGGAAGCTGCCTACTTTAGAGGGGGCTTCAAGACCGCTGGGATCAGTCATTTTCATCCATCGTATGCCTTTGAAACCTTGTCTTTCCGCTATCTGGCGGGCTATGGGTTCCACGGTTTCATACCAGGATAAAGTGCGGTCCAGCAATTCGGGATGTCCCCATAAGGCGAATTGTGCCTGATGCCACCAGATCATTTCCAAATGGAATTTCCCGAACCAGGAGTTGTAAGTCAGTCCGGTTTCCTGTGGCGGGGTTGAGCCGGCGCATTGGATGGCGAGCAGGTATTGGCTTAATACGACCCGGCGTTCCAATTCTTTGGCACGGACATCAGTACATTGTGAGAAGTCGGCAGCAGCTCCCTGTGTCCAGTAATTTTTCCAGTGTCCGGAAGAGGCTTGTTGTACTTCCGCAAAAGTCAGGATGGGAGAAGCGGACGCTTGTGGTGTGAATTGGCAGGTGAATGTAAATACACTGTCCGTTGGCGTGAGTACGAAATAGTTTGCACTTTTTTCACTTAGCTTCGCAGTGCCTTCCCAACTGATTGTTACATAATAGGTGGTTGCGTCGAGTGTTCTTTTTAACACGGCCGATTGTGCGTCTTCACTGACCAGGGTCGTGCTATGTTTATCATTCGCTTCCCAATTACAAGCATCGTCACAGTGACCGCCCGTGGGATAGGGGAAGTGGAACTTGATGCCGGCAGGTTGTCGGGCCGACAGGCGTGCGGCAATCATGTCACGCTCCGGATGGCAGACTGTCTGAATGTGGTAGGGAGTTTCTTTGAGGGTGAACCGGCTGTTGATGATACCGTTCCACATATCCAGTGATTGCTGTATGTTTTGCACATCCGAGGGACGTACTTCATTTCCTAATTCGAGTCCGATAATGCCCAGATGCAGGCGGTGTGGGTTTACACGATACCAGTCGGATGCTTCCTTTGCCCTGCCGGGTTCTTTGGGTTGGGTGGCATATAACTCTTTGTGTCCGTGGCCAAAGTCATATTCCACCAAGGCTTCCTCCGGTTTATAGTTTTCGGGATTTCCGAAGCTGTGCCATCCCCATTGGCTTTGTGTACCCAGTGGAACTCCGTTTTTATAGACTTCGGGAAAAGTCTGTAACCCTGTAGCATCTACCGTGTAGGCAAATTCTCCGTTCCCTACCGACAGGGAGGATAATGAATCCATGGCGGTCACTTCCGGATTATTGCGCGTTACCAGTGCATGGCGGTCTATGGCTTCCTCTTTGGGAGAGGTGCAAGCGGCCAATGCAAACATTGTCAGAGCATAAATGGTGTGTTTCATTGTATATAGCTAATTTAAAAAGATGGATAATTCTGTTGTTTATGCGATATGATTCTATTTGCCCAGTTGCAGGCAACCCATGATGAAAGGACCGGTAGCTTTGGCATCGTTGTCACGCATTTTTTCGCCAATGTAATATTCAAAGCTTCCGTCGCGGTAAGGAGTGCCTCCCAGTCCGCCTACTTGGCAGCAACGGGTCAGCGTCAGAGTTCCGTCGGGGTTTTCGCGAAGCAATGTTTTCTTTAATCCGTTGAAGGCTTTTTCCGCGATAGTCCGGTATCGGGCGTCTATATATCCTTTGTTCACCGCTTTGGCATAAGCATACATACATTGGGTGGTTACAGATGCTTCGGGAAAATTACCTTCACGCTCGGGCTGGTCTATTACCTGATACCATAGACCGTCTCTTTGATAGTTGGGCAGGCTTTCTGCCAAACCTTGAATCCAACTGATAAGCGAGGCACGTCCGGGGTGGTTGTCGGGTATATAGTCCAGTACATCTACCATGGCCATGAACCACCAGCCTATACTGCGTCCCCAGAAGTTGGGTGAAGTACCGTCTTGCGGATTCGCCCAACGTTGGGATTTGCTCTCGTCCCAGGCATGATGATATAATCCGGTTTCCGGTGAATAGGTATGTTTGTGGCAAAGCGTGAACTGTTTTACCGCCTCATCAATCAGATCAGGACGGTTGAATTCCGCTCCATAGCGGGCTAGGAAAGGGGAAGCCATATAAAGTCCGTCCAGCCACATCTGATGTTGGTAGATCAATTTATGCCAGAAGCCACCTTCCAGCGTACGTGGTTGTCTTTTAAGTTGTTCAACCAGCAGGTCCATGGCTGCTTTGTATTTTTCTTTGCCTGTTTCTTTATAGAGGTCGAACAGTACTTTTCCTGAGTTGATGTAATCCAGGTTGTAAGTTGACATATCATAGAGGTGGATTTCTCCTTTTTCGTTAATCAAGCTATCCGCCCATTCCTCAACATACGTAAAATATCGTTTGTCACCGGTATTTTTCCACATATCCAGCATGGCGCAACAGCCTACTCCTTGTGAATACCCGAAAAAGAGTCGTTTGCCATGATCCAGCTGGTAGGCTTTGGGAAAGCGGAGCATCTCAGAGTCGGCAAAGCGCCGGGCGTATGAATCGGCAGATATGCCGGGAAGGCGGGCTGGGACTGTAGGGAGAGAGGTTACGCACACTTCTCCACTGTACGGCATTGCTTTTTTGGCCTGGAGGGACATGGGAGTCATGCAGGCGGCCAATAAATAGATGTAGCAGTAATTTTTCATGGTGTTTCCTGTCGTTTTTATAGTCTTTGAATGATTTACATTTTTTGCTGATGTAAAAATAGGCTAATTAACGCTATAAGTCCATGAATAATTGTTCATTTAGATGGAAAATCTATCGGTTGAGTCTCTTTTTTAAGGAATATGTGTCAATAAAGAATGAATTTGTGGAAAAAATGGTAAGACAGAGAAAAACTGTTCACCCATTTGGCATTTGGAAGGAAATAAGGAATGACAAATGGGTGAACAGGATTGGATAAATCAGTTGTGTACCAGCGTACCTATATTCTCACCGGTCATTACTTTTTTCAGATTGCCCACTGTGTCCATGTCGAAAACGATAATGGGCAGGTTGTTTTCCTTGCACATGCAGGTTGCTGTAAGATCCATTACTTTCAAACCGCGCTTCAATACCTCATCGTAGGTGATATCGTCAAATTTTGTAGCAGTGGGGTCCTTTTCTGGATCAGCTGTATAAATGCCGTCCACGCGTGTTCCTTTCAGCATCACATCGGCTTCTATCTCGATACCACGCAGGGAAGACCCGGTATCGGTAGTAAAAAACGGATTGCCTGTTCCGGCAGACATAATCACAACTTCTCCGTTTTCCATCGCTTCAATGGCTTTCCATTTGTTGTAAAATTCCCCAATGGGTTCCATGCGGATAGCTGTCAATACACGTGCCTTGACTCCGGCTGCTCCCAATGCGGAACTTAATCCCAAGCTGTTGATAACGGTTGCCAACATGCCCATCTGGTCACCTTTTACACGATCAAAACCTTTGGAAGCTCCGCTCAGCCCGCGGAAGATGTTTCCGCCACCGATTACAATACCTATTTGTACGCCAAGGTCGTGTATTTCCTTGATTTGTTGCGCATATTCACCCAGACGTTTTTCGTCTATACCATATTGCTTTTCGCCCATCAGGCTTTCGCCGCTCAGCTTCAGTAGAATTCTTTTAAATCTTGCCATATTGGTTTGTCTTTTAGTTTTTGCAAAGATAAAAATATTAATCTTTTTTACTTGTTTTATATCCTAAAATATTTCTTCCCATGACTCCTTGCATTACTCCGCGAAGTAGAAGATAGGTAATGAATGCCATCCATAAAGCGTGATTGCCCATTGTCCCCCGGAAACCATAGTAAATAAGAAAAAAACTGATAGAGGCTACTATCATGGCTTTCAGCATCAGATGGGTGGCTGTGGCGCCGATAAATATTCCATCGAGCAAGAAAGCCGAGAACCCTGCCAGCGGAATGGCAAGTACCCAATAAAAATAACTTTCGGAAGCGTGAATGACGGTTGTTTCGTTAGTCAGTAATCCGAGAAAGGATTGTCCTCCTATGCCATATAATAAAGTGAAAGCAAGTGACAGGCCTAGTCCCCAGCCGAATAGTTGGCGAACCGTCTTGTGAAGTGCTTTCTGATTATTGGCTCCGATATATCTTCCTGCCAATGCTTCTCCGGCGTATGCGAAGCCATCCATAATGTAGGAGAATAAAGTGAATAATTGCATCAGTAATGTATTGACCGCCAACACGACTTCTCCTTGTGCCGCACCTGCCGAAGTGAAAAAGACAGTAACCGCCACCAGGCAGATAGTACGGAAAAAGATATCCCTGTTTACTTGAAAGAAACGGTACATGGCCTGCTTGTCAAAGAAGGAATGCCATTCTATGCGTTTCCGCAGGGTGCTGTAGTAACGTAACCACAACAAATATGCCATGACTAGCCCGGCGTATTGTGCAGTTAACGTTCCGATAGCGACCCCTTCTATTTTCATTCCTAATCCATATACTAGAAGAAGACTGACCGCAATGTTCACTATATTTTGTGTGATGGCTATATACATGGGGAAACGGGAATTTTGCATACCGATATACCAGCCGGAGAAGCTGTATAATCCAAGTACCGCCGGAGCCCCCCAAATACAGATATAGAAATAGAGGGACGCCAGATGTTCCACTTCTTCAGTGGTCTGGATAAAAGTGAAGGCGGTTCTTTCTATAGGATATTGCAAGACTAGCAGAGCAAATGCAATGAATAATCCCACTCCGACGGAACGGAGCAGTAACCGGGTGACTTCATTCAGATCGTGCCTGCCGTAGGCTTGTGAGGTCATGCCGCTGGTTCCCATCCTCAGAAAACCGAAAATCCAGTAGATGATGTTGAAAAGCATTCCGCCTACAGCGATTGCTCCGATGTAGGCGGCAGCCCCCAAATGACCTACGATAGTAACATCAATCAGGCCCAACAAGGGGACGGTGATGTTTGAAACGATGGAAGGGATGGCTATTTGAAGTATTTTCTTGTTTCCGTTATTAAGTTGAATCATTTCATCTTTTTTTAATGGAATGCAAAGATACTTCCTTTTAGCAAATAATTGCTTGTTCTGTTTTTATTTAATAACACGAATAGGCAAATCCAGTGCTTCGTCATGAATCATGCGTGAGTTGCTTTGTCCTTTTTTAGGTCCGGGAATTAGCGGACTATAGGTCAGAACGTGTCGGATGCGGTTGCGCTGGTCTTGAGTGAACTGATTGGAATAACTGACGGCATAATCCATAATGTTGTAAGATATAAACTGGATATTACTGCAATTGGTCCGTTTTACAAGGTATGAATAGAGATTGTCCTCAGGTACATTTCCAGAGACAGCCCAGATGTAATCTGCGTCATACTCATATTTGTTATAGCTGGGGGTGTCTTCGCAATAGTCGGTATCCTCACAACCATCCATATTGTCTTCTGTTCCTTCATAGAACACATGATGCAGGCCTAAATAGTGACCCAGTTCATGGGCTACAGTAACGGTGATATCGGCAGAATTGTAAAGGTTTTCTGTGGATTGCGCATTTATGTATAGGCTGTTGATTGATGCACAATAAGGGAATCTTAAATTGCTTAATGATAAGTAAGTGTATTCTACAGAGCTAAGTCCTTCCAGAAAAGTGTTTCCTTTTGTTGAGAATGGTAGGTGGGAAATGCCTAAGATGGTACTATTGGACTCGTCGGTTGTGAAATTATAAACCATTACATTGATGTACCTGTTAGGATCCCATATAAATTTCACGTATTTCTTTGAATCATCCTGCATGAATGTATTGCAATCAATGGGGTAGCTTTCTGTCCACTGAACATATTCCACTCCCGGATCGGGCAATGTTTCTCCATCCGGATTGGTTTCGGCGAGTGTAAAAGTGAGGTTCATATCCACATTATTACCGGTGCCTTTGTAGAGTTTGTTGACTTTATCTAAGATGTCCGACAGGCGTTTGGCACTGACATATTGCAACGGGGCTGTTTTATCTTTATAAAGTACATGGAAGATAACCGGAAGGTTGTAATGATAATCTTCCGGGGAGATATTCCCTCCTTCTTGATTCAATTGAATGGTTTGGCTGATGTCTTGGGCAGAAACAGTGACTGTGACTGTTCTTGCGGTTTCTTCCAAGTTTGGTAAGAGATGAAGGCTGATTTTTTGATTGCCGTTGCCTTTATGGGGGGTCACGGTGCACCAAGGTGCTGTAGTGGAAGTTGTCCATGTACTATTGCAGGTTACATTCACTTCCACCGTTTCTCCCTTGCTGCTGATATTGCTAAAAGAGGATTGGGATAATTCAAGCCGGGTTGGGCTGTCTTCATCTGAATCTTCACAACTTACGAGAGTGAACAAGGTTGCTAAAACTAGAAAGATATATTTTATATTCATAATGAGGCGTTTACTAATGATTCTCAGCAAAGATAGTGTTTTTATATTTTGCAAACGAATTTATAAGAGGTATTGTACCTCTTTAAATACATACCGGCGGATTTTTCCGTTTTCATCCTGCAATAAAAAATGGCCATCCGGCTCTACTCCTATTATTTCTGCCTTGAATTCTCCTTCGGCGTCGCAGTAAGAGTATATGCCGTTTTTGTGAAAGAGCGCATTTTGATAACGCTGGATAATCGGAGTGATGTCCCCTTGTTTCAATAAAGAATAGTAGTTTCTTATCCTTTGCATGACAGCCTTCAGGATAGAGGTGGCATCATATTCCTGTCCAGTGATTTGCTTTAGTGATATAGGATTGGGAGCATCGCTGATAAACGTTTTCTGGTTGATATTTATCCCTATTCCCAAAATGCTTCGGGCTATATGTGTTCCAGTCAAATCGTTTTCTATTAATATGCCGCATATTTTTTTATCTTTCCAGTAAATATCATTCGGCCATTTGATGGAGATATCCTCCGTCCATCGGTCCAGTTCTTCTTTGATGGAAAGGGAGACAATCTGAGACAGGATAAATTGTCGCCGTGCTTCCAGAAAAGTGGGATAAAGTATCACACTGAAAAGCAGGTTTTTCCCTTTTTCTGTCTCCCAACTATTTCCCCGTTGACCTTTTCCGGCTGTTTGGAAATCTGATTGTACGACAGTAAATTCGGGCACCGTTTCTTTGTCGCTCAACTTACTTAGGTAATTGTTGGTAGAATCAGTTTCCGGAATATGTATTAAAAGAGAAGAATCAATGTAATTCATCATATTCTTGTTTTAGTTTACGGGTGAATTTTTTAATAACCTCTTCGTATGAGTGGTCTATCAGTGACAGAACCAGTTTGTCTTCAATGTCGCCTCGTAAGGACACTTGATTCCAGTATTTCTTATTGAAATGATAAGCTCCTTCAATGCCGGAATGATGTTCTCTTAGTTCCAGAGCATATTCAGGTTCACATTTTAAGGATAGCCATTCCGGATTGTCCAGTCCGACGCATGCATACATTTTCCCCATGACTTTGAATACCAGAGTGACATTGTCAAAAGGGAACTCTTCCGTTGTTCCTTTCTTTCTGATGCAGTAATCGCGTATTGTTTCTATGTCCATATATGATAATGTATATATTGTTACCAAATCGGAGGATAAAAGGCTTCTTCAATATGCTCTATGGTGAAAGGAGCCTTTTCGCCCACTAAGGTGATGATGTCAAAGCGTACAGGTAAATCCACCGAGAACTTGCGCAAGTATGCATCCGTAGAAGCTATGATTCTGCGAATCTTCTGATCCGTTACGGCATCTTCCGGATTACCGAACCGGGTATTCTTACGCGTCTTTACCTCTATGACGACCAGTTCGTTCTGATATTCGGCGACAATATCCAGTTCTTTTTTCCCGCAATGCCAGTTCCGGTGGCGGATGGAATATCCCTTATCTATGAGATATGTGGCGGCTTCTTCTTCTCCTTCCTTGCCAAATTCGTTATGTTCTGCCATTCTGTTACTTTTTGCACAAAAATACTCTTTTTTATGTTTTGTATTTACAGAAGTAAAGCTAAATTTGCAGAGAATATGGCAAACAACGTAAAAAAGAGAGTGAAAGTACCGGCATCGACCCCTAAACGCAAGCAGCGCATGGTATGTCTGATGAGTGAGGAGGAGGTGCGGATTGTGGATTGTTATCTTAAAAAATATAAGATAACCAATAAGGCGCGTTGGTTGCGCGAAACGGTTTTGACCTTTATCCACCAGAAGATGGAGGAGGATTATCCTACGTTGTTTAATGAACATGATATGAGAAGGTAAGATGGCAGATGATACCTATTATATGAGACAAGCCCTGATGGAGGCTGTAAAGGCGGCTGAAGAGGGGGAAGTTCCGGTGGGAGCAGTGGTGGTCTGCCGCGACCGCATCATTGGCCGTGGCCATAATCTGACAGAAACATTGAATGATGTTACCGCTCATGCCGAAATGCAGGCTATCACTGCTGCGGCCAATACATTGGGGGGAAAATACCTGAACGAATGCGCTCTGTATGTTACAGTGGAACCGTGTGTGATGTGTGCTGGTGCCATAGCTTGGGCACAGACGGGAAAGCTTGTATTCGGTGCTGAAGACCCGAAGAGGGGATATCAAAAATATGCTCCCGATGCCTTGCATCCGAAGACGGTAGTGGTGAAAGGAATGCTTGCCGACGAGTGTGCCCGGTTGATGAAAGATTTCTTTAAAAATAAACGATAATTCTTATTTCACTTCCTCATAATCTACGTATTCTCCTTCATCGTCATCAAAGATTTTTTTTCTGCTTCCCGATGAATGAGAAGGTCTGTTTGAAGAAGACGAAGAATTTTCAATGTTCTCATGCTTGTCATTGGTTTGATTCTGAGTATAGGTGTTTTGTTTTGGGTTGGTAGAAGTATTACGCTGATAATTGAACGTAAACTTGCCCATTCCGAACAAACGCAGAATGCTGCCCAATATGGTGAAGCCGATAAAAATAATCAGCAGGAAAAGAACAAGTAGAAAACTTAAAAATCCAAACATAGTAATTTCTTTTTTATATATCACTTACAACAAGCGTGCCACGCCTATTGTTTACGCTCTTTTTTTAGTTAAAAGAGATAGAATGATATACCACAGGATGATGGCTGCAAAACTGCTGATTCTAAAGAAAACCAGCAAAGGGATGCATACAATGAGGAATATATAGCTGACTTTGTTCTGCTTCCAGGCAAGGCTTTTGAATTTTAAAGAGAACATCGGGATCTCCGCTACCAGTAATAATGACATGATCACTACCAGGATGAAAAGATATGCCGCATTGAAAGAATCGGAAATCAGGAAAGAATGTGCTCCTACAGTCAATGATCCCCAGAATAAAGCATTGGCTGGAGTGGGCATACCGATAAAACTGCTGCTCTGACGCGGATCAATATTGAATTTGCCTAGACGTAAAGCTGAAAATACGGAAATGAGAAATGCGGTATAAGGCATATAGTCGGCAACAGGCAATAGAAAATCAGGATAGTGTACCTCTTTGAATAGCGAAAAGACAATGGCGGAAGGTGCGAATCCAAAAGTGATGTCATCAGCCAGCGAATCCAGTTCTTTTCCTAAAGGTCCTGATACGTTGAACAAGCGTGCCAGCATTCCGTCAAAGAAATCGAATACAGCACCTGCTATAATAAAGGAGATGGCCAAGGTATAGTTTCCATTAAATGCCATGACACTGGCAATACAGCCGGAGAATAAATTACAGCAAGTTACGGTGTTGGGTATGTGGCGTGTGATACAGTTTGCCATGGGTGATTTCTTATTTTAGTTTAGCGATGACGGTTTCGTTACCTACAGTCGCCTGTCCCATTTTGACACAGACTTCAGTGCCCAGTGGCAGGTAAACATCTACACGCGAACCGAACTTAATGAATCCCATGTGTTCGTCAATGTAGCAATCTTCTCCGACTTCGGCGTAGGTCACAATGCGACGGGCAACGGCGCCTGCTATTTGGCGTGCCATGACAGTATGTCCTTCGGGAGTTTCAATAACAACCATGGAACGCTCATTTTCTGTACTGGCTTTGGGCAGCCATGCTTTCATGAATTTGCCGTTGTGGTGATCTACATATTTCACCACTCCGTCTACGGGATACCAGTTGGCATGTACATTAACGATACTCATGAAAATAGAAATCATCAACCGGCGGTCATGAAAATATTCATGTTCGTCCACTTCTTCTATGACCACTATTCTTCCGTCTGCCGGAGCGACCACAATTTTTTCGGTGTCGTGCTCGAACAGCCTGATAGGACAACGGAAAAAGTTAACCATCAACAGGTAAACAACGATACTTGCGGCGGCAAATATGTAAAATGGAATTTTGCACTCAATTCCCCAGAATAACAGGGCATTGAGACCAATCAAAAGAATGGCACTCACAATTAAGATGCTTGTTCCTTCTCTATGTAGTCTTATTTTCTTTAATTTCTTCAGTCGGCTCATGATTGTATAAAACCAATTATCGTGCAAAAATAAACTTATTTTGAAAACCCTGCAAATAAAAGTTGCTAGAAATGCCTATTTCAACTCCTTTTAAGATAAAAAAAGCGAATGTTGATAACTTCTTCTTTATCTTTTTGCAGGTTTTATGAAAGCGGAGTATCTTTAGAAAATTTTTTAGGAGAACAAAGATTATGCAGGATTTTGTCCATTTACATGTTCATACCCAGTATTCTATTCTTGATGGTCAGGCGTCTATTCCACGTCTGGTAGACAAGGCTATGGCTGATGGTATGAAAGGTATAGCCGTAACAGACCATGGCGATATGTTCGGCATCAAGGAATTCTTCAACTATGTGAATAAGAAGAATGGCGGAACGAATGGTGAGATAAAGGATTTGAAGAAAAGAATAGCCGGACTGGAAAAAGGAGCGGTGGAATGTGAGAATCCCGAGGCGGAACTTGCGGCTTGCAAGGAGAAATTGGAGGCGGCGAAGAAAAAGCTGTTTAAACCGATTTTCGGTTGCGAGATGTATGTGGCACGCCGCCGTCTATTTAATAAGGAAGGAAAACCCGATCAAAGTGGTTATCACCTGGTGGTGCTCGCCAAAAATGAAAAAGGATATCATAACCTCATAAAACTAGTGTCAAAGGCATGGACGGAAGGATTCTACATGCGTCCGCGTACCGACCGTGTGGAATTGGAAAAATATCATGAGGGGCTGATTGTCTGTACAGCGTGTATTGCCGGAGAAGTGCCTAGAAATATTATAGCCGGGAAATATGAAGAGGCGGAAGAGGCTATTCAATGGTATAAACGTGTTTTCGGAGATGATTTCTATTTGGAGTTGCAACGTCATAAGGCGACGGTCCCTCGTGCGAACCATGAAGCTTATAAATTGCAGCAGATAGCAAATGAAAAGCTGATTGAATATTCCAGGAAATTCAATGTCAAGCTGGTTTGTACCAACGATGTTCACTTTGTGGATGAAGAAAATGCTGAAGCACACGACCGGCTGATCTGTCTGAGTACGGGGAAGGACCTGGATGATCCGAACCGTATGCTTTATTCAAAGCAAGAGTGGATGAAGACACGTGCCGAGATGAATGAAATTTTCGCCGATGTACCTGAGGCTCTTTCAAATACGGTGGACATTTGTGACCAGGTGGAATTTTATAGCATAGACCATGCACCGATTATGCCTACTTTTGCCATTCCTGAAGATTTTGGAACAGAAGAGGAATATCGGAAGAAATATACAGAAAAGGACTTGTTTGATGAATTTACTCAAGACGAGAACGGTAACGTGGTGATGAGTGAGGATGCTGCCAAAGCCAAGATTGAGAAACTGGGTGGCTATGACAAACTTTATCGTATCAAACTGGAAGCTGACTATCTGAAAAAGCTGGCTTTGGAAGGTGCACGCAAGCGTTATGGAGAAGTCTTGAGTGAGGAAGTGCAGGAACGGATCAAGTTCGAGCTCCATATTATGAAGACGATGGGTTTCCCTGGTTACTTCTTGATTGTGCAGGATTTTATCCGTGCTGCGCGTGAAGAGCTGGATGTGTCTGTTGGTCCGGGACGTGGATCGGCGGCAGGTTCTGCCGTAGCATATTGCTTAGGCATCACCAAAATAGACCCGATCGCATACGATTTGCTGTTCGAGCGTTTCCTGAATCCCGACCGTATCTCTTTGCCTGATATTGATGTGGATTTTGATGATGATGGTCGTGGACGGGTGTTGAATTGGGTGACAGAGAAATATGGTCAGGAAAAGGTGGCGCATATCATTACTTACGGTACGATGGCAACCAAACTGGCTATCAAGGATGTGGCCCGTGTTCAGAAATTACCTTTGTCGGAGTCCGACCGTTTGTGTAAGCTGGTTCCAGACAAGATTCCTGATAAGAAAATGAATTTGCCCAATGCCATAGCATACGTTCCGGAATTGCAGGCGGCGGAAGTATCACCCGATCCTGTTTTGCGTGATACGATAAAGTATGCGAAGATGTTGGAGGGTAATGTCCGTAATACGGGCGTGCACGCGTGCGGTACTATTATATGTAGGGATGATATTACGGACTGGGTACCTGTAAGTACGGCGGATGATAAGGAAACCGGTGAAAAAATGCTGGTAACTCAGTATGAAGGTTCGGTCATTGAAGATACCGGATTGATCAAGATGGACTTTTTGGGCTTGAAGACCCTTTCTATCATCAAAGAGGCGATTGAAAATATCAAGCATAGTAAAGGTATTGTTTTAGATATTGATGAAGTGGATATTTCAGATCCTCCTACTTATGCTCTTTATAGTGAAGGACGGACAATCGGTACATTCCAGTTTGAATCTGCCGGTATGCAGAAATATTTGCGCGAATTGGAACCTAGTACTTTTGAGGATTTGATTGCGATGAATGCCCTTTATCGTCCGGGGCCTATGGATTACATTCCGGACTTTATCGACCGTAAACATGGCCGTAAGCCTATTGAGTACGATATTCCTGTTATGGAGAAATACTTGAAAGATACGTATGGCATTACGGTATATCAGGAGCAGGTCATGCTTTTGTCACGTTTGCTGGCGGATTTTACCCGTGGTGAATCCGATGCTCTGCGTAAAGCGATGGGTAAGAAACTAAGAGACAAACTGGACCACATGAAGCCTAAGTTTATTGAAGGTGGACGAAAGAACGGTCATGAACCCAAAGTACTGGAGAAAATTTGGGCAGACTGGGAAAAGTTTGCTTCATACGCATTCAACAAATCTCATGCCACCTGCTATTCATGGGTGGCGTATCAGACAGCTTTCCTGAAAGCGAACTATCCGGCGGAATATATGGCGGCTACCATGAGCCGGAATATCTCGAATATCACGGAAATTACCAAATTGATGGACGAGAGCAAGGCGACTGGCATCATGACCAAGGGACCCGATGTGAATGAAAGCTACTTAAAGTTTTCTGTAAACCGTAAAGGAGATATCCGTTTCGGGCTGGGAGCCATTAAAGGAGTGGGCGAAAGTGCTGTTCAGTCTATCCTTGAAGAGCGTGAGAGAAATGGAGAATATAAAGATATCTTTGATTTTGTACAACGTGTAAACCTCTCGGCTTGCAATCGTAAGAATATAGAAAACCTGGCTTTGGCAGGTGCTTTTGACAGTTTCACGGGAATTAAGCGTGAGGACTTTTTTGTGAAGAACGCCAAGGATGAAACCTTTACCGAAGTTTTGGTACGTTACGGAAATAAGTATCAGATGGATAAAGCCGCGGCTGCAAATTCATTGTTCGGAGGTGAGAATCAAGTGGACATTGCTACTCCGGAAATCATTCCGTCTCCTGCATGGGGCGATTTGGAACGTTTGAATAAGGAACGCGATCTGGTAGGTATCTATCTTTCTGCTCACCCGTTGGATGAGTATGCTGTCATATTGGAGAATGTATGTACTGCTCACATGGCGGAACTTGTCGATTTAACTCCTTTGCAAAATAGAGAACTGACTATGGGCGGTATTGTCACAGCTGTGCGTGAGGGATACACCAAGACGGGAAAGCCGTACGGCATTGCCAAACTGGAAGATTATTCGGGTTCGGCGGAATTTGCTTTCTTCGGTAATGAATGGGTGGAGAAAAAGAACTTTTTCATGACTGGTATGTTTTTGTTCATGCGGGGGAAGTGCCAACCAAAGCAATGGCGGCAGGAAGAATGGGAGGTAAAGATCAGTACCATTGAACTGTTGCCCGAAGTAAAGGAAAAGATTATAGAGAAGATTACTGTGTCCGCTCCTTTGTCCGCATTGGACGAAGAATTGATTACGGAATTCTCTGCATTGATCAAGGCAAATCCCGGAAATGCTGAACTTTATTTCCATGTGATGGACGAGGATGGACAAATGTATGTCAATTTGATGTCACGTACCATGAAAGTTTCGGTTCAGAAAGAGATTATGACTTATTTAAAGAGTCAACCGCAGCTCTCATATAAAATTAATTAGTATATTTGCGCTAACATTTTAAATAATAAGTATAATAATTATGGCACTAGAAATTAAAGATGGTAATTTTGAAGAATTGCTGGCATCAGGCAAACCTGTAGTAGTTGATTTTTGGGCAACATGGTGTGGTCCTTGCAAGAAAATAGCTCCGGATGTTGAAGCTTTGGCTGAACAATATAAGGATCAGGTAATTATTGGAAAGTGCGACGTGGACGATAACGACGAACTGACCGGTAAATTTGGTGTACGTAACATCCCTACGGTTCTTTTCATCAAAGACGGTGAAGTGAAAGACAAAACTGTAGGTGCGGTGACCAAAGCTCAACTGGAAGAAAAAATAAAAGCTTTACTGTAATAAAAAACAATATTCACCCCTTTAATATATACGACTATGGGAATGGAAGACGATTTCTTATTGGAAGATGAGGATGATCAGAAAACAATAGAGTTTATCAAAAATTATCTGCCTCAGGATTTGAAAGATAAATTCACGGAGGATGACCTGTATTATATCCTTGATGTGATTGTGGATTACTATACCTCCAGCGGATGTCTTGACGTACAACCTGATGAAGAGGGATACATTAATATTGATCAAGATGAAATTGTGAATTACATAGTCAAGGAAGCCAAGAAAGACGGAATGGGGCCTTATGAGCCCGATGATGTATTCTTTGTGGTTCAAGGGGAAATGGAATATGGAAATTCATTGGGACAGGTAGATTAAAAGTAAATCTTATTATAAGATAGAAAATGCGCATCTCTTTATGGGAATGCGCATTTTTTTGCGCTTGAAAATAGGTATAACCCATTATTAGCTCTCTTATTTCTTTTGTAAAAGAAAATAATAGAATACCTTTGTAAAAACACTCATGCTCATTTTAACTATAAAAACATTACTTAATGGCTAAAAAGAAAAATTCCCAATCTCTACCTGGCTTGTTGGAGGAAATCATGTCTTTATTGACTCTGGAAGAACAGGAAATTGCACTTGAATTGTTTGATGATGGGGTAAATCAGGTAGATGAACAGTCTCATATTTATTATCATTACCAGTGTCCTGATTATAGGCTGATAGCACAGCCTGTTGCACCTTATCTGATGCCTTTGTGGAAAATGAATGATGTAAATGCGCTGTCACCGGCTGAAATCTATTCTTCCTGTGCTGTTGTTCCGCAAGAAATCTTGGAGCGCGATCTTCGCAATTTTATCTTTAATATTTTTGTTCAATATAGGAAAATGTCTAGCGAATGTCATTCATATAGACTGTGGTATGCATTAGGAATCATGGAGCATTTTCGTATGGAACGTTGTTTGGATATTGTTTTGGAAGTGTTGCGGCAAGATCTGGATTTTTATGATTTTTATTTCGGTTATTTGTATGAAACGATGTTATCCGCCATTACCTATCAGTTGGGACAAAATCAACTGGATGTTTTGATGGACTTTATGAAGGAGCCCGGATTGCTTCTTATGTCTAAATATAGAGTCGTTGAAGCGGTTGCCCATATTGCGATAGCTCATCCCGACAGAAGGGGGGAAGTGATGGGCTGGTTTGGCAGTTTGTTGGATTACTATTTTGACATACTGAAAGATCAGAAGAATGATATTTGTCCCACTTTGCTGCTTGACCATGTTACAGCCTGCATGATGGATATTCGTGGGGTGGAGACTTTACCTGTTTTGCAAAAGATTTATCGGACTTATCATATTAAGCCTTATGGCATTCCAAGTATCAATGAACTAAAGAAGAAAATGCCTTATGCCGAAATGCACGGACTGGAAATGGAACGGGTGGAGGATTATTTAGTTGAAATGTTTGAAGCTGTCACTGATGAGGCAGAGGATGGGGGGATTTACGATGATCCGCTTTATATGGAGGAACAGCCTGCAAAAAAACTTAGAATAAAAATTGAATTGAAAGATTCTGAACCGTTAGTTTGGCGTGTGTTGGAGGTTCCTTCGAATATTTGTCTGGAAAGATTTTCTGAAGTGGTAGAGGCGGCAATGGGATGGGAGGGTTATCATTTGCACCAGTTTATTAAAGGGAGCACTTGTTATCTCCCTCCCAAAGATCAGCTGGATGATTGCGGCTTTTTCGAAGGTATGTCCAAGCAGGTTGATTCCGGTGTGTTTTCTTTGGGTGACTTATTAAGTCGTAAAGGATCAAAGATTAAATATGAATATGATTTCGGCGACAGTTGGATGCATGAAATTATATTGGAATCCCGTCAGTCTTATAAGAGAGAGGAGATTCCGGCTATAGTCTTGTTGGATGGTGAAAATGCCTGTCCTCCAGAAGACTGTAATGGTATATGGGGGTATAGGGAAATGCTGAAAGCTTTAGAAAAGCCCCGATCCAAAGCTGCACGTGAATATAAAGAATGGTTGGGGTATGATTTTGATCCTACTGATTTTGATCTTGATGAAGCCAGGGGGCTGCTGGCTGAAATTGTGGATTGACTGGATACCTTGTTATGGGAAGCGGGTAAAAATCCCGCCCCTTTCCGGAAGGCCTTATGTTTGTGAATATGGAATTAACTATTCACATCATCTGTTTATTGTGTTTATACGATGCCCTGTACATTCAAAAAGAAATAAATTCCTGTAGCTATCATTAATAATCCTAATACGGCATAGAAAAGTCGTGCACGCTGGCGTCCTACATTATTGACAATGAACTGTGTGTTGTGTGCGGTAAAAAACCACTCCCAATTAAATAAGGCTGCCATAATGGACAGCAGTCCTACCAATACAAATATGGCTTGAATCAGATAATGCATTCCCATGTTTTGATGAATTTGGCTGTAGGGGCGGATGTTATCCGTCCCTACAGTAGATATTTTTCTTTTATTCAGCTTCAGAAGCGCATGACGCGGCTTCCATCCTCGGATTCTTCAATCTCGACTTTTACAGCATCGCCCGGCAGAAGTTCTTCTATCAGTTCGGGCCATTCGATGAAGCAGAGAGCACCGCTATAGAAATAATCTTCGTATCCCATGTCGTACACTTCATCCAGTTTCTTGATGCGATAGAAATCAAAATGGTAAATAAGTTCACCGGTTTCATCCGAACGGTATTCATTGACAATGGCAAAAGTCGGCGAGTTGATCACATCTGTTACCCCCAGTTCCTCGCATACTGCTTTGATAAATGTTGTCTTACCAGCTCCCATCTTTCCGTAGAAAGCGAAAACGGTATTGTCACCCATGGCCGCGATGAACTGTTTGGCAGCTTCGTGGATAGAGTCTGAAGAATTGATTTTAATTTCCATATCCATTGGTTTGATTGAGTTTCTTTTGTTTGCAAAGGTACACGCTTTTCCCTATTTTGCAAAAAGTATAGATGAGGATTGAGAAAAAGATTATAGCTGCACCTGAAGGGACTTGTAATTTGTAAGAAATGAACAGTCCACCTAGACAACCTGCATAACCTGTGATGACAGACCACCAAATAATTTTTTTGAAACTGTGGGTAAACAAGTTGGCGGTCATTTGCGGTAAAGTCAGCAGGGAAATGGCAAGTACTATGCCTACCATGCGGAGACATGATACGATGGTCAATGCGATGAACATCATCAGAATATATTCAAATAAAGCAACCGGAATACGTTGGGAACGGGCAAACTCCCGGTCGAAAGCGATGTAAATGATAGGGTTCAGAAATAAAGTGAAAAATAGTATCAACAGTATGGAAAGAATGGCAAGTAACAAAATATCTGCCGGCGTGATAGTCAGGATGTTGCCGAATAGAAAGGCTGATAAATCGGGAGTGAATCCTGGAGCCAGGAAGCTGAAGATGATACCTACCGCCATACCGAAAGTCCAGAACACAGCGATGGCGGAGTCTTCGCGCATGTCCTTTCGTTTGCTTAACCATTCTACTCCAAAGGCAGAGAGTACGGAGAAGATGGTTGCTGAGAGTAGAGGAGAGATGCCTGCGTATAATCCTAGTCCGATACCTCCGAAAGAAGCATGGGTAATTCCCCCACTGATGAACACCAGACGGCGCGTCACAATGTATGTGCCGATAATGCCGCAGGCAATGCTGGCAAACAGACTTCCCAGCAGGGCATGTTGGAAGAAGGTATAATGCAAAAGTTCTACTATATCCATATTCTTTTTTCAGTGTTTTTTTATTCGAATGGAAGTTTTGTCTGGCTGTAGGCGGGTTATTTGAATCTTCGTTCACCTACAATCAGGAAAAGCTCGTCTTTCAGTTCATCCGGCAGTTCTACTCCACGCAATTGCAGGCTACGGCTCCATCCGGCTACCTCATCCTCTTTACAAGTGTACATGATTTCCCGAAATTCTTCCACTTCTTCTTCGGTATAACCGTTCGAGGGACGGCCGCGAAAACGGTCCAGTTCCTCATCGTCATAATATTCTATTTTTTTGCTGACGGCGGCAAGCAAGCTTTCTTTTTCACAGATTTCATGCTGTCCGCAACATTCGGCGTTTGCTTCTACTATTTCGGGAGCGGCTTTCAATTCTCCGCTTTCTATCTTTTTTTGTATCTGGCGGTTGTGTAAAACTCCCACTGCCATGGCGATACCTGCCAGAATAATCAGACCAATAATAAGTATGAGCATAACTTTATACCTCCTCTATTATAAAACCGGCTTTCTTTAAATCTTTCCAATAGTAAGGATAGGACTTCGAGACGACCTGCGGGTTGTTAATCCGGATTTCGGGCATCACTACGCAAACCGGAGCGAACGCCATAGCCATGCGGTGGTCCTCATAAGTGTCAATGGCAGTATCAGCGGTCATTTCACACCGTTCACCTTCCCAAGACAGAATGCGGCCATCTGTTTCATGAAGTATATATCCTAATTTTCCCATTTCTTTTATCAAGGCTGCCATACGGTCTGTTTCTTTAATCTTCAAACTTTGTAAGCCTGAGAAGCGGAAGGGAATATTCATTAACGCGCAAGTAACGACAAATGTTTGTGCCAGATCCGGTTGGTTGATGAAGTCATAATCCAGTCGTTCGGCTATTTTACCGGTCTTTTTCAATGTTACCGTTTTATTTCCATAAATACTTTCGATTCCTAGTGACTGGAAAATCTCAGCCACTTTGCTGTCTCCTTGATAACTTGTTTCGAATAATCCCGGCAAAATGATTTCCGCTTCGTTGGAAAGAGCGGCTATCTGATACCAATAAGAAGCTGCGCTCCAGTCACTTTCCACATAAAAAGGGATGGATTGGTAGGGGGCCGGCTCAACCTTTAGTTGATATTCATTGAGCCATTGGGCCTTAGCTCCAAAATCGTTCATCAGTTGCAGGGTAAGGTTGATGTAAGGGCGGGATATGATTTCTCCTGTCAGTGTGAGGGTCAGTCCGTTGCTTAGTATAGGGGCAATCATCAATAAGGCTGATATATATTGGGAACTGACGTTGCCCGGCAGGCTGATGCTATCTTTCTGCAGTGCGTGCCCGGTGATACGCAGGGGAGGATATCCGTCATTGATTATATATTCTATTTCTGCGCCCAACTCACGTAAGGCATTGACCAGTACTTGAATGGGGCGTTGCTGCATACGTTGTGTACCTGTGATGATCCGTGTTCCCGGAGTGACGGACAAATAAGCGGTGAGAAAGCGCATGGCTGTTCCGGCCGCCATTATGTCTATGGTATCTTTGCCGTCGTTCAAGGCGTGAACCATTACTTGAGTATCATCGCAGTCAGACAGATTCTCAGGTTGGAATGTCCCATTGCCCAGTGCGTTGATAATCAGTGCACGGTTACTGATACTCTTGGAAGAGGGGAGTTGGATAGTTGTATGTATTTGGGCGGGTGCCGTTACTTTTATTTGCATCATACCTTATATAATAATGTGTATCGGATTGCAAAGGTAGAAATATTATCTTAATACTTGATAGGTTGGCACTTAAAAAAGGAAGCCAGAGGGCATAAAAAAAGCCGGGAACATAGAAAAGTGGTTGTTTAGTTCCCGGCCCGAACATATAGTGAAAGTTAAGCTATGGTGATGTCTGGATCCAAATAAACGTCTTGAATGGTATTTAACAATTCAATACCGTCTTTCATTGGTTTTTGAAAGGCTTTACGTCCGCTTATGAGGCCCATACCTCCGGCGCGTTTGTTGACGATTGCTGTTATGACCGCATCTTTCAGGTCGGAGCTGCCATGAGATTCTCCTCCTGAGTTGATTAATCCTACACGTCCCATGTATCCATTGGCTACTTGATAACGGCAGAGGTCGATAGGGTGTTCTGAAGTCAGTCCGGTATAAACTTTTTCATTTGTTTTTCCAAATTTGATAGCTGTGAAACCACCATTGTTAACCGGCAGCTTCTGTTTTACAATATCCGCTTTGATGGTAACTCCCAGGTGATTGGCCTGTCCGGTCAGATCGGCTGCTGCATGATAATCTACACCATCTTTTTTAAAAGCGTTGTTACGTAAGTAACACCATAGAATAGTAGCCATGCCCAGTTCGTGGGCATATTCAAAAGCTTCCGCTATTTCAACCAGCTGTCTGCGGCTTTGTTCGGAACCGAAATAGATGGTGGCGCCTACTGCTACCGCTCCCATATTCCAGGCTTCTTTTACAGTGCCAAACAGAACTTGGTCGTAGGAATTGGGATAAGTCAGTAATTCATTGTGATTCAGTTTGACAATGAAGGGAATCTTGTGGGCGTATTTGCGGGCTACGGCACCCAATACTCCGAAAGTGGAGGCAACACCGTTGCAGCCTCCTTCAATAGCGAGTTTCACGATATTTTCCGGATCAAAGTAAAGTGGGTTGGGAGCGAATGAGGCTCCAGCCGTATGTTCTATCCCTTGATCTACCGGAAGAATGGATACATATCCTGTATTTGCGAGTCGTCCGTGTCCCAACAGGGTTTGAATACTGGCCAATGTACGGATATTACGGTCTGATGATATCCAAATATCATCAATGGTGTTTGGAGAAGGGAGATGGATTAATGCTTTATCTATAGTCTTGCAGGTGTGCTCCAGGTAAAATGCTGCTTGGTCACCCAATAAATTTGTTATTTTATTCATACTGTTTTTTCTTTAATTTATTCATACTGTTTTATCCATAGCGTTTCCTTTTTAAAGTAGAGGTGCACGATGCGCTTGAACTTTTATTGAAAACACTATTTTTGAAGTGTTATCTGTCCTGCGATGGAGATTCGGGGAAGTGCAGAAGGGTTATTTCTCTCCACCGGGTTCGGTCTTTCCTTGATTGGCTACTGCCTCCATCTGTTTTTTTATTTCTTCCGGGTCTCCCAAAAAGTAATCTTTCTTTAAATTCAGGTTGTCATCAAACTCGAATACATACGGAACGGCGGTGGGCAGGTTAAGACCTACGATTTCATCTTCCGGTATGTGTTTCAAATATTTGATGATTCCTCTGAGGCTGTTCCCGTGAGCTACTACCAATAGTTCGTTTGCTGTGGTCAGATTGGGAAAAATGATGCATTTCCAATAAGGCAATATACGATCTATTGTTTCTTTCAGAGATTCAGTGCGCGGAAGATCTTTGTCGGGAACTTCTTTATAACGGGCGTCTGTCGTCGGATTGCGCGGATCGTCCTCAGGCAGAGCATCGGGTGCCACGTTAAAGCTGCGACGCCATATCAGAACTTGTTCTTCTCCATATTTAGAAGCTGTCTCGCTTTTGTTTAATCCTTGCAAGGCACCATAATGTTTCTCGTTTAGGCGCCAGCTTTTCTCTACAGGTATCCAGTCCTGATCCATTTTATCCAGCACACAGTTTAATGTTTTGACCGCGCGTTTTAAAAAAGAAGTGTAAGCCTTGTCAAAATGAAATCCTTTTTCTTTCAAGAGCTTGCCTGCTTGATTGGCATCGGCGATGCCTTTTTCGGTTAAATCCACATCTGTCCATCCTGTAAAACGGTTCTCCTTGTTCCAGGTACTTTCTCCATGGCGGAGTAATACGATTCTTTTCATTTGTTCTCCTTTCTTTATTGCCCGGTAATACATTTTCTGCTGGCTGCAAAATTAGTTGTAGCATACATACTTATCAATACCCATTAATTATGAATTTAACAACGGAAGACGAGAATTTGTTTCTCTTTTTATTATTTTTGTACTCTGTAATTAAACACATGTCATGGAAAAAATTAAAAATGGACTAATGGGATTTATACTGGGAGATTGGTTGGGAATGCCTTACAGGGGAAAAGGGAAGGGAACTTTTAAACCTGTATGGAAAAAATCTTATCTTCGGGGAGATAAATGTTCGGGGAATACTTCAATGTTGTTATGTGCGTTGGACAGTCATTATAATTTGGAACTTTATCGGCAGAATTTAAAAGATTGGTATTTCAATAAAAAATATACGGGGGAAAACATAGAGTTTGATATTGATCAGGTGACTCAGAAAGCAATTATGAAGAATTTCAGGGGGGTGTCTTCGGATTCTAATAGTGGAAACCGTAGTTTGATGGGGTGTTGCGTTTTGGCTTTTTCATCGTTGTCCAAGGAGGAGATTCTTCCTTTTATCAAGGCCACTCATAACAGCCGTTATAGTTTTAAATACACTTGGTTTTTTATCGAGTTTATTCGTTGCCTGTTGAAATATGAAGATAAGGAACAGGCACTACAGCAGGCCCAGCAGAGATGTGATGTGGAGATTAACAGGCAAAATCTTTACAATGGAAGTTTTGTTGTAGATACGGTGGAATCTGTGATCAATTGGTTTATGGCAGGAAATAGTTATAAGGAATGTGTATTTTTGGCTATAAACGCGGGCAAATCAAGTGATGCGGTAGGGGCGCTGACCGGTTTGCTGGCCGGAATATATTATGGACTGGATTTAAAGAATGGAGTAAAAGGGTTTGGTACAATGGAACCTTATATTGATTCATTTATCCAGTATCTTAATCCCACTCTTTAAAATCCAATGATAGCTGCTCCCATTGTTTCTTTATTTCTCCTCTTTCTTCTTTAGGATTGGAAACGGATAGTCCGATGAGGCGGATGGGGTGGTTTTCATAATCAATTTCCTCCAATAGTTTTTTGGCTAGCGGAAGAATTTTATCCATACTTGTCAGTTCGCTGTTTTGAGTGATGCTTCGGGTTATTTGGTTAAAGTCGTGAAATTTTATTTTTAAGGTAAGCGTGTTGCCGCTGAAATGGGTACGTTTCAGCCTTTCTAATAATTCGGTGACTACATGATAGAGCTCGATGATGGCGGAAGAACGAAGAGAAATGTCTTTTTCCAAGGTGTGTTCGCATCCTACGGACTTACGGACTCTTACAGGTTCTACAGGACGGAGATCTATGCCTCGTGCGAAATCATAATACAGACAGCCTGCTTTGCCAAACTGCCGGGTGAGCATCTCTAAAGTGCAGGTTTGTAATTGGGCACCATTATAAATTCCTAATGTGTGCATTTTTTTGGCTGTCACCGGGCCTACTCCCCAAAAAGATTCGATGGGAAGGCGGGCGATGAAGTCTAGTGCCTGATCGGGATGTATGGTACACAATCCGTCGGGCTTGCGGTAATCCGATGCGATCTTGGCCAGGAACTTGTTATAAGAAATTCCGGCTGAAGCTATCAATCCCAATTCTTTACGAATACGTTTCTTTATTTCTTTGGCAATATCTATGGCAAGTGAGATGCCTGCTTTGTTTTCGGTTACATCCAGAAAGGCTTCATCCAGTGACAGAGGCTCTATGACATCTGTATAAGTATGAAATATATTGTGTATCTGCTGTGATGCAGCCTTGTAAACATCCATCCGGCCCGGGACAAAAATCAGGTCCGGACAAAGTCTTTTGGCTTTTTGTGATGACATGGCGGAATGTACTCCGTAACGGCGTGCTTCATAGCTGGCGGCGGCTACTACGCCTCGTTCTTCGGCGTGGCCCACTGCAAGCGGTTTTCCACGCAATTCGGGGTTGTCACGCTGTTCCACCGATGCGTAGAATGCATCCATATCGATATGTATTATCTTACGTTCGGGCATCTTCATGAAAATTGTAGAGCAAAGGTATAAAAAAGGCTTTGGGTTGGTGAACTCTTTAACAGCTTTTTTTGTTCTATTTTCATTCATATCATTTCTATAGGACGAATATGGGAAAGGCACGTAAGAACTACTCTATTTACCTGATGATGCTATTGATATTCGGAGGGCTGATTTATGCCGCTATAATGGGCGGTGAGCGTTTTCTGCATTTGTCACCTGTACAGTCGGTGGCAGCAGATGATGACGCTTTTGCTATGTTTAAAACTATATTACTTGATAATCTGACTCATCCTTTTTCCATCTTGCTCATTCAGATTATAGTCGTATTGATTGCGGTTCGTATTTTTGCTTCCGTGTTCCGTTATATAGGGCAACCGGGAGTGATAGGTGAGATCGTGGCGGGAATTGTTCTGGGACCTTCTGTGTTGGGAGCTCTTTATCCTGAGTTTTTCGGTTTTCTATTCCAACCGGATTCTTTGACCAATCTGGAGCTCATCAGTCAGTTAGGTCTGGTGCTGTTTATGTTTGTTATTGGAATGGAGGTTGATTTTGGTGTGCTGAAAAATAAGATCAACGAAACGTTGGTTATCAGTCATGCCGGAATCTTGGTGCCTTTCTTTTTAGGAATGTTGGCTTCTTACTGGGTGTACGAGGAATATGCTTCCCGGCAAACAGCTTTTCTTCCCTTTGCTTTATTTATCGGCATATCTATGAGTATTACTGCTTTCCCTGTTTTGGCGCGTATTATTCAAGAACGGAATATGACACGGAAACCTGTGGGAATTCTTACAATAGCTTCTGCGGCCAATGATGATGTGACGGCTTGGTGCCTGTTGGCGGTTGTCATTGCCATTACAAAGGCGGGAACTTTTGGAGGTGCTTTGTACACTGTTTTCCTTACATTTGTCTATATCGCTGTGATGTTTGTGGTTGTCCGTCCGTTTTTAAAGAAGATCGGTATGCTTTATACCAATAAGGAAGTTATCAACAAGACTTTTGTCAGTTTTATATTTTTGGTCTTGGTCTTATCGGCGGCTGTTACGGAAATTTTGGGTATTCATGCTTTGTTTGGCGCTTTTATGGCGGGGGTGGTCATGCCTTCTAATTTTGGTTTCCGTAAGGTAATGATGGAGAAGGTTGAGGATATAGCATTGGTTTTTTTCCTGCCGTTGTTTTTTGCCTTTACGGGATTACGCACACAGATAGGATTGATAAATACACCAGAGTTATGGTGTGTATGTCTGCTATTAGTTACTGTGGCTGTTGTCGGAAAATTTGGTGGGTGTGCTGTAGCTTCCCGTCTGGTGGGTGAATCTTGGAAAGATAGTTTCACCATAGGTACTTTGATGAACACCCGCGGATTGATGGAATTGGTGGCATTGAATATAGGTTATGAGTTGGGGGTGCTTCCTCCGTCTATCTTTGTTATTCTGATCATCATGGCTTTGGTTACGACGTTTATGACGACACCTTTGTTGAATTTGGTGGAATGGGGCTTTGCGGCAAGAGAGCAAAAAAAGGTTTTGCAACGGAAATTGCTTTTGTTCTTTGGACGTCCCGAAACAGGTAGTATGTTGTTGTCGGTATATAAGTTGCTTTTTGGAAAACAACTTTCTTATCATCAGGTAATTGCAGCTCATTATACAACGGGTACCGATGCGAACCCTACCAGTGTTGAACAATTTTTTGAAGAAAGTTTTATTCCTGTTGAAAAACAGGCGGAGCACTTGGATATACATATAGAAAAGCGGTATAGGGTTACTGATAATCTGGTATCTGATATGATTTCCACTGTAGAGGCGGAGTCACCAGATATTTTGTTGTTGGGAGCGGGGCCTCGTTTCATGACTGACGGTGAAAAGTCGATGACTTCTTTTTTTGGTTTGTTTCGTAAAAAGGTGGACGATGTGTTAGAACATGCTTCTTGTCCTGTCGCTATCTTTGTAAATCGTGACTATCATGATGGAGATGAGCTGGCTGTATTGATAAATGGGAGTATGGATCGTTTCCTTTTCGCTCATGTGCGCCATTTATTGGAAAATGGAGATCGTTTTATTCGTTTATATTATTTCAGCGGTGGAAGTGAAGAATATATGGGACAAATACATAAGATCAATAAGCAGTATGCAAATAGGGTGCATCTGTATCCGTTGGTCGAGATGGAGGATTTGGCCTTGTCGACCATCCATGGGTTGCTTATTTTAAGCTATGATACTTGTGTGGGGATTGCCGCCAATGAAAAAGTCTTTAAAGCACTCCCTTCTTTATTGGTTATGAAGGATGCATCTTAAAAGATTGACTTTTTAACATACCTACAGGATTTTCGGACTGACCCGAAAAAAAGCATCGACAATCTTTCGATTATCAATGCTTTACGGTTAGTCGGGGTGACTAGATTCGAACTAGCGACCACACGCCCCCCCAGACGCGTACTCTAAAGTATAATAATCTTTGATTATCAGTATCGTAGGTTTCCCTTTAACTATTGGTTGACTTCATGGTTGACTTTGTAGCCAACAGCCAAGAATGAATTAATAATAAAGTTAATAATCTCACTTTATGGCTTGACACCACGTTACAAATATAATAATTTCACTCTAAATGACCAACGTTATTGTGATATTTGCTGCCCTGTTTTCTCAATCGTACTTGCTACAACATTCTTATAAATGGGGGTATAGATGGTAGTTTCTTTTAGAATTGTAGTAGCTTTATAAAAAGAAAAACAGCATAAGAGTTTCCTCAAATGCTGTTTATTAATCTGCTCTAATTGGTATGGATTATTATTTCCGTTTATAAATGACTATATCACTATGTCCATTGTCATTGAGGTATAGCTCCTCTTTTGTTATCTTAACGACTGTGTAAATGGTATTCTCTTCTCCCCAATTAGTTGTTGTATAGTAAGTAACAAACATATATCTGTTAGGGAAGTATTCAAATGTACCACTTTGAGTATAATCTTCACTCTGCTCCGTATAAGTGTTATCCTTGTTAAAGGTAAGTGTTTCACCCTCTGCTTCACCTGTTCCTTGCCAAGTACCTATTAATAACTCTAAAGTGTTATCAACAGGAAGCGAAAGCTCATTATTGTCATCATCGCTACATGCTGTAAAGTTTACAGCTAACATGACCATTAATAAGGTCGTTCCAATTAATCTAAATGTTCTCATTTTGAATTAAAATATTTATTGTAAGTAAAAATATATTTTGTAATTTGCTTAAACACATCACCTGTCATCAATCCACCACTTGCAGGTAGCTCATCTTTATGAATAGAAACAATGATAGAATATTGGGGAGCATTGGCAGGGAAGTAACCACAGAACTCTACAATATAGCTTCCATCTTCAAGCTGTACTGTTCCTGTTTCACTTGCAATTTGTACCTTATCAGACTTGGCAGGTTGTCCTAAGCCATCAGCTACCACATATTCCAATGCCTGTTTCAGACTGTCAATGTTGGCTTGACTTGCTATCTGTGGATTGATAACTGTTGTACTGTCTTTGTAAAGCTGAGGTTGTACCATCTTCCCATTATTGGCAATAGCATTATAAAAGGTAAGCATCTGTATAGGAGTAATAGTTTGATTATATCCAATGCAGAACCATGCAAAGGCTGTATCACTCCAACCACTATCTTTAGGAGTAACAAAGTATGCAGGTTTCAGATTGGCTATTCCTGCGATGCTGTCTGGTTTACCATAACTCATATTATTCAATAGATTGAAGTATGCTTGTGCATCATCTCCAAATGCTTTCTCCATTGTTTTATAAACAGCAATGTTTGAATTTGAAGCTAAACCTTGCTTGATAGAGATTTCATCATATCCACCTCTATGCCAATTATGGTCTTTAATGGTATCTCCTTTACAAATATAAATGCCGTCACCTACATCTATTGTATTAGCTAATTTGACTTTACCTGTTTCCAATGCTGCCAATATGGATATAGGGTGCATCAGTGCTGATTCGTGTGCTTGGGAAAAGTTCTCACAAGGTTGGTAGTTAGCACTGTCTTTCCTTTCAAGTCCAACCATAGTCTTTATATGTCCAGTCTGCACTTCCATGATGATAGCTTGCCCAGATAAAGCATTAAGTTCAGTTAGCTTGTTCTCCAAGATAGAGGTAGCTTTGACTTGTAAGGTGCTGTCTATGTTGGAAACTTGTTTGCCTTCCTGCTGTTTGGATTGGCAGGAAGATATAATTACAAGCAATGTCAAAGGTAAGAGAAACTTTATCATATTTATTCTATTACTTCAAAATTAGCAAATTGATTATCTACGATGCAATCTAATATGTCTTGTGTAAAATAAGCGAATGGAACTTTTATTGTTTTCTCGTCACCGTTAGTTGCTACGACAAAAGTTTCAAAACCTATTGCTTTTACGATAGATTTTTTAATGCTATCCATATCATAGACTACAATGTAAGCTATTTGATATTCGGAAGATATTTTAATATCTTTAATCCATCCCCATTCTATAAATCCAATATCTCCAACTTGTTCATTTCTTAACCAAATGCCTTCTGGGTGTATTCCAATATATGCGTGGTGGGGTATAAGCATATCTATAGCGAAAACGATAAGCATGATTATTCCAAATCCAGCAAGACCTATCAATTCATTTTGTATTAAATCAAAAGAAATATAACCATAGTCCCAATATTTCTTCCCTATCATCAATGCAATAATAACAACAGCCCAAACAGGTGCTTTCTTTATATATAATTTTAAAGCACCTAATTTATCATCTGTGACAGAGAGGATGAACTGTTTACTTACTTCTGAATATTTTCTTCTTCTTAATTCCATGATATTTTTATTTAATGATTAAAGATAATGCTCATTATTCCTATAATTCCAATAATCACAATTACCCACATTATAAGTTTATATCCTGTGGAGTCATTATATTGATTTGGCGGATATTTCAAATGAAGTAGTTTATTTGAAACCGCTTCTGAAATATTGTTTTTTGCAGTAATGGTTAATCCAACATTCATGTCTTGACTGTATGGAATAATTATCATTTCACCTTTTGAAGGGAGGTTGTCGTAAGTTTCAATACCGTTGGTTGTTTTAACGGATATGTAAATGTGAGAAGCAAAGCGTGTTTCCCATGAGACTGTGACCTTACTTTTTATATTAACTTCGTCTGATGAAAGATTGAAACCTATAATTTGCGGTGTATCATTGTAAAAGCAATCATCACCTTTTATAAGATATTCATAAGCCTCCTGTATTTCTTGGAATCTTTCTTTAAAGAAGCTATCCCCATTATGTTTGTCTGGATGAAACTTTACAACGTACTTTTTATATGCACTTTTAATTTCATCTTGTGTAGCATCTTCATTTAATCCTAAGACTTGGTAGTAGTTTTTCATTTTTAATATATTGGTGTAACGATGTATCTTTCTAACTCTGGAACTACAATTACTATAGCTTTAACCTCGCCATATTTATTGGCTCCAAAATGGGTGAATATTCCACTAAACTTAAATTCATTGGCTATAATCTCATTTAGATGTTCTAACGCATACGCTTTTATATCCGCAACCTTTCTTGTGATTTTAAATGAAGTAGGTCCGAATTGAATGTAATCTTTGTTATTATCTTCTTCCATTATTTGATTGCATTCATGGATTAAATCTTTTCCTATTAAAGACCTTGTATGTTCTTTGTATGTGATTTCTGGAGCTTTATAATAATCTATTTCATTAGATAATGCTTCCTTTTCATTCATATAAGACAACTCTTTGATGAATTGAGCTTCCGCTAAATTCATTTGTTGGTTTACAGACTTTGTACAAGAACTGAATCCTGCGCATAATGTAATTATTAATGACGTTGCTAACAATCTAAATGCTTTCATCTTTTTTGTTTTCTAATATGGTTGAGTTAGTTCTGTATTTAGTATTTACTCTCTTTAATATCAATAGTATTATGCTATATAAGCAAATGATTATGATTGACAACCAAATAACGTATGAAGGTGATAACTCTATCCAATAAAAAAACTTCCTTATAGAGTAGTAATCATCTATGATTATTCCAGAGAAATCTACCCTCTTTTCTTGATGATTAATTAAAGCTCCATTGCTGTTTACTGAATATGTTTCACCATGTTTGTCTATAATAATTCCACCTGCTTTAATAAAGTCTATTGGGTTATTATTCCAATTATGTTCAAATTGATATTTATTGGCAGATAAAGGCAATGTGAAACCTTGTAATTTAAAAGACATAGTAACATCATTATTTATAGCTGCTTGACGTTCTGAAATTTGAGGTCTATCAATATGAAGCACGTCATTGACTTCTTCAAACTTTGTTCCAAGCTGAGCATATACCGAGTTGCATAGTAAGGTAAATATTGTGATAAGTAATAAATGCTTACTAGATATTCGATAAAAGAATGTTTTAGAATGTGGAATGGTAAATTCCTCTGCTCTTAAAATAGTGTGCATTTTAGGCTGATTTTATAATGGATAAAGAATTAGAGCATAAATTTATTTCCACAGTTATGGCATTTAAAACTATGTATTGCACCATAAGTATTGCGTAGTCCAGTACTTGCACCATCTGCATGGCATATTGCTCCACATCGAGGACATCTGCGTGTTATTTGTTTACGTTTCTGTCTTGCCCAATAACAGATACCAAATAAAAAGGAACCACCTAAAATAGTAAGAAGAATTTCTGATTCCATCTTTCTATAAATTATGCTAACCAAGTTCCCTATGGATAAGCTGTTACAATAAAAAAGTGTGGGAACACTATTTGCTTTATCCTGTGATGGGGCTTCTCGCATTGCCTTGACTGTGGATAAAACAATAGCAACCCACACCAATTTTGACAATATCTAAGAGCCTTATAGAATATAAGGTAGGTATATATCAAATGGTGGGGTGCTATTGCTATCATCTTCACAGTCAGTTGAAATTTTGCGAGAATTTCATCACGAAGATAATTTCAATAACACCTTTCGTTAAATATGTCCTTCCAACTCCCTATCTCATTAGTTCGTTGGAATTGGTGCAAAGATAATGAAAGGTTTTAAATCAATCAGCATGAAGTGAGGATAAATAGTAAATTCCATGCCATCAAACATGCTCTGAATGGGATATTTAGTCAGAGTTGTATCTAAACTCTGTAAATCCATGTGGGTATCAAATTCACTTCTCCCCATATAAGGACTAAATTCTGAATATTCTTACCTACCTTGAATTACTGTCTTTAAGTCAGCATGTTGTTGGATATTCAAGAAGTGCTACCTGCGACATGATTAATAAGAGTTGAGATAATCCTAAAGTCTGTAAATTAATGGAATTGAATTACTTCTATAAGGCTGAAATGCCAAACTGCCAAAATTGGACTTTAGATATATCTAAGCTCAATATTCTATTGATTTGGGACAGAACCATTCAGACCACTATAAAGATGAATCTTAATAATCCTGTCCCAATTCATCAGAAGCTCAAACAGTCATAAGTCTGTAGAATCTCTTCCTGCCTTAATCCCAAGTATCTTTTAGTAATGGCAACAGAACTATGGTTGAACAGTTCCATCAACTTTACTAATGCTAACTCTGCATTATCACTGTTCATGTTATAGACCTGCCTGCCGAATGTCTTTCTAAGAGAATGGCAGCTAAAGTTCTTAATCTTTAACCTGTACTTCTTCACCTCTTTAAGAATGATATTGATTCTCTGTACTGTGAAGATAGTGCCTTTCTGACTTATAAGAATTGGCGCATTGATTCCAATAGGATTTATATGCTCGTAGCACTCCTTAATATGCTGCTGTAATTCTGGGTTCAGTCTGATAGTCCTTACCTTGCCTGTCTTCTTCTCAATTACTGTAAACTCGTCAGTACCTAATATCTGCTTCCATCTTAGAGATAGAATATCAGATATTCTTAATCCTGTGAAGCAACCCAAAGCTATAAGAAGTGAGATTTTATAATTCTCGTCTTTGGCTAACTTTCTAATGAGGTTCATTGCATCAGACCATATAAGATAGTCTGCCGTTGTGCTTGAATATTTGAGTGACATAATGTTCTGTTTTATAAGTTAATGAATAGAAGTGAATATTAATTCTGAGTTGGATTTACTAACTCACTGATTACTAAAGGAACATTCACTAATAGCAGAAGTGAATATGATAAGGACACCCAACTTAAAAATTGAGTGCCCTTTACCTTATTATAATTCTCCCTCATCAGCGAAGCTGTAATATCCTGCATCTGTAAGTATGAGGTGGTCTGTTACTGTAATTCTCATTAGTCTTGCAGCTTCTTTGACCTGCTTAGTAATCTCCATATCCTGCCTACTTGGTTTCAGATTACTGCTTGGGTGGTTATGAGCAAGAATGATAGCTACTGAATTGGTGAGCAATGCAGCTTGTAGAATTACTCTGACATCTACGGTCGTATCTGTTATTCCTCCCTCTGATATGAGAGTGTAGCCTAAAACTTGGTTGGCTTGGTTTAGGAACAGAACTTTGAAATATTCTTTGTAACAGATAGTTCCCTCCTTATATGTAGGAAGCAAGTATTTATAAGCGTCCTCTGAACTGACTACCTTATATATATTCTTGAATTTGGGTTTGTAGGACAATTCCACTTCACCCACAGTATAATCTATATTCATATTGTTGCTAATTGTTAGAGTGTATAAACAGAAAAGGAGGTGTGTCGTAATACACGATGCGCCTTCTTTTTTTCATTGACTATAAAAATCGACTCATTTTTTTAAGCTGCGATATTTTGAGGATTTCTTTGTTTTATGTGTTCGCAACATCTAAATAG
>Ga0129316_1000222_pt1 | contig 38908 bp, 25 predicted proteins | sample Cm1ome_2_FD_94429 | JGI IMG/M metagenome (GOLD analysis project Ga0129316, IMG submission 94429) | Eastern black-and-white colobus group fecal microbial communities from Wisconsin, USA - Cm1022B metagenome | ecosystem: Host-associated > Mammals > Digestive system > Large intestine > Fecal...
AAAGTATCTTTAGACGAAAATATAATTGTATGTCCAGTAGATCATTATACTGATAAAAAATATTTTGAATGTATTAAAAAATTAGATAGTATTATTGATAGTAATAAATATAATCTAAATTTAATGGGAATTACTCCTAAAGAAGCTAATACTAAATATGGTTATATTATTCCAAAAGATAATAGTAAAGTTAGTGAAGTATTAGAATTTAGAGAAAAACCTAGTTTAAAAGAAGCTAAAGATTTAATTAAGAAAAATGCTTTACTTAATGTAGGTATATTTGGTTTTAAATTAAAATATATTATTGATAAAGCTCATGAGATAATAGATTTTGATGATTATTATGATTTGTTTTCTAAATATGAAAGTTTAGAAAAAATTAGTTTTGATAAAGCAATATCTGAAAATGAAAAAAGTATTGGTGTATTAAAATTTAATGGATTATGGGAATACTTAGGTAATTGGGATTCTCTTACTAAAATAATGGAAGAAAAAGTAGTAGGTAAAGGTGTTATTAGTAAGAGTTCTAAAAATGTTAATATAATTAATGAAACAGATTTACCTATATATTCTATTGGTTTAAAAGATGTAGTTATATCCGCATCACCTGATGGTATTTTAGTGTCTAATAAAAAGGAATCTGAGAGTATTAAAGATTATTTGTTAGATAAAGATAATACGTCAAATCAAGGTGAAAAATCTTTTGGTAAGTTTAAAGTAATAGATGTTGACAATAAGAGTCAAACATTTAAAGTAGAACTATCAAAAGGTAATAAGATGAGTTATCATTCTCATAGTAATAGAGATGAAGTATGGATAGTTATTTCAGGTACTGGTAAAGTAATAGTTGATGGTATGGAAGAAATAGTTAAAGTTGGTGATGTTGTTACTATGCAAAGAGGAACTAAGCATACTATTATCGCAGAAACAGATCTTAAACTAATTGAAGTTCAATTAGGTGAAGTTGATGTTAATGATAAAAAGAAATATGAAATGGAGTAATTATGAAATATAATGAACCATTTAAATTAACACCAGCATATAAAGATTATTTATGGGGTGGAACTAGATTAAAAAAAGAGTTTAATAAAAAAAGTGATTTAGAAATAGTCGCTGAATCATGGGAATGTTCCGTTCATAAAGATGGAGAAAGTATTGTTAGTACTGGAATTAATAAAGGTAAGACTTTATCTGAAGTACTAAAGTCTAATAAAGATTATTTAGGTACTCATCCAAAAAAAATAGGAAAATTTCCTATACTTGTTAAATTTATAGATGCTAAAAAAGATTTATCAGTACAAGTTCATCCTACAGATGAATATGCATATAAATATGAAAATAAAGAGTTTGGTAAAACAGAAATGTGGTATGTAATAGATGCAGAAAAAGATGCTAAACTTATATATGGCTTTAATAGAGATGTTACTAAAGAACAAGTTAGAAAAGCTGTAGAAGATGGGAATCTAACTAAGTATCTACAAAGAGTAGATATAAAGAAAAATGATGTTTTTTATATACCATCTGGTACTGTACATGCAATATGTTCTGGTGCATTAGTTGCTGAAGTTCAAGAAAGTTCTAATTTAACATATAGATTATATGATTATGATAGAGTAGATAAAAATGGTAATAAAAGAGAACTTCATATAGATAAAGCATTAGATGTATTAAATTTTAAAAGTAGTGTAAAACCAATTCAACCACTAAGAGTTTTAAAATTTAAAGAAGGATCAGCTAAAGAATTATTATGTAGATGTAAATACTTCCAAGTATTTAGATTTTTAATTAATTCTAAAAAAGGTATAAACTATAAAACAGATAATCTATCTTTTCATATATTACTTTGTTATGAAGGTAAAGGATTAATAAAATATAATGATGTATTTATTAAAGTAGAAAAGGGAGATACTATATTTGTACCTGCGAATTCTTGTGAACTTACTATAAGTGGTAAAATAAATTTATTAGATATAAATTCATAAAAAAAGCAAATGTTATTTGCTTTTTTTTATGTTTATTCCAAGTATCGTAGATATAGTTATTAATATACTTATTATTAAATAATATAAAATAGTAAATATATTAAAATTACATGTAATTAAATTAATAATAGTAAAAATAATTATAACTATAAAACTTAATTTTAATCCTTCTAAATATCCCTTTTTATCAGATTTAAAGCCAAGATATAATCCAGATAATAAAGACGATATTAATATACTTATTATTTTAAATATTTTAATTATATTATCGTTAAATAAATCAAAATAATTAAATATAGATATAATTATATTTAATAAAAATATACTAATTATAAATATAAATAAAGATTTTATATATTTCATAAAACACCTCTAGTTAATATTATTCTTTGAATAAAATATTATTCTTAAATCATAATAGTATTAGGTGAAATTATGTTAACAAGAATTATTTTTAGGACAGTATTCTTTTATTTTTTTATATTGATCTGTTATAAGATAATGGGTAAAAAAGAAATAGGTGAACTAGATATAATAGATTTTGTTATTTCTTTATTATTATCCCAAATAATTGCGATATCTATAGAAAATTATAAAGAACCATTTATATATGCTTTTATACCTATAGTAATACTTGTTTTTTTACAAGTAGTATTATCTTTAATATCATTAAAGAATTATAAATTTAGAAAGATATTAGATGGAAGGGAAAGCGTAATAATAAATAAAGGTATACTTAATATTAAAGAAATGATTAAACAAAGATATTCATTAAATGATTTACTATTACAATTAAGAGAAAATAATATTAGAACTATTAATGAAGTAGATTATGCAGTACTAGAAAATAATGGTAAATTAAGTGTATTTAAAAAAGATGATAAAGAAAAAAGTATATTCCCATTACCATTAATAATAGATGGTAATATAGAAAAGAATAATCTTAAATATATTAATAAAGATACTAAATGGATGAATAAAGTATTAAAAGAAAAGAATATGAATCTAAAAAACATATTCTATGCTTTTTATAAAAATAATAATATATATTTTATTAAAAAGAATTTATAGTTTTAATTAGTTTTATACTATTTAATAAAACAGTAATTATTATATCTATTAATACTGGAATTATAAAAGAATATATTCCTAGTTTTAGAAATGAAAATATAGCTATTAAAGAAAATTTAATTATCATAGTAATGATACTAGTTTTAAGTAGATCCTTAGATTTATTAAATACAAGTAATATACTATCAATTGGTCCTTCTAAATATAAGAGTATAAATACTATAGCCATTATATTGATATACTTAATACCTTTATCAGTATTATATATAAGATTTAATAATAATTCTTTATTAGGAATAACTAAAATAGTATAACTTATACCAATAATTAAAGATAATATAATTACTTGTATTATCTTTTTTTTTATATATTTATATTGTTTATTAGAGTATGCATTAGATATTAATGGTATTATAGATGTACTAATAGCATTAGTAAAAAAAGATGGTAGAGTAAGAAGCGCAATTACATATCCATTAATAATTCCATACTCATAAGATATATAATTATTAGAATATCCATTTATTAATAATAGATTAGTTAAAATAATAGGTTCAAAGAAATAACTAATTACTCCAATTAACTTAGATAAAGTAGATGGTATAGATATTTTTAATAAATCTATAATTATATTAATATCAATATTACTCCTTAGGTTAATCTTATTATTAGGAATAAACAATGATAACGTAACAATAGCAACTATTTCACTAAGCATATTTGATCCTATTATAAAAGATACAGCTAATATATTATTGTTAATCTTAGGTAATATTAATATAAACAATAATATTTTAATTAGTTGTTCAGCTAGATTAGATATAACTACAACATACATCTTGTTTTTGCCAAAGAAATATCCCTTTATACATGCTGAAAAAGATATAAATGGTAAAGATAGAATTGTTGTTAGAAGTGGGTAGTATAATTTATTATTATGAAGCATTAGTGTAATAGGTTTAATTAATATAAGTAAAAGTATTACACCAATAGTAGATATTATTATAGATATTACAAATGAAGAAGATATTATTTGTTTGGTATCTTTTTTATTTTCAGAAACTAATTTAGATATAGATGTAGATAAGTTTAAAGTCATTATTGTTATAAATAAATTATATGTAGGTAGAGTGAGCATATAAAGACTAATTCCAGTATCAGATATATTTCTTGTCATTATAATTTTAATAAGCATACCTAGTAATTTTGTTATAAATCCACCTAGTATTAATATAAATGTATTCTTTATAAATTTATTTTTCATAAAATCACCATTTCTATTAATAAATATATGAATTTTGCTTTTAAAATTGCATTTTTTTTTGTATAATAATTAGTGTATTAACAGAAAAGAGGATGAGGATATGGACACATGGATGATTTTAGTAATTATTGCAGCATCTTATCTAGTTACTAGCTTTGCAATATTTACATTATTTAAAAAGGGCGAGGTTAAAAAATATTTAGCATTTATTCCAATAATAAATATTATCTATTTATTAAAAATGGTTGATCTTAAATGGTATCACATTTTTGAATTTTTAATATCTATAGGTACTAGTTTATTATGTTATTTTATAGGTGGTTTTAAAAATTATGTTACTTTAACAATTTTTGGAATTAGTACATTTTTATTTTTACTATACTATATTAGACTTAATGTTAGATTAGCTAAAAAGTTTAATAAAGGTATAGTATGGATGATACTATTAAATATATTACCTGTTATTAGTCATATTGCTTTAGGATTAAGTAAATCTAAATATGAAAAGGCAAAAGAAATTAGTAGTATTAAAGCTAACTTTGCATATATATTTGTTAGTGTTTTAGGTATTGTTGCAACTAGTGCTGTGTTAATACCAACAGTATTTAATAGCATTACTAAAGGATTAGATTTAGCTGGTGGATTTGAAATTTTATATCAAATTAAACCTTCTGAAAAAGGTCAAAAATTAACTAGTGATACAGTTAATGATACATACAGAACAATGCTTAGAAGAATAGATAAATTAGGTGTTAGTGAACCTGAATTAACTATTGAAGGTAAAGATAAAATAAGAGTTAAACTTGCTGGTGTTAGTGATATAGAAGCTGCTAGAGAATATATCACAGTAGCTGGTGAATTAACATTTAGAGATAGTAAAGATAATAAGTTAATGGATAAGACTGTTTTATCAGCTGGTACTGCTGCTAAAGTATCTACAGATGATAATGGTAATCCAGCTATCTTATTAAATATTAAAGATAAAGATTTATTCTATGATGTTACTACTGCAATAAGTCAAACTGATGATAAATTAATTGTTATTTGGCTTGATTTTATTGACGGAGTTGATAGTTATTCAACTAGTAACTGCGGTGAATTTGAAGATTTAAACAGTGCAAAATGTTTATCTGCTGCAACTGTTAAACAAGGATTTAGTAGTAATGTTATTATTCAAGGTAACTTTACAGAAGAACAAGTTAAGAATTTAGTTGATTTAATTAATTCTGGTTCTAATAATGTTAAGTTTACTGAAATATCTTCTCAAACAGTAGGATCTGCATTTGGTGAAGATTCACTTTTAAAAACTGAAATTGCAGGTATAGTAGGTATAGTTTTAATAATATTATTTATGAGTTTAATATATAGATTCTCAGGATTTATATCATCATCAGTAATATTAATATATACATTTATGACATTCTTAATATTCTATTTAATTGATGGTGTATTAACACTTCCAGGTATAGCAGCGCTAGTACTTGGTGTTGGTATGGCAGTTGATGCAAATGTTATTACATGCGAAAGAATTAAAGAAGAACTTAGAAAAGGTAAAGATTTATATACTGCATATAAAAACGGTATTAAAAATTCATTTAGTTCAATACTAGATTCAAATGTAACTACATTTATTATTGCAATTGTATTATTTATATTTGGTGAAAGTTCTGTTAAAGGATTTGCAACTATGTTAATTATAAATATTATAATGACAATGTTAATTGTAGTAGTAATTACAAGATTAATAACTTCTACATTTGTTAAAACTAAATTCTTTGATAATAAATTAAAAATGTTTATTAACCAAAGTAAAAAAGAAATTAAGAAGAGTTTAGAAGAAGTTGATAGTAATTTTGAAAAGAAAATAGCAAAAGATTATGTTGGTAAATTTAAGAGGTTTATATTAGTACCAGGATTAATCCTTATAGTAGGTGGAGTATTCTTATTTATTAATAAAGGATTTAACTTTGGTATAGACTTTACTGGTGGTACTGATATAACTATTACTAATGCTAATAATGCTAGTGTAAAGAGTATTAATAAAGATATTAATGGTTTAGGTTATACAATTTTATCTTCTTCTAAAGATGATTCAGCATATTATGTTAAGATAACTGATACTTTAGATAAAGAAGGAGTTAATAAAGTTAATAACTTATTAGAAAGTAAATATAATGCTAAAACAGATATATCAGTTGTTTCTAACTTAGTTAAAAAAGATTTAATCAAGAATGCAATTATTGCTTTATTATATGCATTAATAGGTATTATTATATATATTTCTATAAGATATAGATTAAGTTATGCCTTAAGTGCAGTACTTCCATTAATTCATGATTCAATTATGATAATTGGGTTATTTAGTATTTTACATTTAGAAATTAATTCTATATTTATAGCAGCTATTTTAACTATAATAGGTTATTCTATTAACAATACAATAGTTATATTTGATAGAGTTAGAGAAAATAAGAATAAGAAATTTAATAGTAATTTAAGTAAAGAAGAATTAAAAGATATTTCTAATAAATCTATTAAAGAAACAATGCTTCGTTCAATTAATACAACTATTACAACTATGCTTCCAATTATTTGTTTAATAGTATTAGGTTCAAAGGAAATAGTTGAATTTGATATAGCAATCTTAATTGGTTTAATCGCAGGTTTATATTCTTCATTATTCATATCTTGTTATATTTGGGTACATTTAGAAAATAAATTACAAAGTAAAAAAGATAAGAAGAAAAATACTAAAAAAGAAAAACCAAAAAAGAAAAGAGTAGAAGAATTAAGTGTTAAAGGAATAAATGCTTAATTCTTTTTTCAAAAAGAGGTGAAAACATGGTTATTAACGAGATTAGTTCTATTGAAGAACTATTACTTGCATGCAAAAAATATATTACAGATCAAGAAGAATTAGATACAATTCAAAAAGCTTATGATTATGCATCTAAAATTCATAAAAATGATGTAAGAAAAAGTGGAGATCCATATATGCATCATCCACTTAATGTTGCATATATATTAACAGATTTACAAGCTGATTCTGATACTATATGTGCAGCTCTTCTTCATGATACAGTTCATATTGGGAATGCAGATTTAAATGATATAGAAGATACTTTTGGTAGTGACATAACTAATCTAGTTAAAGGTATTACTAAAATTAATCAATTAAATCTATTTACTGATAGTGAAAATCAAATTAATTATTATAAAAAAATAATAATTGGTTTAACTGAAGATGTTAGAATAATAATTATTAAACTTGCTGAAAGATGTCAAAACATGAGAACTCTTTGGGCAATTAAAGAAGAATCTAGAAAAAGAAAAGCTAAAGAAACTATTGAAATACTAGTTCCTATTGCGCATAGATTAGGTCTATCTCAAATTAAATCTGAACTTGAAGTAAATTCTTTAAAGTATTACAAGCCAGATGCATTTGTATCTGTTGAAGAAAATCTTAATAATACAGAAGAAGAAAGACAAAATTGTATAAAAGAAATGATTAGAAGAATATCAGAACTTCTAGTTGAAAATAATATTAAGTTTGAAATAAAAGGTAGAGTTAAATCTATTTATTCGATTTATAATAAACTTCAAAGAGGTAAAAAATTCAGTGAAATATATGATATATATGGTCTTAGAGTAATAGTAGATACTGAAAGTGATTGTTATCAAGTATTAGGTATTATTCACTCTAAATTTAAGCCAAAACCTAATAGATTTAAAGATTATATTGCTAATCCAAAAACTAATATGTATCAATCATTACATACAACTGTTTTTGGTTATGATAATAAGTTATATGAAGTTCAAATTAGAACTCATGAAATGGATGAAGTTGCAGAAAGAGGTATCGCATCACATTGGTCATATAAAGAAAAAGGTAAGAAATTACAATCGTCTATGGAACAAAAACTTCAATTATTTAGAAGTATCATGGAATTAAATGAAACTAATGAATCTGCTGAAGATTTTGTTAACAGTGTTAAAGATGAAGTATTAGGTGATAATATTTATGTTTATACACCAAAAGGTGATGTATTTGAACTTCCAAAGGGATCAACACCAGTAGATTTTGCTTATAAAGTTCACTCTAAAATAGGTGAAACTATGGTAGGGGCTTTAATTAATGATAATTTAGTTCCTTTATCTACAGAATTACATGATGGAGATATAGTTAAAATAAATACTAGTAAGAATAGTAAACCTAGTTTAGAATGGGTTAATTTTGCTAAGACATCTAGTGCAAAAAATAGAATAAAAGCATATTTTTCAAAAGTTGATAAAGCAGAAAGTTTTGAAAAAGGTAAAGAATTATTCTTAAAAGAAATAAGAAGAAAAGGTTTAGTAATAGAAGATGTTACTAAGAGAATACCTAATATATTAAAACAATTAAAGATAGTAGATGAAAATGAATTATTTATTGGTATAGGAGTAGGTAAATATTCTCCAGTATCATGTGTTTCACTTGCTTATAAAGAAGAAAAAATATCTAAAGAAGAATTACTAGAAAAAGTAATTAAAAATAAAGATAATATCATTGATTTTAAAAATGATGTATTAGTAGATGGAATAGATGAAATAAAAGTAACACTTGCTAAATGTTGCAATCCTATTAAGGGTGATGATATAGTAGGTTATATTTCAAGAGGTAATGGTATTATTGTTCATAATAAGGAATGTCATAATTTAAATCAATTAGATGAAAGATTAATTGATGTTAGATGGAATGAAAATATAAATAAAAGATTCCAAACTATTATCACAGTTGAAACATCTAATAAAGAAAATCTACTACTTGATATTATCCAAAGATCATCAAGTAATAATATAGGTATAATTAATGTTAATACTACAAAAAATATAACTAATATTATTTATGAATTAACGATTGAAGTATTTGATAATGAACAATTAACAAAATATATGAATGATCTAAAACAAAATAGTGATATATTAAAAGTAGAAAGAGTAATGAAATAAAAAAATAGGAGATAATCCTATTTTTTTATGATTATATTTTTTATTTCTTTTTTTATTAATGATTCATCATTCACAAGTAATGAATAAATCTTAGTTACTTTTAATTCTAATTCTAACTCTTTATTAAAGTTAGTATAGATAGGCAGTTCAACTTTCTTTTTAATACTATTTAAGTATGATCTACCATTTTTATTAAATCCTAATATTCTAATATATTTAATATCTTTTCTTTTTTTATTTTCTGCTTTTGTATAACCTGTTAATATATGTATAAGCATTCTAGATATTTTATTATAAGTATATCTTTTAGATTTAATATCTAATATAAATTCTTCTAATGTATTAGCATTATTAATTTCATTTTTTAATTTGTTTTCAATACCTTCATCTACACCGGAATATATAGATAAATCATTAGATGATAATATTTTATATTTTAAATAATTAAAGTAATCTATTTTATAGTAATTTCTAATAGCATTTTTTGGTACATATTTTGATAATACTATTTTATCCATATTTTTTCTTATTAGATTAGCACTAATAATATTACTATTTAAGTCTTTACCATTAAAATCATTAGTTCTTTTAATAGTAAGAGGTGTTATTTTAGCATTTTGTCTTTGTATTTCTCTTATATAGCATAAACCTAGTATATCGTTAGGAGCATCTATTTCTTCACCATGAAGATGTATTAGTGCTTTTGATGCAGCTTTTGGATAAGAAATACCAGTTTTAATAAATTTAGATACTTCATAATTATATTCAACTTTATTTTGAATAGATGCTAGTGTATTTAATTTAACAATATCATTAGATTCTGAACCAAATACTAAGTATTCACATCCCATTTCTTTTAATATAGATATTGCTCCTTTAGCGAATATATCACTTCCTTGAGTAGCAAATTCAAAAGGAAGTTCAACAACTATATCAACACCATTATCAAGTGCTATTTCTGTTTTATCCCATTTATTAATAATAGATAAATTACCTCTTTGAGTGTAATTACCTGACATAACAAGTATAATTAATGGGTTAGAAAACATTTCTTTAATTTTATTTATATGATATAAATGACCATTATGAAATGGATTATATTCACAAATTATACCAACTATTTCCATGAAATCACCTAAATTAATTTTATCAAATAATGCTTAAAAATTAAAGCAAAAAATGGTATAATTAGATGTGGATGTGAGATTATGCGTAGTATATTTAGTATTACAAGAAAAAAATTAGAAGAATATTTTTTAAGTATTAATGAGAAAAAGTTTAAAGCTACTCAAGTATTCGAGTGGATTTATAGAAAAAATGTTAGAAATTTCGATGAAATGTCTAATTTAAGTAAAGATACTATTTCTAAATTAAAAGAAGAGTTTGAATTTAATGATATAAAAATTGTTAAAAAAGAAGAAGATGAACTTGTTAAAAAATATTTATTTGAACTTAGTGATGGCAATAAAATAGAATCAGTTTTAATGGAACATGATTATGGTTTAAGTATTTGTATATCATCTCAAATTGGGTGTAATATGGGATGTGCATTTTGTCAAAGTGGTAGACTTAAAAAAGTAAGAAATTTAACTGTAGATGAAATGTTATTACAAATTATGAATGTAGAAAAAGATGTGGGTGAGAGAATCAGCCATATTGTTGTTATGGGAATAGGTGAACCATTTGATAATTATGATAATTTTGTTGATTTTATGGAAATTGCTATTGATCCATATGGACTTGCAATAGGTCAAAGACATATTACAGTATCAACTAGTGGTATTGTTCCTAAGATAAAAGCATTCGCAGATTTGGAAACTGGTGTAAATTTGGCAATTAGTTTACATGCACCTAATAATAATATTAGAAGTTCTATTATGAAGATTAATAATGCATATCATATAGAAGAAATTATGGATATGGTTAAGTATTATATTTCAAAGACAAATAGAAGAGTTACCTTTGAATATATTATGCTTAAAGATGTTAATGATTCTAAAGAATGTGCAATTGAACTTGCTAAATTATTAAAAGGAATTAATTGTTATGTGAATTTAATACCGTATAATGAGACTGAAAATATTGAATTTAAAAGAAGTAATACTAGTCAAATTGGTATATTTTATGATATACTTAAGAAGAATAATATTAATGTAACAATAAGAAAAGAGTTCGGATCTAAAGTTTCTGCTGCATGCGGACAACTTAGAGCGAAAGAGATGGGAGAATAGATATGGAAAGTTATTTTTTAACTGATACAGGAAGAGTAAGAGAACATAATGAAGATAGTGTTACTGTTATAAAAAATAGAAATGATGAGTATTTACTTGCAGTAGCAGATGGAATGGGTGGACATAAAGCTGGTGAAGTGGCTAGTAATATTGCTATTACTCATTTAACTAATGCATTTAATGAAATGGAAAAATTAGGTGATAAAGCTGATACTGTTAAATGGATAAGAAAAGAAGCTGAAGAAATTAATAATGAGATATTCGAATATACTGCTTCTCATCCTGAAAGTAAAGGTATGGGATCAACATTAGTTCTTGCTATTTATACAAAAGATTATTTACTTTTCGGTAATATTGGTGATAGTTCAGGATATGTTATTAAAAATGATGAATTATTTAAAATAACTAAAGATCATACTTTAGTTAATTTACTTGTAAAAAATGGAGAATTAACTGAAGCAGAAGCTCAAAATCATCCAAAGAAAAATATACTTATGAGAGCTTTAGGAGCAAATAATCCTATTGAAATAGATATATTTGATGTAGAAAATGAAGTTGAAGGTATACTCCTTTCATCTGATGGTTTAACTTCTATGCTTAATAATACACAAATAGAAAAAGTATTATTACAAGATGGTACGTTAGAAGAAAAGGTAATTAAACTTATTAGAAAAGCAAATGTTAGAGGTGGAACAGATAACATTTCTATTGCGTGTTTATTTACTAAGGAGGCAGAATAATCATGATAACAAAGGGGCAAAAAATTAACGATAGATACGAAGTTAGAAAATTAATTGGTGAAGGTGGAATGGCTAACGTTTATCTAGGATATGATATTATTCTAGAAAGAGATGTTGCTATTAAAGTACTTAGAGGAGATCTATCTGATGATGAAAAATTCGTTAGAAGATTTAGAAGAGAAGCACAAAATGCATCACTTCTTAATCATCCAAATATAGTTCAAATTTATGACGTTGGAGAAGATGATGGTAATTTTTATATAGTTATGGAATATATAAAAGGACAAACTCTTAAACAACTAATAAAGAAGAGAGGTAAATTATCAGTACCTGAAACTATAGATATAGTTACTCAATTAACTGATGGTCTTGCTCATGCGCATGATAGTTATATCATCCATAGAGATATTAAACCTCAAAATATTATGATACTAGATGATGGAATGGTTAAGATAACAGATTTTGGTATTGCTATGGCACTTAATGCATCTGATTTAACTCAAACTAATTCAGTTATGGGATCAGTTCATTATTTACCTCCAGAACAAGCTTCTGGTAAAGGTTCTACTATTAAATCTGATATATATTCTCTTGGAATAATGATGTATGAAATGCTAGCAGGGACAATGCCTTTTAGAGGTGAAACAGCAGTAGAAATAGCTATGAAACAACTTAAAAATCCTATGCCTAGCATAAGAAAAGTTAATTCAAGTGTACCACAAGCTTTAGAAAATATTATTTTAAAAGCAACTGCTAAAAATACTAAAAATAGATATAACAATGTTAGAGAATTATATGATGATTTAAAAACATGTTTAGATAAATCTAGAAAAGATGAAAAAAGAATAGTATTTAAATATTCTGAAACTGAATATGATGAAGAAAATACTAAAGTAATGGATACTTTAAAAGAAGATATTAAAAAAGAAGATAAGAAGCCAGAACCAAAAGAAGAAATAGAAGTAAAAGAAATTAATGATGATGAATATAATGATAAAAAATTAAGTATGTTTACTAAAGTTCTAATTGGTTTAGTTTCTGCTTTAATATTTGCATTATTATTAGTATTTATTATAATTCCAAAAATTAGTATTAATCCAGATATTACAGTACCAGATGTATCTGGTTTATCTAAAGTAAAAGCAATTGAAAAATTAGAATCTAAAGGATTAGAAGTAGATACTAAAGTAAAAATAGATTATACTTCTGAAGTAGAAAAGAATAAGATTTCTAAAACTAGTCCTGAAGCAGGAGCTAAAGTTAAAAAGGGTGCTAAAATTACTTTATATAAATCTTCTGGATCAGATAAAGTTAAGATAGAAGATTATACTGGTCAAGATTCTAATAAGGTTCAAGCTAAATTAGAATTATTAGGATTAAATGTAATAATTGAAAAGAAGAGTATAGAAAAAAGAGAAGACTATGTTGGTAAAGAAACTTTAATAATAGATCAATCTATTAAAGAAGGCGAATTAGTTGTAGGTGATTCAATTTCATTATTTATTCCTGATATGGCTGAAAGATATCCAGACTTTGCTGCTGAAGGATATAATAGAACTCAAGTAGAAGAATTCTGTAAAGAATTTGGATGTAAAATATCAAGAGTTAATGAAGAAGCAGATAATACTAAAGCACCAGGAACTGTACTTAAACAAAGTAGACCTGCTGGTTCTGAAGTAGTACAAGGACAAGATCTTGAAATAACTGTTTCTAAATTAGATGATGAAAAATTAGAACCACTTCCTGATAGTGGAGAAAGTACTAATTAATGATTGGTAAAATAGTAAAAGTAATTAGTAATGATTATACTGTTTTAGTAGAAGATAAAAAATATGTATGTAAACCAAGAGGAGTATTTAGAAATAAAAATATTACTCCTCTAGCTGGTGACATGGTAGAAATAGAAAATAATATCATTACTAAGATATATAAAAGAAAAAATAAATTAAATAGACCACCTATAACTAATATAGATTTAGCAATCATAGTAATAAGTACTGTAGAACCAGATTTTTCTTCAGTATTATTAGATAAAATGATTAATATAATAGAGTTTAATAATATTAAACCTGTTATTGTTATTACTAAGAGTGATAAATATATAGATGATAGAATAAGAAATTTAATGTCATATTATAAAAAAATAGGGTATGAAGTATTATTAAATACAGAAATCAATAAATTAAAAGAAATTATAGATAATAAATTTGTTATCTTGACAGGTAATACAGGTGCTGGTAAATCTAGTTTATTAAATAAATTAGATCCAGAATTAAATCTTAAAACAGATGAAATATCTAAAGCGCTTGGAAGAGGTAAACATACTACAAGAGCAATAGAATTTTATAAAATAGATAATTCATATGTTGCAGATACTCCTGGATTCTCATCATTATCATTTAATGATATGACTAAAGAAGACATAAGAGATAATTTTATAGAATTTAATAAATCAAAAGAATATTGTAAATACAGCGATTGTATGCATATTAAAGAAAATGATTGTTTTATAAAAGAACTTGTTAAAGATAATGTAATACATGAAGAAAGATATAATAATTATGTTAGTTTTATAAAGGAGAAAGAAGATGAAGGTATCAGTTTCAATTCTAAAAAAAGCAAATAATTATAAAGAAGAAGTTATAAAAATAAACAAGACTTCAACAGATTATTTACATTTAGATATATTAGATAATACTTTCGCACCTAATTTCTCTTTTAATTTGAGTGATTTTGCTAGTTTAAAAATTGATAAACCATTAGATATTCATATTATGAGTACTAATTTAGATTATCAAGTTATGGAGGCTATTAAATTAAAACCAGAGATAATTACTATTCAATATGAATGTAGTAAAGATATTAGTAAGTATATTAAAATAATAAAAGATAATAATATAAAAGTAGGACTTGCTATTAACCCAAATACTTGGTTATTTAAAATAAAAAAACATCTTAATGATATAGATTTATTATTAGTAATGGGTGTATATGCTGGATTTGGTGGGCAAAAGTTTATACCTAAAACTTATAAAAGAATAAAAAAATTAAATAAGTTTGGTAGAAAATATTTATTAGCACTTGATGGTGGAGTTAATGAAGAAGTTATTAATAACGTAAAAGACGATATAGATATCATTGTAGTAGGAAGTTATGTTACTACTTCAGATGATTATGAAAAAGTAATAAAAGAAATAAAAAGATAAGTTATTCACTTATCTTTTTTATTATTTCTGATGCTGAATTAGAATATGCTCTAAATAATCCACCAGCACCTAGTTTAATTCCACCAAAATATCTAACTACAACTATTAATACATTATTTAAATTATTTTTTTCTAATACATTAAATATTGGCATACCTGCAGTACCTTTAGGTTCACCATCATCATTTATTTTCGCAGTATTATTTATTTTATATACATAAACAACATGTCTAGCTTTTTTATGTTCTTTTCTAATAGATTCAACTATTTCATTTACTTTAGTTTCATCATCTAAATTATATAAATATGTAATAAATCTAGATTTTTTTATTTCTATTTCATTTGTAATCATTTTATTCACCATTTTTATTATACTATAAATATGATATAATTAAAATTAATTAGGTGATATTTATGGATGAAAGATTAGTTAATATTAAGAAAAAATTAGCATTATTACCAATGAGTCCTGGTTGTTATCTTATGAAAGATATAACTGGTACTATTATTTATGTTGGTAAAGCAAAGAAACTTAAAAATAGAGTTTCAAGTTATTTTAATGGCACTAAATTTGGTAAAACTAAATTATTAGTATCAAATATATATGATTTTGAATATATAGTTACAGAATCTGAAAAAGAAGCATTATTATTAGAAATAAATTTAATTAAAAAACATGATCCTAAATATAATATTATTTTTAGAGATGATAAAAGTTATCCATATATCATGCTTAGTTATGATAGATATCCTGAATTATCTGTTGTTAGACCTAATAAAAAATTAAAAAGAAAAAATATTAAATTATTTGGTCCATATCCAAATGGGTTTGCTGCTAGAAAAATAGTACAAATATTAAATAGAATGTATCCACTTAAAAAATGTAAAACATTTAAAGATGATTTATGTTTATACTATCATATAGGAGAATGTCTTGGTTATTGTAAAAAAGATATACCTAAAGAAGAAATGGATAAAATGGTTTTAGAAATAACATCATTTTTAAATGGTAGTTATGATGAAATAACTAAAAAACTAGAAGAAGAAATGTTAAAAGCATCTTCTAAATTAGATTTTGAAAAAGCTAAAGAAATAAAAGAAACTATAGATTATATTAAATATGTATTAGAAAAACAAAAGATTGATTTAAATGATAATGTTGATAGAGATATATTTAATTATTATGAAGTAGATGATTATATATCTATTCAAGTATTACATCAAAGAAATGGTAATTTAACTGAAAGAGATAGTTATATTTATGAAATAAATGAAGATGAAGAGGATGCTTTAAGTAACTTTATTATTTCATTTTATGAAGATAATGAAAGATTTAAACCTAAAGAAATATTAGTACCAGATATTATTGATACAGAAACACTTAGTGAAGTTATTGGAGTTAAAGTATTAAACCCAATAAAAGGCCCTAAAAAGAAGATTTTAGATATGGCAGGAGAAAATGCTAAGATAAAGATTAATGATAAATTAAAACTTATTAAAAGTGATTATAATAGAACTGTTCATGCATGTGAAGTATTAAGTGATAAATTAGGATTTACTGTACATAGAATAGAAAGTTTTGATAATTCACATTTATTTGGTGGATTTAGAGTTTCTGGTATGGTAGTATTTGTTGATGGTAAAAAGAGTACTAAAGATTATAGAAAATATAAGATTATTGGCGACGAAAAAGATGATTATCATATGATGATAGAAGTTTTAGAAAGAAGATATTCTAGAGTAATAAATGATAATCTTGTTAAACCAGATTTAATATTAGTAGATGGTGGTATTATACAAATAAATGCGGCTAATGAAGTATTAGATAATTTATGTTTAGATATACCTGTATATGGTATGAAAAAGAATGATAAACATAGAATAACAGCATTAATAAATAGTAATGGTGATGAAATAGAAATAGAAAAGAATAGTGATCTATTCCATTTCTTAGAAACTATATCTGAAGAAGTACATAGATTTACAATTAGTTTCCATAAGGAAATCAGAAGTAAAGGATCATTCCAATCTAAACTTGATATGATCCCTGGAATAGGTGAAAAAAGAAGAAAATTACTTCTTAAAACATTTGGTTCACTTAAAGGAATTAAAGAAGCAAGTGATGAAGAATTAGAAAAAATATTACCAAAAGATGTTGTTAATACTTTAAAAGAATTCTTAAAAGAGATATAATTATATTAGGAGATAAAATTATGAAGAGTAAGAAATTTAATATTATTAGATTTGGACTTATATTTTTAGCAGCTTTAGGATTAGTTGGTATAAAAATATATCAAGATGAAAGAGCAAAAGAAATAATAGTTCCATCGAATGAAATTAATGAAGAAGTATTAATTAATGCATCTAAAGAATATATAGCTAGCAATAATAATTATTTTAATGAGTTTTTTAAAGAAAAAGATATGGAATATAGAATAGATACTGATATATTAGTATCTAATGGTTTAATATCAAATAATGATAATTACAAAGGATATATTAAAATAATTAATGATGAATATAGTTTTGTAAATATAGATGACTTTTTGATAGATAAAATTATAGATGATAAAAATTATATAGCTAGTACTTTTAATGAAAGTATGCCATTTGATTTAAAATATGTATTTACTGGAGAAGATCCTAATAACTATATTAATATAGATGATAAAGATTATAGAATTATTGGTATAACTAATTCTAATCATTTAAAATTAATATCTCTTGATACAGATAGTAATATTATTTGGGGTAATTCTAATGATATTAATTATTTAAAGACTAGTGAAAAAGAAAAAGAAGAATCTTATGATACTTCAAAAGGAATATTCTATGTAGGATATGTTAGAAGTAAAACAAAAGATCTAGATTCTATTATTAAAAATGAAAAAAGAAATAATGAATATACTGTGAATGCACCTAAATACTATGGTTATTATTCATTAAGTAACATATCTGATATTGTATCCGCATCAACTAATTGTGAATATAAAAATATATTAGATATAACAAGTGAAAATTGTCCTAGTTATTTAATAAATATGCTTAAAAATACATATACTTCTAATACACTTGAAAATAATGAAGTATATAAAGTTAATAGTGATGGAGAAGTAGTTAGTTCCTCACTTGATGAAAGTATTCAAGGTAAAAAAGTTATATATGTAAGTGGATTAAATAAATATATTAGTGGTAATGGTACTAATGATGATCCTTATACATTTGAAAAGTAGAAAACTGATAGAGTTTTCTACTTTTTTGTTGTATAATTAAATAAGGTGATAGTATGAGCAAAATTAAAGTAATGAGTGAACATTTAGCAAACAAAATAGCCGCAGGTGAAGTAGTAGAAAGATGTGCATCTGTAGTAAAAGAATTAGTGGAAAATAGTATAGATGCTAATTCAAAGGATATTAAAGTTACTTTAATTGACTCAGGTACTAAACTTATTAAAGTAGTTGATGATGGAGATGGAATGGATGAAGAAGATGCTACTTTATGTTTTGGTACACATGCTACAAGTAAACTTTTAAAAGAAGAAGATTTATATAATATAAATACATTAGGATTTAGAGGTGAAGCTCTTCCTTCTATTGCTAGTGTATCAATTATTAATTTAAAAACTAGTAATGGTAAAACAGGTACAAGTTTAACTTTAGAAGGGGGTAAACTTGTTAATAAAGAAAAATCTGATTTAAGAAAAGGAACAACTATAGAAGTAAAAGATTTATTTTATAATACACCTGCTAGATTAAAATATTTATCTTCATTAAATAGTGAACTTGCTAATATAGTAAAAGTAATATCTAATGAAGCATTATCTCATCCTGATATAAGATTTACTTTAGTTAATAATGATAAAGTTATATTAAAAACAGATGGTTCTAATAATTTATTAAAAGTAATAAATGAAATATATGGAACTACTATTACTAAAAAAATGATTGAAATTAATGGTGAAAATGATGATTATTCTGTTCATGGATATATATCTAAACCAGATGAAAATAAATCTAGTAGAAATCATATGATTACTTTAGTTAATAATAGAGTAGTAAGAAATAGTGAATTAAATAAAGTAATAAATGATTCATATCATAAATATAAACCTGATAATAGATATCCAATAGTAGTACTTGAAATAAATACTGATCCATCTTTAATAGATGTTAATATACATCCATCAAAATTAGATATTAAATTCTCTAATTTTGATGAATTAAAAGAATTAGTATCAACTTTAATAGAAAAAGCATTAGATAACAATTTTCTTGGAGTAGATATATCTACTAAAGTAGTTAATGTTGTTAAAGTAGAAACTAATGAGCCTATTAAAGAAGAATATGTTCATGAAGAATTAACATTAGATTTTAGTAATTTAGAAGTACATGAAGAAGTAACTACTTACGAAAAAGAAGAAGTTAAAGAAGAAGTTAAACCATTCCCTGAAATGGCTGTAATAGGTCATGTATTTGGTACTTATATAGTATGTCATAATGAAGATGGAATGTATTTAGTAGATCAACATGCTGCAGCAGAAAGATTTAATTATGAAAAGTTTAAAAACTATCTAAAAAATCCTACTAAAGATAAGATTAATTTATTAATTCCTATTAATTTAGAATATTCTAAAGATGAATTTTTAATAATTAAAAATAATATAGAATTAATTAGAAATATTGGTATTGATATAGAAGAATTTGGAGACTCATCATTTATTGTTAGATCTCATCCTATATGGTTTAAAGAAGGATATGAAGAATATTTTGTTAAAAATATATTAGAGAAAATAATTAATAATTCTAAAAATTTTGATTTAGAAAGATTTAATGATTCTCTAGCAGCTTCACTAGCATGTCATTCATCTATACAAGCAAATACTCCTATTTCTATAGAAGAAATGAGGAAACTTATAGATGATCTAAAAACATGTAAAAACCCATATAATTGTGCACACGGAAGACCTACTATTATATTTTATTCTAAATATGAATTAGATAAATTATTTAAAAGAGTAATGTAAGGAGTTGTTTATGAATAAATTAATTGTATTAAATTTAAAAGAAAATATGCCTAAAATAGAAATTAATAAATATATAAAAGAATTAGAAAAACTTCCAAAAGATGAAGAAATAATACTAGCAATTCCATATGTATATTTATCTAGTGTTAAAAGTAACATTATATCTATTTCTTCACAAGATGTATCTTGTTATGAAAAAGGTCCATATACTGGAGAAGTATCCGCATCTATGCTTAGAGATATTGGTGTTGATTATGTATTCGCAGGTCATCTAGAAAGAAGATATATATTTGAAGAATGTAATAAAGAAATTAATCTAAAAGTAAAGAATGCTTTAAAAAATAAATTAAAAGTTATACTATTTATTGAGAGTATATCTGAATTAAAAAAATGTTTAAAAGGTATAGATGATTATAAAGATATAATTATTGCGTATGAATCTAAAAAACATATTAATACTAATGAAGTTATATCTAGAGATGAATTAATAAAAATTATTGATAAAATAAATAAATATACTAATAATGAATCTAGAATAGTATATGGTGGTGGAATAAGAAAAGAAAATATTAAAGAATTATCTAATATTAATGGATTAGATGGTATATTAATAGGAAAAGCTTCTCTTGACATTAAACAAGTTAAAGATATAATAAGTTTATGGTGATTTAATTGATTATATGTATATGTGGACCTACCGCAGTAGGGAAGACAAAACTTAGTATTGAACTTGCTAAAAAATATAATGCGGAAATTATAAATTTTGATAGTGTTCAAATTTATAAAAAGATGGATATAGTTTCAGCAAAAGTAACAGAATCTGAAAAAGAAAATATAACTCATCATTTAATAGATATTAAAAATTATGATGAAGAGTATTCTGTTTATGATTATCAAATAGATTCTAGAAAAATAATAGATAAATTATTAAAAGAAAGTAAAAATATAATCATGGTAGGAGGTACTGGTTTATATTTAAAAGCAAGTTTATATGATTATAGATTTAATAAAGAAGAAAAAGATAATAAATATGAAGATTTATCTATAGATGAATTATATTCTAAAATAATTAAATTAAATAAAGATTCTAAAGTAGATAAAAATAATAAAAGAAGATTAATAAGAGAATTAATTAATCTAGAAAATAATACTGAAAATAAATTAGGTGATAATTTATTATATCAAGATGTATATTTTATAGGTTTAGAAACTGATAGAAAAACATTATATAATAGAATTAATGATAGAGTAGATGAGATGATAGAAAAAGGTTTATTAAAAGAAGCTAAATATTTCTATGGTAAAGACTATAAATCTGTATTAACACCAATTGGTTATAAAGAATTGTTTAAATATTTTGATAATGAAATGAGTTTAGAAGAATCAATAGATTTAATTAAGAAAAACTCAAGACATTACGCAAAAAGACAATTTACATTCTTTAAAAATAAATTTAATATAAAATGGTTTAATACTAATTATGAAGATTTTAATAAAACTATAAAGGAAGTAATTGATTATATAGGGGAGTGAATAATATGCTAAAAATATTTAATACAAATACAAGTATAATTAAGAATAAAGATTATATTGATGTTTATGTAGATGGTAAATATATATCATCAGATATAAAACTTTTTTTAAAATCTACATATAAATGTTGCAATATATATATTAATAATTTTACTAAATTTTCTTCTATATGTAATGAAATAAAAACAATAAATGAAATCCCAGTTAATCTAATACTAAACGGAATAAAGTTAAATCAAATTAAAGAACCTAAAAAAATAGTTGAAGGTTTTAAAATGCTTCCTAATAATATAAAAATATCTTATAGAAAATTAACAGAAGATAAAAAAGTAGAAAATAAAGAATATGAATCTATTAATCCATGGCTTACTAATTTATCTAAAGATGATTTTGAATTTATGGTAACTAAATTTAATGATGATGAAAAAAAATATATATTAATGCAAGATCAAATGATAAAACATGTTTATGATGTAATTAAAAATACTAATAAAGATTTTGATGATTTAGATGACCATGAAAAAATAGATATTGTATTCAATTATTTAAATACACATATTAAGTTAACTGATGATAATAATGATCCAATTGAATCTGCCATGAATAAAAAGGGTGATATTGAATCTATTAAGAAATTATTTGTAATTCTAACTAATAATAGAAGAATGAAATTAAAAACATCTTATGTAGATGGAAAGTTGATTCATGGTTTACATTATTATGATAAATTTGATGAATTCGTTGGTAAAAAACAAGAAAAGACACTTTAAATAGTGTCTTTTTTAATTTATAAAATTATATATATTTGTATCTATTGAATGTTCTGTATCTGGTTTACCATTTAATTCATCTAATCCAATCATAAAATAATCATATAATAAATAATCTTGATGATTAGATGTTACTGGATCATCAAATGTAGAATCTATATGTAACCAAGTATTATCTATATCAACAATATTCCATACATGATTATCATTAGATAATTTTACATTTTCTACATTAATTTTATCTAAAAATATACTAAGTGCATCTGTATATCCAGAGCATACTCCTATATGATCAAATAGGGGACCAGTAGCTTTATTTGAATTGTTATTATTATCTTCAGTATAATTTTCATCATAAGTACTATTATTAATTAAATAATCATGAAATACTCTTATTTTACTTTTAATATCTTCATAATTATTAATAGAATATTCATCAATAACATTATTAATTAAATTATTAATACTATCTATATCTTCTTTAGAATATAATTTATTAATTTTAATATCTACTTTTTTACCATTATAAGTAAGTGTTTTTATATTTTTATATTTATTAAATGTATTAACAAAATCATTAATATGCTTAATTTTAGAATCATTACTTAGATTATTAATATCACTTGAACAATCATAATCACAATAAATAGTATAAATATCATATCCATTATTAACAATAGTATATATTTTATTAATTAAATCTTCTTTATTATAAACAGTATCATCTTTATAATCTTTATAAATATAATTATTTACTTGTTTATTTTCTTCTTTTAAATAATTCTTATTATTAATTATTTTATAATTAGTTTTATTTATAAAATAATCATATAAATCATATGTAGTATCTTTAAATATTACATGATCATACATAAAAATAAATAATATTAACGTTAATACAAATATAAATCTTTTCATATTTTCACCTAATATTATTATATAGGAAAATAAAAAAAATATCTATTTAATAGATATTTATTTTACGTTATTTAATTTTTTTGCTACTTTAGATTTTTCTCTAGCAGCTTTATTTTTAGTAATGATATTTTTAGCTAAAGCTTTATCAATTTTCTTGTATGCTTCGTTAACTGTTTCATTACTAGGATTAGTAATTGCAGCTTTAACAGCAGTTTTCATAGAAGATTTTTTTGGAACATTATTTGCTTTTTTAGTTCTGTTAACTAAAACTCTCTTTTTTGAGCTCTTTAAATTTGCCATTTATAATTCTCCTTTCTTCGCTTAACGATATTAATTTTATCAAAAATAATAGAAAAATGCAACAAAAAATGGTGTTTTTAATAAAAATTAGTAAAAGTATAAAAAATGACATTTTTTTTAATAATTCATATATATCATAATAATGGTGATAATATGAAAGGTATGAATTTAAAAAAGAAGAAAGATTATAAGAAAATAAAGTTAATATTAGTGATAGTTTTATTTATATTAACTACGTGTTTTACGTTTAATTATCTAAATAAAAATATATATAAATATAATACAAAAGAATATATTAATTTTTATACTAAAGTATCGTTTGATACTAAAAGTAATATTAATATAGTATTAGATAAAGTGTTTGATATATATGATAAATTAACAGAAACAGGTGATTTTAGGTATGAATAAAGCTTTTTATATTATATTTTCTTTATTATTTATAATATTTTTAATAATATTTTTCTCTGGTAGAAGTAATTATATAGAATATTCTAATTATAAAAAAATGAAAATAACTAGTAAACAAATAAAAAAGTTTGAAAAAGATATTAGTGAAGGTAAGAATGTAAATATAAATAATTATATAGATAATGAAACAAAAGATTATTCTAATAATGTTACTAAAGTGGGTGATTTTATTAGCAATAATCTGTTTAAATCATTAACATTTATATTTAAAATAACATATAATTTTTTAGAAAAATTGATAGGTTAATATATCTTTAATTCTTTATTTATATTATAATTAATAAAGAGGAAAAAGTGTATGAAACAAGATAAAATTAGAAATTTTGCGATAATTGCTCATATAGATCATGGTAAGAGTACTCTTGCGGATAGAATACTAGAATTAACTGGTGCAGTTTCTAAAAGAGAAATGACTAGTCAAATTTTAGATAATATGGAACTAGAAAAAGAAAGAGGAATTACTATAAAGATGAATGCGGTTAGATTAAATTATAAAGGATATGAATTTAATTTAATTGATACTCCAGGTCATGTTGATTTTTCTTATGAAGTTTCTCGTTCTTTAGCATCTTGTGAAGGGGCAATTCTTTTAATTGATGCGACTCAAGGTATAGAAGCTCAAACTCTTGCTAATTATTATCTTGCTTTAGAAAATGAACTTGAAATAATACCTGTTATTAATAAGATAGATCTACCTAATGCTGATCCAGATAAAGTTACTGATGAATTAATTAATACATTTGGATTTACTAAAGATGAGATTATTTTAACTAGTGGTAAAACTGGTGAAGGTGTAGATAAATTATTAGATACGATTATAGATAAAATACCAGCACCTAAAGGAAATAAAGATGATAAATTAAAAGCATTAATATTTGATTCTATATTTGATAGTTATAAAGGGGTCATTGTTCATGTAAGAATAGTAGATGGAGTTTTAAAACTACATGATAAGATAAGATTTATGAGTAATGATTCTGTTTATGAAGTAGTTGAAATAGGTTATACAAATCCTAAAACTGTTCAATGTGATTCTTTACAGGCAGGTGATGTAGGATATATTTGTGCATCTATTAAAACTATATCTGATATTAAAATTGGTGATACTATTACACTAGATAAGAATCCAGCATCTGAGCCATTAAAAGGTTATGAAGATGTAAAACCGATGGTATATTCAGGAATATATCCTCTTGAAACTAATAGATATGATGATTTAAAAGAAGCATTAGAAAAATTAGCTTTAAATGATGCATCATTAGTATTCAATAAAGAAACATCTAAAGCATTAGGATTTGGATTTAGATGCGGATTTTTAGGATTATTACATATGGATATTATTAAAGAAAGAATTGAAAGAGAATTTAATATAAGTATTATTTTAACTTCTCCTTCAGTTATATATAAAGTACATTTAACAAATAGAGATGTAGAAGAAGTATCTAATCCTTCTAATATGCCTCCTAAAGAAAAGATAGCATTTATAGAAGAACCATATATTAAAACTAATATATTTACTCCAACAGAATTTATTGGTCCAATAATGGAATTATGTGAAAATAAAAGAGGTACTTTTAAGAATATGGACTATATTAATAAAACAAGAGTAAATATTCATTATGAAATACCACTATCTGAAATTATGTATGATTTCTTTGATAAATTAAAAAGTGCCACAAAGGGATATGCATCATTTGACTACGAATTAATCGGGTATAAACAAAACGATTTAGTAAAAATGGATATATTATTAAATGGTGAAATGGTAGATGCTTTATCTATGATTGTACATAAAGAATTTGCGTATAATGTAGGTAGAAGTATGGTAAATAAATTAAGAGAAATTATACCTAGACAATTATTTGAAGTACCAATTCAAGCATTTGTTAATAATAAAGCAATAGCAAGAGAAACTATTAAACCTCTTAGAAAAGATGTACTTGCTAAATGTTATGGTGGAGATATTTCTAGAAAGAGAAAACTTCTTGAAAAACAAAAAGAAGGTAAAAAGAAAATGAAGAATATAGGATCTGTAGAAGTACCACCAGAAGCTTTTTTAGAAATATTAAATTTAAGGAATTAATTATGGTTAAGTCAGCGTATATACATATTCCTTTTTGTAAAAGTATTTGCTCTTATTGTGACTTTTGCAAAGTTTTTTATAAAGAAGAATTAGTAGATAAATATTTAATTTCTCTTGAAAATGAAATTAAGAAAAGATATAAGGGTGAAGTTTTAGATACTTTATATATTGGTGGAGGTACTCCTTCTAGTTTAAATATTAATCAGTTAAAAAAATTATTTGATATTATAAAAATATTTAAAATAAGTGATAATTTAGAATTTACTATCGAGTTTAATATAGAAGATGTTTCTAAAGAAAAATTAGAATTATGTAAGAATAATAAAGTTAATAGAATTAGTATTGGTGTTGAATCTTTTAATAAAAATAATCTTGATTACTTAGGTAGAAAAGCTAATAATATTAAAGAAAAAATAGATTTAGTTAAGAAATATTTTGATAATATTAATATTGATTTAATTTATGCTTTACCTTGTGAAGATATAAATGTTTTAAAAGAAGATTTAGATAATATTTTACTTTTAGATATTACTCATGTATCATGTTATTCTTTGATAATCGAAAAACATACTAAACTATATAATCTTAAAGAAAAAAATATTTCGGAAGATTTAGATTATGAAATGTATGAACTAATTAATTCTAAATTAAAAGATTTTAATCATTATGAGATTAGTAATTATGCGAAAAAAGGTTATGAATCAAGACATAATTTAACTTATTGGAATAATGAAGAATATTATGGTTTTGGTTTAGGCTCAGCTTCATACATAGAAAATAAAAGAATATATAATTCTAAAAGTTTAAATAAATATTTAGAAAATATATTTGATTATGAAGAAGAAATACTTACTAAAGAAGATAAAATTTTATATGAATTAATACTTGGTTTTAGAAAAATAGATGGTATTAATATAAATGATTTTTATGATAAATTTAAAATAGATATTTTATCTTTAAATAGTGTAAAAAAACTATTAGAAAATGACAAGTTATTAACAAAAAATAATAGAGTTTTTGTTAATCCAAAATATATTTATATTGAGAATTCTATTTTAACAGAATTTATATAAAAAAAGGACATTTTTTGTCCTTTTTTTGTTGCTTAAAATACACTTGAAATGATATAATTATATAAGATAAAGGAAGGTGTGTTTTTGCTATGGAAGAAAAATTAAAAAGGCTAAGAAAAGATAAAATAAAAGCAGGAATATTAATAGTAATTTTAATAGGTTGTTTAGCACTATTAACAACTGTTTTATTGACTGCGACAAATGTAATAAATATAGATAAATTATCAGCAAGGGTAACAAGCTTAAATGCAAGTGTAATAGATGCGGATAGTGAAGTAAATGCAGCAGCAAGTTATGATGAATTAACATATAAATTTAACATAACAAAAGAAGCAAGAGATGAAGCAGTAATAACAGGAATACTAACAGAAGAAGAAAGTAAATATGCAAGATTTAAAGAAACAAGTAATTCTGTTGTATCAGAAAATGGTAAAAAGATAGTATTAACAACAACATCTTCTAAACCAAAGATAACTGTAATAGTATCAAATGCACCTTATGGTACTGTAATAAATCCAAGTTTCACAATCAATAGCGAAAATCCAGATAATAAAAATATTATCGTTGATCCAGTAACAATTACATCTTCATCAATTGAGGGAACTGTTAAAGATGAAAATAATAATTCTATCGGAGGCTTAGAATTAAGTTTATCAAATATAGATGGAGAAATAAAAAGAACATACGCAGATAGTGAAGGAAAATATGTGTTTAGTTTACCAGAAGAAGGTAACTATAATGTTAAAATAGAAGAAGAAAAATATAGAGTAGTTAGATATGAAGAATTAACTACAAATGAAAATAAAAGAATTTTAAATATAATTGTTGAAGAAGTCACACCTTTCACATTAGACTTAAAGAAAACAATTAATAAATTAGATTTAGTAATAGACGGTAAAAAAGCAACATTTAATTACGATGATGAAACTAAAGTAATAAAAAATATCAAGAAGGCAAGTACAATTGAAGGATCTATCTATTATAAAATATATGTAAAAAATGTAGGAGATGTTAAAGGAAGTTTAACTGAACTAAAAGATATACTTCATAAAGGATTATCATTTGATGAAACTAAGAACCCTGGATGGGAATTAAAAGATGGTAATTTATACTATACAATTCTTAATGGAAAAGACATAGATGTTAGTGAAACAGTTGAGGTTAATTTAGTTTTAGATATTGAAAAGACTAATGAAGCTAAAAACTATATCAATGAAGTAGTTGGTAAAGGTGAAACATTTAAAAACGTTGTATATATTCTAGATAATAATATCTACAAAGAAGAATATGTTATTGAAGGAGAAAAAATTGATAATATTACTCCTACAGTAGAAAATTTTGGTGGATGGTATACAGATAGAAAACATACTAATAAATATAACTTTAATAATGAAGTAACTAAGAATTTAATACTTTATGGAAAAATAGAAAATAATAAATATGATGTAACATTTATAGATAAGAATCCAAGCACTGGACAAGAAACAATTATTGAAACAAAAGTAATAAATGAAGGAGAAACAGTTGATTTCCCAACTAATATCCCAGAACATGTTGGATATACATTTAAATGTTTTACATTAAATGATGAATGTATTAATGAACTAGAAGTAAGAGAAGATACTACTTTATACACTGATTATACAGTTAATAATTATACTATAAATTATGATTATGATGGTGGCAGTGTATTAGAAGATAATCCAGAAATTTATACAGTTAAAGATGAAATTACTTTACATAATCCAAGCAAAGAAGGGTATACTTTCTTAGGATGGACAGGTACAGATGTAACAGAACCAACAATAGAGGTAACAATTCCAAGAGGAAGTACAGGTAATAGAAGCTATACAGCACACTTTGAAATAAAGAGATCAACATTAACAATAAATCCAAGAGGAGGAAGTTATCAAGGAGACTATGGGCCAATATATTTCACTGAAGATTATGGAACAATAAAGGCAATAGCAGAATCTGAAAGAAGAGGTTATACATTTAAAAGATATAATAAAGTTGGTGGAGGAATATATAACGAAGGAATTTTCACATTTAATGATGAAGATTCTGAATTAAATGCAATATATGAAATAAATACATATACAATCTCATATGACAATATTACACCAGCTGAAAAAGAAGCACTTGGTAATTTAACTGAGTATAATGTAGAAACAGAAACATTTGAATTAGCTAATCCAGAAACAAGAACCGATATTTATGGATATCCTAGTGAAGATTTCTTAGGATGGGATGATGGAAGTGGTAATGTTTCATTAACTGTTACTATTCCAAAAGGCTCTATAGGAAATAAAACTTACACTGCAGTTTGGAGAATTAATCAAAATGAATATCGTATAATTTATGATTATGCTGGAGGAGAACTTGATGATGGTGTAACAAATATAGGAACATTCACAAGAGAAACACCATCGTTTACAGTTAATAATCCTCATAGAGATGGATATAATTTTACTGGATGGACAGGAACTGGATTAGAAGAATTAACTATGTTAATAACTGTACCTACAAATTCAGTTGGAAATAGAAGCTATACTGCAAATTATAGCCCTATAACTTATACAATTACTTATGATGGATTAACTAATGAAGAGTTAGAATCTTTAAAAAACCCAGTAGAATATAATATTGAGACTAATACATTTACTTTAAGAAATCCAAATGCTAGAAAAGATGAACATGGATATGCAAAATATGATTTCTTAGGATGGGATGATGGTTCTGGTAATCCATCAATAAATATAACTATTACAACAGGAACAACAGGTAATAAATCATTTACAGCAGTATGGAAAGACAATGAAGATGATTATTCAATAACTTATGATACAGCAGGTGGAAGTTATCCAGAAGGAGTAACTAATCCAAATACATACAAAAGAAAAACAGAAACATTCCAATTACATAATCCAGAAAAAGAAGGATATGACTTTGATGGATGGAGTGGTACAGATATAGAAGGATTAAGTACTGAAGTTACTATTCCAAAAGGTAGTGTTGGAAATAGAAGTTATGTGGCACATTTTACTCCAATAACTTATACAATTACTTATGATGGATTAACTGAAGATGAAATTAATTTATTATCAAATCCTACAAGTTATAATATAGAATCAGGAGAAATTAGATTAAAAAATCCTGGTAGAAGAGTAGATGCTCAAGGATTAAATAGTGAAGACTTTGTAGGATGGGATGATGGCTCTGGTAATCCATCTATGCAAATAATAATACCAACAGGATCAACTGGAAATAAGACATATAAAGCTACATGGATAGAAAATGAAGATATTTATGGTATTACTTATGAATTACATGATGGAACATTAGAACATACAAATCCAACAACTTATACAAGAGCAACACCAACATTTACTCTTAATAATCCTAGCAAGACTGGATATACATTTACTGGTTGGACTAATGATGATATTATTACTCCAACTCCTGAAATAATTATAGAAAAGGGTTCTGCAGGAGATAGAAGTTATGAAGCTAATTATTCTCCAATTACATATACAATTAGTTATGATAATGCTGGAGGAACTGTATCAGGTAATCCAGTTAGTTATACTATAGAATCTAGTAATATTACATTAAATAATCCAACTAAAGATGGATATATATTTAAGGGATGGAGTGGTACAGGTATAACTGATAAATCTATGAATGTTGTTATACCAACTGGATCAACAGGTAATAGAAGTTATACAGCTAATTTTGAAAAAATAACTTATGATATTGATTATGTGTTAAATGGTGGTACAGCAAGTAATCCAAGTTCTTATGACATTGAGACTGATACATTTACATTAAATAATCCAACTAAAAATGGATATACATTTACTGGTTGGAGTGGTACAGATTTAGTTGGAGATGATAATTTAACTGTTTCGATTGCTAAAGGTAGTCAAGGGGATAGATCTTATGAAGCACACTATTCATTAGAAACTTATACTATTAGTTATGATTATGTTGGTGGAGTTTTAGATGATGGAGTAACAAATCCAAATTCTTATACTTATGAAAGTGATACAATTACATTTAATAATCCTCATAAAACAGGTTATACATTTAAAAATTATACTTTAGAAGGAACAACAACTATTATTAGTGAAATACCTACACATTCGACAGGTAATAAAAAATTAGTTGCTAATTATGATATAGATAGATTTAATGTATACTATTATAATGGTGAAGATTTATTTGCATCAGAAATAGTTGATTATAATAATACTGCTACTAGACCAACAGATGATCCAGTAAAAGCACACAATATATTCTTATATTGGTCAGAAGATGGTGTAACACCATATGATTATGATACTTTAATAACAGAAGATAAAAATTTATATGCAGTTTATGAAGAAATAGTAAGTCCTACAATATCATTTGATCCATCTTTAAATATTACAACAAATAAAACATGGACTTGTGATAATACTACTGATGAAAATTGCGGTGTTACAGTTACTATTACATCAGCAGAAAATGATTATGAAACATATTATAAAGTTGGAGATGGAAGTTATACTTTATATACAGAACCATTTAAACTTTATAATAATGAAACTGTAAGTGCATTTTCTAGAAAGTCTAACATTAATAGTGTTGAAACTAGTGAACAAGTTAATAATATTGATAAGATTAATCCAAGTATAGATGAATCTAGTTTTAAAACTAAAGTAGCATCTTTCTCAATTAAGTTAACAGGTAATATAGTTGATAATGAATCTGGTATTAAATATTATGAATTATATATTCTAGATGAAGATAGAGAATTACTTCCTAGTGATTTACCTTATACAACTAGTGATATATATCCTGGTAATCATGATGATGTAACAGTAGATTTTAGATTCAGTGGATTAGTTAATTTAACTGAATATAAAATGTTTGTTAAGGCATATGATTATGTTGGCAATAGTCAATTATTTAGTATAAAAGCTGAAACTACAGATTATGTAGCAAGAATTATTGGAAGAAGTAATATACCATATTCTGATGAATCTCAATGGGAAAAATTTGAAAGTTTACAAGATGCGATTGATTCATGTGAAGACATTCAATGTACAATTCAATTAAATCCAGAAATAGTTAATGAAAGTGTTGAGATTAATGAATATCAAGATATTACTTTAGATATAGATAATAAATTATTAACTAGTTCAGGTGATTATACTGTTAAAGTAAATGAATACGGTAAATTTACGTTAATTGATGATAGCAATGAACATGGAGGTAAAATTACTAATACTTTATCTAAAGCAATTATTAATAATGGTAGATTTACTTTAGGATCAGGTAGTACAGAAACATTAATTTCTCTTCCTACAGAATATCCTGTAGTAGAAGGAGCAGTTATTGGTTTAGATAACTATGGAACATTCTATTTCTTTGATGGATATGTAAAAGCAAGTGATGGAGATGGTCATAGTGCAGCAGTAGATAATAATAATGCTGAAACTATTACTCAATATCCATATAATGTAATATCTACTAAAGATGGAGATATGCTTGTTGAAAGTCTTAAAAAAGTAGATGATCCAGAAGCAAGAATTAAATCAGTTTACTATACTAAATTAAATGCTACAGCAGGCGAAAGTGCTATTCCATCATCTAATAATGGAACTTATGAAAATGAAAATGTTAAATTACTTTCTCAAATAAAACAATATGGTGAATATGGTTTTATATATAATCCAAATGAAGATAGCATTATAAGTTCTAATAATGCTTCTTATAATTCACAAGCAATAAGTTATGTTAAAGTTGATTTAAGAAATTATAATGAAACTCAATATTTACTTTTAAATACATCAATAGTAGCTTTGAGTGGTGATTATGGTTATGTAGCAATAAGTGAAACATATGGAGATTTATCTAATAAAGTATTAACACTAAGTGGTATAGATAATAATTCATATAGAATACTTGAACTTGAACCAAAGAAAACATATTATATTTATTTTGGCTTTGTAAAAAATAGTGGGATAAAATTAACAAGTAATACATACTTTAAAGTAAATTCAGCAAATATAGTTGATAGTACATCGACTTTAAGTGATATTGAAATTCTTCCAAATAGTACTTATTATTTTGAAAAACAAGCTGATGGAAGTTATGTAAACACTAATAATCCTTCAACTGATTTAGTTGAGAGAACTACCGCTTATTCTTATGTGCTATTTGATTTAACAAATGTTGAAAAAGATATTAATTTAACAATATATTATAAAACAAATATTCCTAATTCATCTAGTGCAGCATTTATTGATGTAAGTGATAATATTTATCCGATAAGTTATTCTGATTCATCACATAGAGTGTTATCAACTTATGGATATAATGATACTTTTAAAACAATTACTCTTACACATGGCCAAAAAAACTTTGTACATTTTGGTTTCTACAGATATTATTCTAGTAGTTCTTATCCAGATACATTTACTATTGATTCTTTAGCATTTGAAGTATTGAGTAATACTGATGATATTACTGAAGATAATATTCATCATAATGTAGATGACGTGGTGACACCAGAAACAAACGAGGGAGATCAATATTATTTTGAATATCTTACTCAAAATCCTTTCGTATGGAAGAACTCAGTAGACGATAAAAATAATGTGAGTGTATATGGTGCACATATTAGTGAAAATAATACTTATTATTCATTTAGTGGAAATTCATATGCATCAATATTAGAACCTGACATAACATTAACAGATTATGAAGAATCAGTATTTGTTGAATATAGTACAACCTCATCTAGTAATATGGTTTTATATGGTGGGTCTAATCAAGAAAAAATTGCAATTGGATTCCATGATTCTTACATTATTGTTTCTGCTGGTGCAAGTAATTATGTATATCCAAAACCAACTGGATATAATGATGGTGAAAAACACAGTTTATTTGTTACATATAAAGAGGGTAGTTATGAGTTATATTACGATGGTGTATTACAAGAACATTCAAGTGGCATGAATTATTATTACACAAACTCTAATATCTATATAGGTAGTAATCGAAGTGCAGATTATTATTTCAATGGTAATATATATCAAGTAAGAATATTTGATTCAAAAATTGCTTATGAAGATATTAACAACACAGATAATTTAATAATATATTTAAATCCAAATGACAGGGTACAATCAAATATATATGTTAGTAATAACAACAGAACAATAGGTAATCCAACAGGTAATTATGGAAATACTAGTTCACATTCATATCTTGTTTATGATTTAACAAATTCTAATAAAGATATGAGAGCAGTTATTAATTATTCTATTGAAAGTGAAAATAATTGGGATATAGGATATATATTAGTAAATAATACACCTGATATGCCATCTATTGATGATACTAATGGTAGATATGTCAAAACTTCGGGTTCTAGTTTTAATCAAGAAGTAACAATAAAATTAAAGAAAAACCAAGTAAATTATGTTCATTTTTACTATGTTAAAGATAGAGGAACTGACTATGGTATGGATTCCTTTATAATTAATTCGGTTAAATTATATGATTCTAGTACAGATCCTGAAATTGAGAATATTACTACAATAAATCATACAAGAACAAGTGAATCAATATTTAATTTACCAGTAGCAAAATTAAATGAAGATCCATCAACAGTCGTTATGCTTAAAGATGTAACAACTACAAGTACTATTGAAATACCAGAAGAAAAACAAATGATTCTTGATCTAAATGGACATACATTAAGCTCATCGGTAGGGGATTATCTTATTAATAATAAAGGTAACTTAACTATAACTGATGGAAAATATGCTAATGATATTCTTGATTTAGAAGAAAGATATGAAGAACAAGTAAATGAAAATCAAGAAAAGAAAGAAAAGTATGAAGCTGATTTAGCTGAATATGAAGAATATGCTGGTTTATGTGAAGGTTGTGAACCAAGTGACGAATATAAACTTGATCATATTGATGAATATTATGATTATTTCGGTTTTGGTCAAACAGAAGTTACATTCGATTATACAGGTAATGTACAAGAATTTACTGCACCTCAAACAGGTAATTATAAAATAGAAGCTTGGGGAGCATCTGGTGGTAAAGCAATGTGTAATGGTTCTTTATGTGGTGAAAAATCTGGTGGTGGTTACTCAAAAGGTACTATAAAACTAAATGCGAATGATAAATTATATATTTATGTTGGAGAAGCGGGTAGTGATGCTCTTTACCAAACAGAAACTCCTAGATCATTTAATGGTGGTGGCTTAGGAACTTGGGATTATGTTGATAATGAAGCTGCAGGAGCTGGTGGAGGAGCTACTGACATAAGATTACTTTCAGGAGATTGGAATGACTCTGATTCACTTGCTTCCCGTATTATGGTTGCAGGAGCTGGTGGAGGATCATCATGGGGAAAAACATCAGGATATGGTGGAGGCCTATCTGGTGGTGATAACCAAGAAAGATACTCAAAAGGCGCTACTCAAACAACAGGATATTTATTTGGTGTAGGAAAAGATGGAGAAGGTAGTGGAGATAGTGATGGTGTTGCCGGAGGTGGCGGAGGCTATTATGGTGGTGTTTCATATAATAGTGGTTCTGGTGAATCTGCCTCAGGTGGTTCTGGTTATATCTCAGGACATAAAGGTTCAGTTGCAATTACTTCGGTTAGCGATTTGACTCCAAGGTTAGATAGTGATAATGTTCAATGTACTGATGCTAGTGCATTAAATGATGTTACTTGTTCATATCACTATTCTAATAAAGTATTTACTAACACAGTAATGAAAGCAGGTAATGAGGAAATGCCTACACACGATGGTAATTCAACTATGATAGGTAATACTGGATCAGGTTATGCAAAAATAACATATACTATTAGTGAAGAACAAATAGAAGCAATTAGAGCAACTTTAGATAAGACATATAATGTTAAAACTAAACCAGTTCGTGATTATTATGAAACTGAATCTGGCAAATTATTTATTCCTTTCCATGAAGATTATTTAGGAACTATTGCTACTTCAGGTAATACAGCAACTATTGATGATAAAAAAGTAACTTTAAAATCACAAGCAACTAATTCATTGTCAGAAGTATATCATATTAATAAAATGGGTAGTAATATAATAAGCGGTAATGCAAAAGTATATTACCCATATAATGCTTACGGAACTTTATATGTAGGATTTGCATCAAGTCCTGATTTAAGAGTAGATGATTATGTTGAGTATAAGACATTTGATATTCGTACATATAATAATAAAAATATTGATTTTACAGTTAAATATACTGGTGAAAATGACGTTTATTTTAAAATTATATTAAAATCAACTTCAAATAATAATGCTATAACAGCAGAAATAAATAGTTTATATTTTGATACTTATAATGTTGCAGCTAATTATGCTGGACTTGCTGGTAATATTACTAGTGGTTCATATGATATATTCTTAAATAATACAGGAGCAACTTTAAATATAGATGATGCTATTCTTAATATTAATAAAGCTAGTGCTAATGCAATAGTTAATAGAGGTAAATTAACACTTGGAGAAATGGCAACAATTAATGTTAATGCAGGAAGTGCTAAAGGTATTTATAATGAAACAACTGGTACTATAGAACAATCACATGGTAAAATTAATGTTATTGGAGATAATGCTCAAGGTATTAAAAATTCAAGTCTTGATAATTCAATTGATGATTTAAATATTGAAACAACAAAGACAAATCAAATCGCACTTAATAACTCTAATGGTGGGACAAATATTACATTCGATAATTTAAATATATATGGTTCTGGTACTGGATTATATAATTTAAATGATGGTGATGTAACAATTTTAAATTCATCTATAAGTTCTACAGGTAATAATGCTATTACTTTTGAGAGAGATCCAAGTCATTATAAATTTGTTATTAATTCTTCTAGTATATATGGAACTATAGGAGCAAATTATCAAACAACTGGAAGAGATATAATTATTAATAATTGTAATTTATATAGTACAGGTACAAATATTTCATTTGGATATGGAAAACTAACTATTCGTGATTCATATCTAGAAAATCTTTCTTCTGATTCATACAATATATACAGTTCAGGTAACTTATATGTTTATGATTCAACAATTAATGGTACAGGTAGTATTATTTATAATGAAGGGAGCTGGCAAGCATCATCATATGCATATATCGAAAATTCGACTTTAAAGATGACAAGATATAATTATAAAAGCTGTGTTTATAATTATGGTACTATGGAATTAGTAGATACAACTGTTGATACCACTACTGGAAACGAACAATATGGTATTACTAATGGATCTACAGGATATTTAACTATAAGTGGAAATTCATCAATTTCATCAAACTTCAAAATAGGTATTAATAATGAAGGACATTTAAAAATAGGGACATCTTCTAATAGATATAAAGATGTATATAATTATGATTATACAGGTGGCATTCAAGAGTTTACTGTTCCAAAAACTGGTAATTATAAAATAGAAGCTTGGGGAGCTCAAGGTGGATATTCTAATTGGGGTGATGGAAGTCAACACTTAGGTGGTAATGGTGCTTATACTTCAGGAGATATCACTCTTACTGAAGGAGAAACATTATATATTAATGTAGGTAGTGAAGGCTCTAATAGATATATATATAATTTTTATGGTATGCCTTATAGTACATATCTATTAGCATCTGTCTATAATACTGGCGGAATACTTAGTGGAGGAGCTACAGACATTTCTCTTTCATCTGAAGAAAATGAAGAGATATTTACTCAAGGATATGAAAATTTTGGTTCACTAAAGAGTATCAGAAGTGAAGAATCATACCTTCAAAGAATTATGGTCGCTGGTGGAGGTGGACAAAAATATGATTATCCAGATGCTAATTCGGTTGGACTTGCTCTTAGCGATTCAACTGGTACTGTATCTCAAACTACAGGTTATGCATTTGGTTATGGTAGTGATTACTTTACAGATGGAAAATTATCTGGTGGTTCTGGATACTTTGGTGGTGAAGCTAATCAAGGTGGAACATCATATATTTCAGGTTACCTTGGAGCAGTTGCTATGGATGGTAGTGCATCAAATCCAAAATGTACTATGGCAGAAGCAGCAAGCGATATAACATGTTCATATCATACATCTGGTAAGATATTTACTAATACGGTTATGAAAGCAGGTAATGAAGAAATGCCTACTCATGATGGTAAAGGTACTATGAGAGGTAA
>Ga0129316_1000223_pt1 | contig 38868 bp, 31 predicted proteins | sample Cm1ome_2_FD_94429 | JGI IMG/M metagenome (GOLD analysis project Ga0129316, IMG submission 94429) | Eastern black-and-white colobus group fecal microbial communities from Wisconsin, USA - Cm1022B metagenome | ecosystem: Host-associated > Mammals > Digestive system > Large intestine > Fecal...
CCTTATCGCACAAACAATCTCTATGCCGCCGTTCAGCGGCAAATCAAAGAACAGGAGGAATTGCAGATTGGCAAACAAAACCCAAAAGGCAAATAAGCCTAAGCAGACCGTGAAAAACGGCAAGGTGTATGGCGATGCGCTTTCCGCACAGGAAAAGAAGCGAATTGTCATGCAGATGAAAAAGGACAAGAAGGCGAAGAAAATCCCGAAGTCCGCACAGCAGACGATCCCCTATGTAGAAATGTGCCGTGACGGTATCTGTAAGGTCAATAGCCGCCTTTACACCAAAACCATTCGCTTCAATGACATCAACTATCAGCTTGCCCAGAATGAGGACAAGACCGCAATCTTCGAGAACTGGTGTGACTTCCTGAACTATTTTGACAGCTCAATTTTCGTTCAGCTTTCCTTTATCAATCAGAGAGCGGACATCAATGAGTTCAAGAAGCAGATCACCATTCCTGAACAGCAGGATGCCTTCAACGACATCCGCTCGGAATATTCCGATATGCTCCAAACCCAGCTCACCAAGGGCAATAACGGCTTGCTCAAGCGTAAGTACATCACCTTCGGTATTGAGGCTGACTCGCTGCGTACTGCCAAGCCCAAGCTGGATCGGGTAGAAACGGATATTCTTAACAACTTCAAAACCCTCGGTGTGGAAACTGAACCGCTGTCCGGCTATGAGAGGCTGAAAGTGCTGCATGATGTGTTCAATATGGACACCAAAGAGCCGTTCCGCTTCTCCTTTGACATGGTTGCCAGAACAGGGCTTTCCACCAAGGACTTCATTGCACCCACCTCTTTTGACTTCCGTGAAGGCAAGTGCTTCAAGATGGGCAGAACCATCGGTGCAGTGAGCTTTTTGCAGATTCTCGCACCGGAACTCAACGACCGGATGTTGGCTGATTTCCTTGAAATGGACAGCGACATTACGGTCAATTTTCATATTCGCACCATTGATCAGGCAAAGGCAATCAAGAGCATCAAGTCCAAAATCACTGATCTCGACAAAATGAAGATTGAGGAACAGAAAAAGGCAGTCCGCTCCGGCTACGATATGGAAATTATTCCGTCTGACCTTGCTACCTACGGCGGCGAAGCCAAGCGGCTGTTGCAGGATCTCCAGACAAGAAACGAAAGAATGTTCCTTGTGACTATCCTCATTATGAACACTGCCTCTACCCGTCAGAAGCTCGAAAATGCCGTCTTCCAGACCGCATCCATCGCACAGAAATACAACTGCGCACTCAAACGGCTGGACTTCCAGCAGGAAGAGGGGCTGATGAGCAGTCTGCCTATCGGAGTGAATCAGATTGAGATTGAGCGAGGATTGACCACCTCTTCTACGGCAATCTTCGTCCCGTTCACCACGCAGGAGCTTTTTCAGGGCGGTGAAGCTCTGTATTACGGGCTGAATGCTCTGTCCAATAACATGATTATGGTGGACAGAAAGCGGCTGAAAAACCCCAACGGACTGATCCTCGGTACTCCCGGTAGTGGTAAATCCTTCTCCGCAAAGCGTGAAATGACCAATGCCTTTCTGATTACGGAGGATGACATTATCGTCTGCGATCCCGAAGCGGAATATTATCCGCTGGTGCAGAAGCTCGGCGGTCAGGTCATCCGCATTTCTCCGATCAGTCCCGACTATATCAATCCGCTGGACATCAATGTCAACTACTCCGAAGAGGAAAATCCTCTGACCTTGAAGTCTGACTTCATCCTCTCCATGTGCGAGCTGATTGTCGGCGGTAAGGACGGCTTGCAGCCGGTGGAGAAAACCATCATTGACCGCAGCGTCCGTATGGTCTATCAGGACTACCTTGCTGATCCCGTCCCGGAGAAGATGCCCATTCTGGAAGACCTCTACAATATTCTGAGAAACCAGTCTGAGCTGGAGGCACAGCGTATTGCGACTGCCCTTGAAATCTATGTTCACGGCTCTCTGAATGTCTTCAATCACAGAACCAATGTGGATGTCAATAACCGCTTCGTCTGCTATGACATCAAGGAGCTGGGCAAGCAGCTTAAAAAGCTGGGAATGCTCATCGTTCAGGATCAGGTCTGGAACAGAGTGACCATCAACCGCGCCCAGCACAAGTCCACAAGATACTATATGGACGAGTTCCATCTTCTGTTGAAGGAAGAACAGACCGCAGCGTACTCCGTGGAAATCTGGAAGAGATTCCGTAAATGGGGCGGCATTCCCACCGGTATCACGCAGAATGTAAAGGATCTGCTTGCCTCCCGTGAGGTTGAGAACATCTTTGAAAACTCTGACTTCGTGTATCTTCTGAATCAGGCAAGCGGAGACAGAAAAATTCTGAGCAATGCTCTGAATATCTCTCCCAGCCAGCAGAACTACATCACCAATTCCAATGCCGGTGAGGGCTTGATTTTCTATGGCTCTACCATCGTCCCCTTCAAGGACAACTTCCCGAAGGACACGATGCTCTACCAGATTATGACCACCAAACCCGAAGAAACTTTGCAGAATTAAGGAGGATTTTCTATATGAATAAGAACATTAACCCCATGACCGACATTATCAACGCCAACACCGAGAAATTCGGTGACAGAAAGGTGCAGATGACTTTCCGTGATGTGATGGAGGGCAGAGATTACCTCTTTGACCTGGTTGAAAAGTCCTATGAGCTGGTCAGGCTCATTCGTCAGGAAGAGGATCTGAAAAAGCGTCACCGTGCCTACCTCCATGTCAGAGAGGAAATTCTGGACTGCTGTAAGGAGATCAATCAAATCAACTTCGACATCCTGATGATGTGCAAGGAAGGAAAGCAGTTCCACTATGTTCCCAAGGATCAGGAGGTCTGCGATGAACACCCCTTTGCCGACACTGAGGACAGCGAAGAAATCGTCACCATTCCCAAGGAGCAGTATGACAGCATGATCGAGGACCTTCTGACAATGGCTGAGATGATTGATATGGTGTGCGATATGCGCACGCAGGACATCGACTTCATCCAGCAGATTGCAACCGTCATGCCTGTCTATGCGGAGTATGAGGCTTCTCGGCTGGCTCTGTACCGTGAGGTATCGAAGGAGGCCGAGGACATCTTTACCCGTTGGGACGAGGAATACGACGGAGACGATGATGAGGATTACGACGAGGACGATGAGCCGGACGAGTATTTTTCTGACTAAGCCGTTCTCAATTCCAAGGAAAGGGGGCTGACTGCTATACAGCTTGATACCATTTACACCGGTGATTGTCTCGAAGTCTTAAAGACGCTGCCAGACGAGAGCGTCCACTGCTGCGTGACCTCCCCTCCGTATTACGCTCTGCGTGACTATGGTGTGGATGCGCAGACTGGCAGAGAGGCAACACCAAGAGAATATATCCTGCGCCTGACGGAAGTTTTTACAGAAGTCAGGCGCGTTTTGCGTTCAGACGGAACGCTGTGGCTCAATATCTCCGACACCTATGCCGGGAAAGGAAATCAGGGAGACTTTGTTGACCCGAAGAATCCCAAGGGCAGAAACGGTCAGGCTGTGGCTCTCAACTACAAGGTTGAGGGCTGCAAGCCAAAGGACATGATCGGTATTCCGTGGATGCTGGCTTTTGCTCTCCGAGACTCCGGTTGGTATCTGAGAAACGACATCATCTGGATGAAGGAAAACCCAATGCCGGAAAGTGTCAAAGACCGATGCGCCCGATGCTACGAGCATATTTTCCTGTTCTCCAAGTCAAGGAAATACTTCTTTGACCACAGGGCAATCTCTGAGCCGATTGCCGCAACAACGGCAGAACGGCTCAAGCGAGGCATGAAGGGCGGCAACAAATTCGGCAAAGCAATCCCCGGTCAGCCTCAAGTGCAGACCATCAACCGTCCCCGTGAACACGGCTCGATCACAGACGCTGAGATCAATCCCATGAGAAACAAACGGGATGTCTGGACGATTAACACCGTTCCGTTCAAGGGCGGTCATTATGCCGCCTACCCTCCAAAGCTGGTAGAGACTTGTCTGCTTGCCGGATGCCCGGAGAACGGCATTGCCCTTGATCCCTTTATAGGCAGTGGCACAACGGGAATGGTCGCAAAGCAGATGGGACGGCACTTTGTCGGAATTGAACTGAATCCTGAGTTTACCGAGCTTGCCTACAAGCGGATTGGGGGTGAAATCTGATGGAAGAACAGCTCAAGCCAAAGGACAAGGTGGTCATGCACATGACACGGGACGGTGCTGTGGAGAAAAACCTGACGCAAGGGACATCGCAGAAAATATCCCAACGGCTGGAAGAGCCTGAGTTTGTGGATTCTTCAAGGTTGAGATTTGCTGAATCGCCGGAGGAAAAAAACAAGCGTCATCAGAAAATGATGCAGGGGTATGATCAGCCACCGGCTTCAATGGAGCAGCTGCACCCGGAGAATGATATGTTTCCGGTAGAAAACGGCTATCCGACAGAAAGCTATCAGCCGGAGGATATGCCGGTCATGGAAACTCTGTCACCTACTCACACCGTTCCCGATCCTATCCACACAACAGCGATTGATACCGGCAGTACGGTTGCAAGAACAGCGGTTACACATTCTGTTCGCCGGACAACAGCAGTGGAAAATGTGGATGGAGCGGCTGTTCTGGACAGGGCAACGACAACGGCTGCAAATGCACCATCCTCCGAGGAAGGCGTTCCAACCACTAAGAAAATCGAGCGGCTGGAAAAGAAGTCCCAGAAAGCACATGAGCGTCTGGATGCTGCCCGTGAGAAGCTGCCCACAAAGAAGGTCCTCAAGAAAGAGCGCGTCTTTGATGAGGAAACCGGCAAGGGCAAAACCCGTCTGCACTTCGAGGATGAGCTGAAAGTTCCCAAGGGCGAAAGCAAGCTCAAATTCGGAGCGGATAAAACTGTTCGCAAGGTTGGCGATACCCTTGCGTCCGGCATTCACGGCAAAATTCATGAGGTGGAGCAGGAAAACTCAGCCGTTGAAGCTGCACATCGTTCTGAGATTGTTGCGGAGGCTGCGGCAAGGCATTTCAGTCATCACAAGAAAAGCAGTGCCAACAAGCCCTTTGAGAAAGTCTCCAAACTGGAACACGAGGCTCAGGTTGCCGATACCAAGCTCCACTATGAGAAGACCAAGCAGGAACATCCTGAGATGAAAAAGCAGCGTACCAATATGAACAGGCACTATCAGAAGCAGAGCATCAAAAAGGAATACGCTGCGGCTCGGAAAGCCGGTTCTCAGACTGCCTCCACTGCAACCGCAAACACCGGCAAGAAGTTCACGGAGAAGGCATCGGAGAAAATCAAGGAGTTCTTTGCAAACAACAAGAAGGTCTTTGTGTGGTTTGGCTTGGGCTTGATGATCCTGATCCTGCTTGCCGCCGGAATCAGCTCTTGTACCGCTATGTTCTCATCAACCGGCTCATCCATTATTGCATCCTCCTATCTCAGTGAGGATGAAGCTATGCTGGGTGCAGAAGAACAGTATTGCCGGATGGAGGCAGAGCTTCAAAGAAAGCTCGACAACTACGAGGCAACCCACGATTACGACGAGTATCACTTTGAGCTGGATGACATTGAGCATGACCCTTATGTGCTGATCTCCATTCTCTCTGCTCTCCATGAGGGCGAGTTTACCTTATCCGAGGTACAAGGAACTCTGGATATGCTGTTTGAGAAACAGTACATTCTCACAGAAGAGGTCATCCGAGAGACAAGATACCGCACCGAAACCCGTACCGGAACACGGACTGTCACTGATCCCGATACCGGCGAAAGCTATGAAGAGGAATATGAGTATACCGTTCAAGTACCGTATTCCTACTATATCTGCAATGTGACGCTGGAAAACTTCAATCTGAGCCATGTTCCGGTCTATATCATGTCGCAGGATCAGCTTTCTATGTACGCCACTTATATGTCGGGGCTTGGCAATCGTGAGGATTTGTTCCCGGACTCTGGCTATGTGGACAAGTACATCACCAACCCTCCGCAGGAATACACGGTCAATGAGGCGTATCTTGCCGATCCGACCTTTGCAACCCTCGTCGAAGAGGCTGAGAAATACCTGAATTATCCCTATGTATGGGGCGGCAGCAATCCCGATACCTCCTTTGACTGCTCCGGTTTTGTCTCCTATGTTCTGACAAACAGCGGACTTGTCAACACCGGGCGGTTAGGGGCGCAAGGGCTATACAATGTCTGCACTCCCGTTTCCAGAGGAAATGCAAAACCCGGTGATCTCGTCTTCTTCCAAGGCACATACGACACTCCCGGCGTGTCCCATGTGGGCATTTATGTGGGAGACAATGTAATGCTGCACTGCGGCGATCCCATTCAATACACCGCAATCAACACTTCCTATTGGCAATCTCACTTCTATGCCTTTGGAAGACCCAACTATTAACCGAAAGGAGATTTTTCTATGAATCCGAAGTATCAGAAGGTCTGCGCTGACATTGCGAAGGCTGAAAAGAAGGTTGAAGACCTTCAGGCGCAGCTCAAAGAGCTGTACGAAAAGAAAACCGAGCTGGAAAACCTTGAAATTGTGAATACCGTCCGTGCAATGGTCATGGATAAGGATCAGATTATGGCGTTCCTCTCCACCATGAAGGACGGAAAGACAACCGTCCAGCCCACAACGATCCATCAGGAGGTGTCTGAAAATGACTAAGAGAAAAGGCTTTCGCCTGTTTACCGTTTTTGCAATCTGCGCACTTTTGGTAAGCAGCTTTTCCATGACCGCATTTGCCTATGCAGATGACACCGATCAGAATTTGCCCATTACCGAAGGCACAAAGCCGGAGGATATGCCCGTGACCGAACCGGAGGAAACCATCCCTGAGCCTACGGAGACGCTGCCCACCGGAGAGCCTATCGACGATGATGGCAATGCCTACACCCGTGATCTGCTCTATGACAAGGCAACCAACAAGCAGTTTATCACCATCCAGACAAAGAACGGAAACACCTTCTATATCATCATCGACTATGATGCTCCCATTAACGAGGAAGAGGAACAGTACAAGACCTATTTCCTGAATATGGTGGACGAGAGCGATCTGCTTGCCCTGATGGATGAAGAAGATGTTAATGCCCTGAAAACCTGTGTCTGTGAGAACAAGTGTGTAGCCGGTGATGTGAATACGGACTGCCCGGTCTGTAAAACAAATATGAGCGAATGCACCGGAAAAGAGCCTGAGCCGGTCACTCCCGTTGAGCCTGATCCTGACGAGAATCAGGACAAGCCGAAGCAATCCTCCAATATGGGTATGCTTATCGCCATCATTGCGATTGCCGGTGTAGGCGGTGCGGCTTATTACTATATTAAATTCGTCCGTGGCAAGAAGCAGAAGGACGAAGATCTGGACTTCTTCGACGATGAGGGCTACGAGGAAGAGCCGTATATCAACGAGGATGACGCCGAGCCTGAGATTGCCGAGGATGACGAGGACTAAGGAAAACACATTTTTCCGAGGTTTTGCACTGTCATTTTACACATTTTTCTGAAAATCAAAGCCTCCGCATTCGTTTTTGAGTGCGGAGGCAGAAACGGAGGTACATTTATTTGATTTTAGTTATCGCTGAAAAGCCGAGCGTAGCCCAGTCCATTGCAAAGGTGTTGGGGGCAACCTCACGCAAGGACGGCTATCTCGAAGGAAACAACTATATCGTCTCATGGTGTGTTGGTCATCTGGTGGGACTGGCTGATGCAAGCTCCTACGATGAACGCTATGCCAAATGGAGATATGACGATCTGCCCATTGTGCCGGAGGAATGGCTATATGAAGTCCCGAAGGACAAGGCAAAGCAGTTCAAGGTTCTGCGTGAGTTGATGCAGGACAAGCGTGTTACAGAGCTTGTCTGCGCCACCGATGCAGGACGGGAGGGCGAACTGATTTTTCGGCTGGTATATAACAAAGCCGGATGCACCAAGCCCTTCAAGCGGCTGTGGATCAGTTCTCTTGAGGACGCTGCCATCCGTGAGGGCTTCAAGCATCTGAAAGACAGCAAGGAATATGACCGTCTGTATGAGGCTGCCCTGAGCCGTTCCAAGGCTGACTGGATTGTTGGCATCAACGGTACACGACTGTTTACGACACTCTATCACAAAAAGCTGGTGGTTGGTCGTGTGCAAACGCCGACGCTGGCAATGTTGGTAGAGCGTGACGGTAAGATCAGCACCTTCAAGAAGGAGAAGTATTTCAACGCACACATTACGAAGGACGGTCTGACGGCTGACCTTGAGAAAATAAAAACCGAAGATGAGGCAAAGAATGTTGCGGCGGCTTGTGATCAGAAACAAGCCGTCGTTTCTTCTGTCAAACGGGAGACGAAGACCGTCAATCCTCCACGGCTCTATGATCTGACCACACTGCAAAGAGAGGCAAACCGCTACTATGGTTTCACCGCACAGCAGACGCTTGAGCTGGTGCAGTCCCTCTATGAAAAGAAGCTGCTAACCTACCCCAGAACGGACAGCCAGTTCATCACGGAGGATATGGAAGACACTGCCCGTCAGGTCATTGCGATGGTCTGTCGTAAACTTTCTCTGTTTGATGGTATCAGCCATACCCCCGACATCGGGCGTATTACCAACAATGCCAAGGTCACTGACCATCACGCCATCCTTCCTACCATCCAGCTTGAAAAGCAGGACATCGCAGAGTTGCCGGAATCTGAGCAGAAAATTCTCCGACTGGTTGCCATGCGTCTTCTCTGTGCCACCGGTGAAAAGCACATCTACGACGAGACTTCCGTGACAATCTCCTGCGAAGGCTACGACTTTAAGACAAAGGGCAAAACCATCACGCAGGACGGCTGGAAAGCCATTGAAGAGCGTTTTAAGTCCTCTCTCAAGTCTAAGGAAAAGACTGAGGATGAGAAAACACTTCCTTGCGTCAATGAAAACGACATACTCCGTTCTGTATCTGCCAGCATTACCGAGCATTTCACAAGTCCTCCGAAAGCCTTTACGGAAGACACCCTGCTCAGTGCAATGGAGACAGCCGGAAATGAGGATTTTGACGATGACACCGAAAAGAAAGGGCTGGGGACTCCTGCCACTCGTGCCGGTATTATTGAAAAGCTGGTAAACTCCGGCTTTGCGGAGCGCAAGGGCAAGTCCCTCGTGCCGACGAAGGACGGCATCAATCTTGTTACGGTCCTGCCGGAGCAAATCACCTCGCCCACTATGACAGCGGAATGGGAAAATACTCTGATGCAGATTGAGCGTGGCAATGCGGATGCGGACAAGTTCCTCTCCGGCATTGTGGATATGACGGCATCGCTGGTCAAGGCGTACCCTTTCCTCTCTGACGCAGAAGCCAATCGCTTTGAAACCGGTAAGGAGAGCATCGGAAAATGTCCACGCTGCGGTTCTCCGGTTTATGTTGGCAAAGGCAACTTCTACTGTTCCAGCAAGTCCTGTTCCTTCTGTCTGTGGGAAGACAATAAATTCTTCTCATCCAAGAAAAAGAAGCTGACTAAGAAAATTGCGAAGGAGCTGTTGGACAAGGGCTGGTGCAGAGTGACCGGGCTTTACACGCCGAAGAAGCCTCAGCTCTATGATGCGATCATCCGTCTGGATGACAGTGGCGGCAAGTATGTCAGCTTCAAGATGGAGTTTGACCGATGAGCCGCCCGAAGTATGTTGCCTCGTGTAGCGGCGGCAAGGACAGTGTTGCAACGCTACTTCTGGCAGCAGAACACGGTGAGCCAATGGATGAGGTGGTTTTCAGTGAGATTATGTTTGATCGGAATGTCAGTGGTGAAGTCCCGGAGCATCGGGACTTCATTTACGAAAGGCTCAAGCCCTTCTGTGAAAACGAGCTGGGGATCAAGTTCACAATCCTTCGTGCAGAGAAAACCTATGAGGATGTATTCCATCACATCATCACCCGTGGTCCTCACAAGGGGCAGAAGCGTGGCTTTGTTTGGCCGGGAATGTGCGCAGTCAATCGAGACTGCAAATGTCCACCGATTCGCAAATACAACGCCTCGCTTTCGCCTGATACCGTCAGCTATGTTGGGATTGCCGCAGATGAGCCAAAACGCCTTGCAAGACTGGATGGAACATCAAAAATCAGTCTGCTTGATAAATACGGGATGACCGAAGCGGATGCACTGCGGCTTTGTAAAGAACATGATCTGCTTTCTCCGATTTACGGTCACTGCCGAAGAAATGGCTGCTGGTTTTGTCCCAATGCAAGTGACGCCGAGCTGCGGCACATGGTTCTCTACCACTCGGAGCTGTTTGAACGGCTCATCGAATGGGAGCAGGAAGAGGATGTCTTTCATCGACGATTAACACGCAGAGAAACCCCGACTGAGATTAAAGCTCGTCTTTTGAGCAAGCCTCAGCCGGGGATTTCTGGTTCAAGAAAATTTTGAAAATAAAGGAGAACAACGAAATGATAATCAGTCAAGGTTATGCAAGTGACAAAATTTCCACGCTGACACGGAGTTTGGCGAAGAAGATTGAAAGTGAATTACCTATGGTCGGGTATCACAGAGAACTTATCGCAGATGGCGAGGTTTTTATCGCAAGCCATGCAGAACGCCATATCTGCGTAAAGGTCGCAAACGGAATTGAACTGTCAACATGGCAGTATATGTGGGGACGCAAGATCGAAGAGGTAAACTATCGAATTGATCTCCCCACTGATGAAAGTGAGCTGGAATATATCCTCTGGACTATTTCTTGGCTTTATGAGGCTCTTTTGAGGAATCCCTATACCAGCTTCTTTAACTGCGTCTTCAATCAGCGCAAGGAGGATAAGTGATGGCTGAAAACAAAAATGCCCAGCAAGTCCGAGAGATAACGGACAAACTGGAACAGGGCATCAAGGAGCTTTTTGAATCCGAGCGTTTCAAGGAATATCTCCGCACGATGTCCAAGTTTTACAACTACTCATTTAACAACACACTGCTGATTGCCATGCAGAAGCCGGATGCTACGCTTATCGCCGGATATACCTCATGGCAGCGGAATTTTGACCGTCATGTGATGAAGGGCGAAAAAGGAATTAAGATACTTGCTCCTGCGCCCTACAAGACGCAGGAAGAGCGTGAGAGGATTGATCCGGCTACACAGAAACCGGTGCTGGATGCAGACGGAAAGCCCGTGACCGAGACGGTAGAAGTCATGCGTCCTGCCTTCAAGGTGGTCAGCGTCTTTGATGTTTCACAGACGGATGGCAAGGAGCTTCCCGACATTATGGTGGATCAGCTTACCGGCGATGTAGAGCAGTACGAAGATTTTTGGAGAGTTCTCAAAGAAATTTCTCCTGTCCCCGTTGGGCTTGAGAAGATAGAAGGCGGCGCACACGGTTACTACCACTTGGTAGACAAGCGTATTGCGATTGACGATGGCATGAGTGAGATGCAGACCATCAAAACCCTCATTCACGAAATTGCCCACGCCAAACTCCACGCCCTTGATCCCAATGCTCCGGCTGAGGAAAAGAAGGATCGGCACACCAAAGAGGTTGAAGCGGAAAGCGTTGCCTATACCGTCTGCCAGCGATACGGCATTGAAACCTCTGACTATTCCTTCGGTTATATTGCCGGTTGGTCCTCCGATAAGGAGACGAAGGAACTCAAAAGCTCTCTGGAAACCATTCGCAGCACTGCCGCCGAGATGATTGAAAGCATAGATGCCAAGCTCAGAGAGTTGGTAGCATCCAGAGAACAAACAGCAGAGCAAGCTGCTGAGACTACTGTTGAGGAAACTGCGGCACCGAGTTATGCGGACATCCCCATTTATCGTGAGATGGCTAACTACGCCTATGAAGCCGGTGAAATGGATGCTTACCGAGCGTCCCGTGACGCAAATACAGCGTGTGCAGAAGCCATTGAAAAAGCAATCAGCAACAACTACGGAGACAACCGGTTAGCTGCTGAGGCGGCTGTTAAGGGTGTATTGGAGCAGTTCTCACCTGAGAGAGTTCAGTATGTATTGGCAAATACAATCCAGCAGAAGGACTACGACGGACGGATCTCTGCCGATCTCAAGCAATGGGCGAAAGGTACGGAGGTGTGTTCTGAGGATGCAAGCGCATTTATCGTTGATAAGGTCAATCCCGGACTGCTTGATTTGTTTGCGGCTGAATTTCGCTGTCAGACTGAGCCAGCACCAACCGTCGAAGCTACTGCTGTACCGAAGCACCGGCTGACCGCAGAGGAAAAGCAGATTAAGGATGCCGTTATGGACAGCCTCAAAGGTCAGATTGCTCACGCCAATGACGGTATGCGTTCTACCTACAAGGTTTCGATGCAGTCTCACAAGGTTATGATCCAGCACAATGTCAGGATTGAGGGCAATACCGTCACAAAGGACGGTGAGCCGATGTTCCTGATCCATCGCCGCCATTCCGCAAAGAAAACACAAGGCTGCTATCGGGAGCTGACACCAACGCTGGAATATGTGGGACGGGAGAAAGCTCAGACGGTCAGGCAGGAAAAGCCCTCCATTCGTGAACAGCTTCGCTCTGCCGCCAAGTCTCAGCCGGAACGAAAAGCTCCTACAAAGCAGAAAACACATGATATTGGATTGGAGTGATGCCTATGAAGTTTGAAAACATTGACCTGATAGATGCCCTCCGACGGATTATGGACATTCACACCGAGAACTACAAAGAGGATTTTGAGATGGACAGCAAGCTCCTTCGGGAGCTTGCCGCCTCTGACTCTCCTGCGGATAAACAGCTTCTCTGGATGTCCCGTCCCAATGGAACATATCTCCTGCGTGAACGGGAGGTACATATCGAAGGCACTTTTGAAAACCGGACTTGGAACTTTTACCACGAGCAGACCAACGATCCCATTCTTACCTATGCGGTGGAGATCACCGGAATTGAAGACGGTATTGTAAAGGGAAATCTTGTGGAGATTGATTATGCGCTCCATGCAGACCGCCTCAAGAATCTAACCGTGACCATTGATAAGGTTGCCGTCACATTTGACGATGACAGCACCTACTATCTGCCATTTCAAACCTATCGTCGGGAGGTTGCAGGCATAGACGAGGAACACGGGAAAGTGAAGTCCGTTGCATACCTCCCTGAGAGTGAAGCCGAGCTTGCCATGATCCTGCGACGGGAGCAAGGCAGGAGAAATCTGCGAAGTCCAAGTGGTGACATAGATGCCCACATTCATGAGCTTGCCGTCCAGCACGGGAAGGTAGAAACACTTGTGCCGTTGCCTGTTGCAGAACTGAGAAAATACGAGGCAATCAAGCGTGACCACCCGGATGCGCTGGTCTGCTTCGCTCAGAATGGCTATTTTGAGCTGTACGGTGAGGATGCAAAGAAAGCCGCCGATCTTCTCGGAACAAAACTGCTTGAGAAAAAGGTTTACGGCAAGCCGAGTCTTCCCGTCACCGGATTCAAAGAAGCAGCGTGGGTAGCCGCCTCAAAGAAGCTATGGCAGTCTGGCTCAGATGTCTTTCTCAGCAAGGACGGCGAAATCTTCAAGGAACTCAAGGGTGCAGACTATATCCCCGTAGGCGCAACGCTCATGGTGGACGGCTTGAAGTGCAGAATCGACGCTGTTGATTTTGCCGCTGATGAAGTCCGGCTCACCAATATCACGGATAAGAGCAAGCCGATTCCATTTACCGAGAACCTTGCCTATATTCGCAGCTTCGTTGAGGATACCGGAATTGCTGTCTATGACACAATCCCGAAGAAGCCTCCTGCCCGTGACTCCATTCGAGATAAGCTGAAAGCCGCTCAGAAGACACAGCCCACACAACCGCCGAAGCCAAACAAAAACAAAGGAAAGGATGTCGAACGATGAAATTTACCGTTGAAGAAACCAACCTGATGTGCTGCTTTGACACCTCCAGCCGGGGAAAGCTCATTGCAGAAATGAAAAATCTGCCGCTCAACAATCTGGACGCTGAGATGGCAGAGCTGCTTTACAAGACCGTCCAGAAACTTGAGAGCATGACGGATGCCGAGTTCGATACCCGCTATATCGTACCGGACGAAATGCTGGATGACTGAAAGGAGGATGCCTATGCCCGTATTAGATGGAAACTTTGAAGCGTTTGTTACCAATCTCGGAAAGTACAACGAGGGTGCGCTGGTCGGTGAATGGGTGAAATTCCCGACTACTGAGGAAGAGATGAAAAAGGTCTTTGAGCGGATCGGAATCGGCTCTTTGGATGACTTTGGCAATCCCTATGAGGAATGGTTTATTACCGACTATGAATGCCCGATCTACGGCGTTCAGAAGATGCTCGGTGAGTATGAAAGCCTTGATAAGCTCAACTACCTTGCCGCTCGTATCGAAGAGCTGAGTACATGGGAACAGGAACAGTTCGTTGCCATTATGGAGGCTGGATGCGATGAGGTCAGCGACATCGACGATCTCATTAACCTTACCTACAATCTGGATTGCTATGACTTCATCCCCAAAATCACGGATGAATATGATCTTGGCTACTACTATGTTCACGAAGCCGGTATCTATTCTGAAAAGGAGCTGGGACCTCTGGCAAACTACATTGACTATGACCGTTTCGGTCATGACATTGCATACGATGAACAGGGACGATTTACCGACGAAGGCTATGTCCGCAACACCGGCGATAGGTGGAATCACTACTTTGACGGCTCTCTGGATGATATTCCCGACGAGTACCGCATTACCGGTTCCGGAAGTGAGCGTGAAAGCCGTATGACCGTCCTTGTGGTTGAGCCGGGGAAAGAGCCGTATGCGAAAGAGATTGACACAGGGCTGGAGTCCTTGCAGCATGAGGTGGGCGGTGATATTCAGGCAGTGTACCCCTTTGAAGAGCCGGTTGCCCTGATTTGCAACGAGGAAGGCAAGCTCATGGGTATGCCGCTTAACCGTGCGCTCCGTGACGAGGACGGAGACATCTACGACATTGTTGCCGGAACATTCTTGGTTGTCGGTCTGACAGAAGACAGCTTCGGCTCTCTTTCTCCTGAGTTGATGGAGAAGTTCACGGATCACTTCAAAGCCCCGGAACAGTTTGCACGGCTGGGAGACAAAATCGTTGCCATTCCGATGATCTCCGAAGTGCAGAAGCAGCAGGAGCAGACGGAACAGAAGGACTTTCAGATCAATATGGACAGTACCGGCGTGGAACTTGTCAGTCGAAGCGGTACTTGGCGTGCCATTAACTCCAAAGAGATTGACGGACACACCTTTTACCTGATGCAGCATGAGATGGACAGTGAAAACAATCCCTGTATGATTGTAGACGAAAAGGGCGATGTCGCAATCGCTGAGGTCTACGACGGTTTTGACGATCATACGATTCTTCTTCTGGAACTGGCGGTAATGCCCGTTGAGCGGATGCCGGACGAGACGATCTCGATGGATGAAATGATGGACTACGGCTATAAATGGGGCGGTATGCTCCCTCTGCGTGAAGATGCTGCCGCTGAGTTGGTCAATAACCACGAGGTATTCCGGCTTTACGCTGATGACTCCGAAGGGCTGGTAGTCAATCCGGCTGAGATCAAGGCTCATGCGGAACAGGGCGGTATTTTCGGTATTGAGAAATCTGCTTGGATAGCCGCTCTGGAAAAAGAAAACTACCTCAAGGCAGCAGAGATGTCTATGGAAGATGATTACGGCATGATTGACGGGATCATCAACAACGGACCGAAGGAAGAGAAAGCCGCAGAGGTCAAGCCTACCGAAAGAGGCGAAAAGACTTCCATTATGGACAGGCTCAAAACCGCAAAGGCTGAAAAGCCTCAGCGTGAGTGTCCACCTCCCCAGAAGCACAAGGGAGAGATTGACCTATGAGCAAAAGTCAGAAGTGGAAACTGGAATGGAGCTTCTTCCTTGATGCAGACGGACGGCGCAAGTATGCCGACTTATGCCGCCACTGCGTCCGGTCCTGCAAGCAGAGTTTTCGGGCAGTCGTAATTGACTGCCCACACTTTTTCTCAAAGCGTTCTGAGCAAACGGAAAACTGTAAGGATAAAGGTTGAAAATGGCGGTTTTCTTCCTCTGTGAGCCACGAAGAAAAGCTACCCCGTATGTTTTCCTGTCCTGTCCCTTTCTGCTTATAGTGTCAGAATAAAGGTCGATTTCACGCAATTAGCACTCTTACGATTAGAGTGCTAAAATTCACAAACAGTTCATCCAAAAGACACACAAAATGCGATTTTGAGCGGTACAGTATAGACAGTAAAAAGAAACAAGAGTGGCTCCAAAGAACAGCCCCAGTCAGACTGCGAGGAACCCAAAGTATTTGGAGGTAACATTATGTTTGATCTTGTTCGTAGAAATTCCAACAACACCATGAACGCTTACAATCCCTTCCGTGAGATGGAGGAAATGGAGCGTCGCTTCTTCGGTCCTCATTTCGATGAGTTCTTCCGTAACGGCGAGCTTGCCGAGTTCAAGACCGATGTAACCGACGAGGGTGATTACTATCTGCTTGAAGCGGATCTCCCCGGTTTCAGCAAGGAGGACATCCATCTGGATCTGGACAACGATACCCTGACCATCCGTGCCGAGCGTCATTCCAATGTGGAGAAGAAGGAGAAGCATCAGATCGTTCGTGTCGAACGCTCCTATGGCTCTTACAGCCGCAGCTTCGACATCTCCGGCATTGAAACCGATGGTATCAAGGCAAAGTACGCCGACGGTGTGCTGCAACTGACCTTGCCCAAGAAAGACGAGGTAATTCCTGTGTCCCGTCAAATTGAAATCGAATAACGCTTAATCTCAGAGCCTCAGCCGATGCCCCTTTGGGTGTCGGCTGAGGCTCTTTTTTTGCAAATTTTTCTCCATATTCATTTGCTAATGCAGAGTGTCGCCATTAGCGTTTCTGTATGACTGTGGCTCTAATCCATATAATATTCATGAGCGATTTAGAAAAGGATAGGTAACGCCCATGATTGATAAAAGAATCGGCAAGCGTGTCAAACAGTGCCGGGAGCGTCTTGGAATTACCCAAGAAGATTTAGCGGAAAAGACCGGCTTGACGGCGAACTACATCTCCACCGTTGAGCGTGGTATGTCGTTCCCTCGCTGCGAAAAACTCATTATCCTGCTCAATGGACTTGAGACATCCGCAGATGCTATTTTCTGCGATGTATTGGAGCATACAGGAAAGGCTCAGGCTTCGGAACTGTCCAAACAGCTTGAAACCTTATCCCCGGAGGCGCAGAAGCGTATTTTGCAGATGGTCGAGCTGATGATCCGGCAGGAAAAAGAGAACACAAATTGACCGCTTAGAAAGCTGCGTGAGAAAATTCACGCAGTTTTTCTTTTATCTCTTATAATTCGACAAATTTCTTGATTTTCTGTGCTATAATATGTATTAGCGATTGAGATGCAGTTGCTAATACATATACGAGGATCGAGATTATGAAAGAGAAAAGCTGCGCCTTCACCGGTCATCGTCCGCAGAAGTTGCCGTTTGGATTTAACGAAGAAGACGAGAGATGCAATGCACTGAAAGAAGTTCTCCGCAAGGAGATTATCCGTCTAATTGAAAACGAAAATGTTACCCACTTTATTTCCGGTATGGCAATGGGTGTTGATATGTTTGCCGCCGAGATCGTGCTGGACTTGAAGAAGACTTATCCCGGCATTACACTGGAAAGTGCGATCCCGTGCGAAACACAAGCGGTCAAGTGGACGGTTGCTATGCGCGAGAGATATTTTAATATCGCGGCTCAGTGTGACAAGGAAACCTTACTGCAAGGCAATTACACACCGGGCTGCATGAACAAAAGAAACCGTTATATGGTTGATCACGCGGATTATATTATTGCCGTGTGGGACGGCAAGCCCAGCGGCACAGGAAATACGGTAAAGTACGCAAGGAAGAAGGAGAAGCCCGTAACGATCATCAATCCAGAGACGCTGAATATTGAAGGCACATAGTTGAAGCCTCAGCCAACGCTCCTTCGGGAGACGCTGGCTGAGGCTTTTCTCATTTGTTCGGGTATGTATGGTAGATATACTTTTGTTCCCACACTTCGTCTTGGTAGCTGCCGTACTCCGTTATTTTGCAATCATTGAAAAGGTCATCTGCTATTTCGAGGATTGTATCTTTGAGTTCCAGATTTGTCAGGAATTTTCCGGGGATTCTGTTCATTCCTAAATGCGCTCCGAGGATATTACCGGTTACTGCACCCGTTGAATCACTGTCACCACTATGATTTACAGACGCAATCATGGCTTCTTCAAAATCGTTCTCATATTTCAATGCGCAATAAATGGCGATTGCAAGCGTTTCCTCAGCGACCCACCCCTGACCAAGTTCTCGAATCGCATCCAAATCGTCAATGTTATCCTCACTGGCAAGCTGGATAGCCTTGTCCGTGAGTCTATTCATCTCGGATATATGTTCAGACTTCGGGAAAAGTCGAACGATTGCTTCTTTGGCATCATTCACGGCATCCAAAACCGTAGCCGTGTCTGAATGTGCTAAGATATGAATGATATGGACGAGCATTGCAGCAGGAATATATCCCAGTTCATGCCCATGAGTTAATGCGGCTGCTTCTGCACCGATCATATCTATCTGATCAGAAGTGTAGGGTTTGCCCTCAAAGTACAAACCAATAGGAGCAACACGCATCACACCGCCACATCCCTTACTGTTATTTTTTGGACTGGTGGTTGAGCCTAAATTGTTGTGCATTAGATAGCTGATGCAAGTACGCCCCGGTGCGCGGCTGTGATTCATCGCAGGAACATTGTTGAGCCACGAATATTCTGGCTTCTCAAAACCAAACTCGTCGGCTGTCTGTGTCCTGAGCCAGTCTTTATAGCACAAGCCGATGTATGAAGAATAATCCCCCATAATTCCACGAGTCATTCCTCTTGTCGTACCCAACAGAAGACCATTTGCTGTGAACAGCGTCATTTGCGTATCATCTGAAATGAGTGCTACACCATCAACGAGATCATATTCTGATATTCCGTCTTTGCCATATTTTCGGAAAATCTGACTGTCCTCCAAAAACTCCACGGCATAACCGAGGGCATCGCCAACTGCACCACCTATTAGACAACCTCTGTATTTATCAATATTCTTCACACTTTTCCCTCCCTTCGGGTGTAATCCGGTTTTTATTTTCTCTTTATCTGCAAAACGACATCGCCATTATCTTCAATCGTCATCTGCATTGTCTTTAGATACTTCGCAATAAACTGATTTCTTTCGGACGAACTCATCTCAATACGGGTTACTCTCAATGCTTCGCTGAACATCTCATTGATATTAAGCCGGACGGTCTGGTCAATATAGCGGTACATTTCCTTGAACAATGCTCCCAACTTGATGTCCTCCGCATTGCCGGAGTAGAAGTCATCAATGTAGCAGTAGAAGATACCGGCATTTACAAGGGCGTTCTTCAAATCCGGTCCGCAGTTTTCCCGTTCAATCATGACAAGGAACCGAGCATCCGGCAAGGACGAGATCAAGCCCCAATAGTCGGAGTCGCTGGACACCAAGATAAAGGAATCCACATTGTTCCTATAATGCTCCTGACAAGTCCGCGCAATCAGCATCACATCTACAAGAGATTTGTTTTGCTTCACCCGTTCTATCATCATGTGTTCGACAGGAATGCTGGTGAAGTTGTCCAGAATACGCCATGCAGATGCAGTATGGACATCATCGAACAGAATGATTGAAGAAATCTTATCTGTGTACTGCTTGTCCAGATTTTTCAGAGTAGCGCAGAGCTTGTACGGATCTGAGTTCTCACAGTCCACCACGACAACTGCCTTTTCGCTACTTCCAATAAAATCATAAATGCTGCCCTTGATGTAGCTACCAGCGTCAGAAACCTTGCTGTAATCTGTGAAGTAGTCCCCGTTCCACTGATATAGCAGCGTCACAAACTTCTTGTCGTTGTAGAGCAGATTGCCGATCTCCTGCGGCTCCCAGTTGATATACATTTGGTAGGGATAGAAGAGCAGATGCGAATAGTAAACATCGGCTGCCTCCTTCGTCCCGTCCTCTTTCAATCCATTCGGCATAATAAAGAGGTTTCGTATGTAATCCCAATTCAGCCAAAGAGGAAAGAGTTTTTTGCAATTATTGATTCTGTCTGAGATCAGCTTGTTTATCTCAACGATGTGCTGGGCAAGTTTGACGCTGGATTTCTTGATGAAGTTCACGCCATCCGCATTGAGCTGATTTAGGCTTTCCTGCGGCACATACTCCGGCATACTGATGATGGTGACATAGCTGAATTTCATCCGCTCATTGATATGCCGGAAGTTTCGTTCTATCGAAGTCCTGATGATGCAGAGATGACGGATGATCCGTGCTGTTTTGTCTGCATCCAGTTTGTTGTAAATCTCTAATTTCGGTGCTTCATGCTCATTTTCAAAAATTCGCTTCGGCACACCGATCAGGTAGGCAACCTTCGAGACGATCTCATAGGTGCTGTCTTTATAAGTAATGCGATCATCCGTGGGGACAGGCTCAGTCACGATGTCTGAGGTTTCGTCCATCACAGGACTATCAATCACATTCATATATGCTCCTTTCGCCGGGGTATTTTATGTTCTAATTGTAGGTCAATCAAAGAATAGCGCATCTATGGCTTCAACTTCGTCAATCCATGCAAGTTCTTTTTCTTTTGGACTGATCGAGTTCCACTCGCCCAAGGTATCTATAAAATATCTATCTGGGTATCGCTCCATCAGCCTCCGCTTTATTTCACGCTGTTCTCGTTTGGTTGTAGGAACAAGTTTCGTCCTGTTAAACCAGCCTTTGACTGCCTTCCGGCTTATGTCTATAGCCGGTAAGTCTTTCCGTAGCTTTTTGCGTTTTCCAAACATATATCCCTCCGTTATAAACCACCGCCGCCCTTGTTTCCACCGAACTCACAGCCGTGAACATGGTCGTGTCCATAATACCATCGTCCGTAACGGTAGCCATAGTGCGGAGGGCAGTTAGCACAATCCCCAGTGCAATGACCGGGGTGTTGTCTGTGATCACGATCTATCGCACCACTTATCCCTATTGCCATAGCCAGTTTACCAAAGAATCCAAGCTTATCATTGGACTCATCATCAGATTCTTCGTCGGTGTCAAGTGAAAGCGTATTCTCACAAGCATTGTCTTCAAATAGCCTGATGTGGTTTCTTGCAGCGACTTTATCAAGAATGTCATCATCTACTGCCCCCCAAAGGTCTTCTAACTGCTCCTGCGTAAACCTGCACTTGGAGGCTTTAAGCAAGGCGTTCATAGCCGCAATATTACAACAACCGGAGAGATCATAGATTTCTTCGGGAGTAAACTGCACTCCATACGCAACAGCCTTCTTGATCAGCCTTGAGGCAGCTTCTTCATCCATATATTCTTGCGCCACCTCTGCCACTTCCGATGATGCTCCGTATGAGGTCAGAGAAGACATCCGGCTGATCTGAGTACTTGTTGCCCAGTCATAAAACTTATCGTAGTATGTTTCCCAGTCCATAGAATACCTCACTCGGTTCTTGCAATTATTTGAAGTGTTTCTTTCACAGGCTGCGGAACAGAAAATCTCATGTGATGCTCAATGGTTAGGATAATCCCTTTTTGCGCATTTCCTGAAATTTGATCAGGGACAAGAACGGTATCTCCTTTTTTGAGTGTGCGATCCTCCGTTCGGTAGTATCTTTTCACGCCGCAACCGATTATTTCAACGAAACAATACACATACACATGAAAATCGTCAGTTTCAAACGGATCACTGACAAGGGCAGATAAATCAGGACTCTTTTCTTGATGCTTTGTCTCTATAACAACAGCGGAAATTGTATTATCCTCGTACTCATTATCATCCTTGCTTTCAGCATCATCGTCGATCTCATCGCAAGCCTCATAATCTGCGAAGGAAACATCATCGACATCAAAAGAATCTTCCGATTTTCGTGCTTCTTCTAAAGCCTCTTCATACTCGTCCTCAGTTTCATAGTCATCGGGATTAACCCCGAGTTCTGAGCCGTCCTCACAGCACTCACGCCATGCGTATTTTTGTCGTTCAATCGCTTTATGGTATTCCTCGCGTGTTTCATAATCTTCGGGATATATCCCATAGGCACTGCCATCCTCACAATTTAGACGCCAAGCATACCGATTATCATTAACTTTAGCATTTGGAATGTTGTAGAAAATAGGATCATCCTTAATCTGCGAATGCAGTGCGTCGGGATCGCTCGTATCTATATCAAACGATCCCATAGCTCCGAGAAATGCGCCCGTCCGTAAAATGTCTTCCGTTGACTTCATTCGTCCAGAAGCTAATCCGTAAGCTGAAACCGTATAGGGATTGATTTTGCCCTTCTTTTTATAATGATATTTCTTCTCCATGTGATCCGCAACTGCGCCCATAGTCAGACCGGCTGTTATATCAATCAGAGTGTTGAAAGGCTCAGGACACTTGCTGCTTTTCTTTTTCTTCCTGCGTTTTGCCACGAGTTAGCCTCCTTTCGATCCGATTTTTTTACTCTACCCCCAGAGCTTTATAGACTGCATCCTCCGCACTTTGATAGAAGATTAGGTTGAAGCAACCTATTAGCTCGGAAGGAACACTTCCGAGGTCTGCTGCGGATGTAATGGGCAGTAGCACTTTCTTCGCTCCGCTATCGAGGCAGACCTGAAGTGCGTTTGCAAGCTCATCAACCTTCATCATTGTTCCTGCTATGCTGATCTCACCCAACACAGCAAGACTGCTGATTGTCGGTTTGCCAAGTGCAATGGAGGAAAGAGCGATCAAGGTTGGCAGTGCAAGTTTGTCGGTCATGCCAATACCCTGTAAATCCTGATAGTTAATGATATAGTCCTTTGTTGTCGTGCTGATAGAGCCACTGATGCGGTTGGAATTGGCTTTTAAGTAATTGAATGCCGTGTTTGTTGCCTCTTTGCTCTTTGTCTCTGAGCCTATACCGGTGCGCTCAAATTTACCGTTTCCGGGTAGCATTTGAGATTCAAGACGAAATACACCAAGCATACCGGACTTGCCTTGAGAAACTGTGTATACTTGCCCCGGATTGCACATTCCTTCGGGTATGAGCTTGCCTCCGCCTTGTTCTGGGACGCTGACATAGTGTTCTTCAAATGTCTCAAGATCAATATAAGAGAAATTGACATCATAGAACTCCATACCACCGAGCTTTTTGAGCTGTTCCTTTACGCGCCGCCTCATTTCAAGTGCAAATACGACGATTTCTTCAAGCTGCTCTTTATTAAACTCTCCGTCAGGGTACAGGAGCTTAATCATACCGCCGACCATTTTTCTGACGGCTATTGTATCACGCTGGTTAAGGTTTTTCCCGAGACGAAAATGCTTGTCTAAGGCATCTCCGTACTGCTCTTTACGAAGCTCACGGACAAACTCTGCCAGATAATCGGTGATGAAGCCATAGTCATTTGTAAAATGCTCCGGTCTAAACTTCGGGATTTCCCAACCGGGGATATAGCAGTGCATACGATCAAGAAACGCTGTATCTGTACCCATTTCAGGAGGGAATGGATCAAACAGGCTGGATGTCTTCAAGAGGACATCAACGCTTTGGTTGATATTGCCTACAAAAACCATAGACGCACTCGCCGCTTTTTCTTCCTTGCCACGAGCAAACGAGCCGGATGCCATATAGTCCTTCATGATTTGGATGCCGTCTTTATCCTTGAAGTTGATACCGGCGACTTCATCAAAAGCAACACAGTCCCAAAGTCCAACAAGTCCAACCGTTTTTCTGCCCATATTATAGAACAAATTTGCAACCGTTGTCTGTCCACCTGAAACAAGAATACTGTTCGGAGAAATTTCCTTGAATAGATGGGACTTACCGGTGCTTCTCGGACCCAATTCGCAAAGATTGAAATTGTTTTCAACAAGGGGAAGCATACGAGCCAAGAGAAGCCATCTTTCACGGTTGTTCAGTTTATCCGGTTCCATACCGATAGAGCGCAGCAATACCTTGATCCATTCTTCCTGAGTAAATGCCTTGCGTCCCTGTTTCAGCTCCTCAATATCCACATGAGGCATCTGAATAGGAGTCAGCTTATGAATGAGGATCGGCGAACGGCGTTTGTCTTCCTCTACATACTCGTATTCAAGCTGGACAATGCACCATATACCACCGCAGAGCAAACGATCAAACTTGGTCGGGTATTCCTCTGAAATAGGGATACCCTTAATACCAAGATTGGAAAACTCTGCCTCATAGCTGTCCGATTTAATATTGAGATTCACTGTAATTTTGTCGATGACGGTATAGCTGCCGCGTTGCCGAAGCACAGAGAGGATCTTCTGTGCCTCATCAGGACGGACATAATTCTCAGCCAAAATACGCTTTACATTGTTCACGCCAGCTTCGATAATATCGGGATCGTCAGAGCCGCAATACTGACCCAGCAAAAATTCAAGGACATAAATCGGCACATTTGCACCTTCCTTGATTTTCTTAGTGAGGTCTTTGCGGACGATTCTACCGTCAAACACTTGTCGTAGCTTGCCGTTGATTATTGCATTTGCATCTTCTGTGGCGTTTGATTCAATATAATCATTCATCCTGAAAAACCTCCCTTACAGATCAAAGCCAAAATCATCAGCAAATGCGATGTCGATGTGGAACTCAATTTCTTCCGGCACATCGGTATCGTTAGCAATAATCAGGCGATAAATCTTGTTCTTGTTGTATGCACCGGCTTTAAGATTAAAGCGTACACGGAACACACGCTCAGACGCATTCGTGCTTGTGCGATCCGCAATGATCGTCTGACGGTCACTGATGACCATACCTTCGTCGTCGGTCATATAGACTGAGTAGGCGCATGGCTGAACCTTGTCTCCAATAGGCTGTCTCTGGAAGAAATCCAAAGAGAACAGCAAGTTAGATACCTTGCGGCTTTCACTCAGCAGCTTCAACTCTGCATTAGAAACCTCGACATACTTTTTGCTTGTGGTACGGAGGTTCTTGAATGTGATAACAGGAACAGCTATTTCCTGCAAGCTCACGCCACCATGAACATAGTTTTCGCCGCCACCGGAGATCTTGATACGGGTGGAATCCTGTGGAGTGAATCCCTTGAGTGGTGTACCGCCGATCTCTCCATCAAGCTGCACGGGAATGAGGAAATCAGCAGAAGCGTTCGGCTCTGTAATGGCATATCGTCTTCCCACTTCATAGACCTCGCCGGAGAATGCACTTTTCGCAACTTTTTCTCCTTCTGTGAGGGGACTGTATGTATAGAGGAATCCGTGATCGGCAGTGATGATAATATCAGTGCCTTGCATATCGTTGATGATAATGCGGAGAAGATTGGAAAGCTCCTGCATTGCATCCTCGCAAGCCTCAAACACCTTTTTCTCCGTGGGGGCTTTATCACCAATCGCATCAATCGTGTTGTGGTAGATATAAACTACATCTTTGCCGCTGATAAGCTCTCTGCGTTCAGTACGCTTCATATTCAGCACATCTGAATATTGAATGGCTACGCTGTTCAGATAGGTTGCGCACAGAACTTTTTCACGCTCCGCTGTGGATCTTGTAGGCATTTCATCAACCATCACATCCATATTCTCGTTTACAGAGAGTTTTCTTCCCGGCAGAAGAGAAGCCATACCAAACTTTGTAATCGACGGGAATACCGCCTGAACAGCATCAATCTTAGCTGTACCCTTGGTGGTGCGAACGAGGGTATCGCACAGCTCGGCTGCAACCTCATATCTAAGGGCATCGGATATAATTACAAAGGCACGGGAGTTCTTTCCGGTGAGCGGTCTGACATAACGAGCGTAAAAATCACGCTGCTTTCCAATTTCAGAGATATAGCCAAGAGAAGCAAGGCTCTCAGATACGGCATTTGTCCAGCAAGCGGTCAACTCTTTCAGATACCAGTTCTGATACAACGCTTCAACATATTCTGCTGCGTGTTTTAACTTATCCTCCAACAAAGAGTTGCTGTCCTTGAGGGTGCATCCGAAGGCATAATGAAAATGGCGGTAGAAGCTATCCATCTCATAAGCCTTTTCTGTATAGAATTTCCAGATGGTTTTAGGCTCAACAATATGGAAGCCGGAAGCGTTTTCCTGATAAAACTCCTGCATCTTTGCTATGTAGTAAAGGCAGTCATAGTAATACCGGAACTGCTCAATCCAACCGGAAGTGCGTCGATTTTCGGCTACCTTGAGGATCATATCGGTCTTAACTACATGATCCGCTGCATCAGAGAAGAAGCGTTTCAAAATGACCTCGTGAATTGACGGGAAAATATCAGCAGTCAGCAGAGTCTCAATGTCCTGCTTTTCAAAACGGGATGGCAACTGCAATTCCTGCTCAATGCTACGACAAATCTCCCAAAGTGCGGAGTTGTCCTCTTGGTTTCGCCACTCGTGAACAATGCTGTAACAGTATGCCTTGTTGGAGTCGGAGATAAACCGTTCCAATCCCTTTAGGACGCTTGTATTCATTGTCTGAGCAAGAGCGGTAAGCAAAACATGGGAGGCGTAGAATCCCAAGGGCTTTTCGTCCTCGTAGATATAGCCCGTGTACTTGCGAACAAGCTGCCAAAAGGCATCAATACTGCCAAACTTCTTGATATTGTTCAGAACAGTGTTATTTTCCTCATCCAGTCCTGCGGAGAGAACAGCAATGAAGACATCTTGTGCCGTTCCACCGTTCAAACCGGAAAGCACAGCCATAATATCAATATGAAGCTGCAAGGGAGTTTGGTATTCACGCCCGATTCTGCGTAGTTTCTGATAGCGATCCTTGCTGTCAAGGAATTTGGCATAGAGCTTTACCGTCTTACGCATAGCTGGACTGGATGTGATATTCAACTCACTCATCTGCATGGAAATAAAGTCAGCCCTATATTCTTCACTGAACAGTTCAATATCCCTCAGCCAGTCATCCTGCGGCTGGGAATAAGAGAACGGATCATAGATCAGATAGTTGCTCGTCAGGTCATCATGCAGGAGTAGTTTCTTCACGGTAAAGTTGTTTGTGCCGGTGAGCTTGACGATTTTGACATCGGGGATCACCAACTCGTCCAGCATCGTCTCAAACTCACGATCCTCGTCATGCCAAAAGATAATCCGTCGCTGATAAAACTCCGGCAATGGGGCGGCAAAACGCTCTCTGAGTGTAAATTGTATGGATTCTGTTGACACGGTGTTTTGCCTCCTATCTGTTGGAATATCTCATTTTGCAATTCGAGCAAAAGCGATCTCTCGCCATGCTGCCTTTCACAATTGGAAACAGCTTTTTATAGTTTGTGTAACAGGCAGGACAATAGCTGATGCTCTTTCCTGTGGCAAGCTCCGACCTGCGAATGAGAAGTCCGCTCTCTAACATTTCAATGTCATCATCAGATGCCTCAGCAATGGACTCTGCCTCATTCGGAACTATACTTAGCACATCATCAATGAAACGATCACGCTTTTGCTCCCATACAACATCGGGTTTTCTTCGCAGTCCAAACACTTCAACAAATCGGGCATATAGCTGATTCAACTTGTCCTTGACTTCTACACGATCATTATCAAGTTTAATTGCAATAGCATTATTTCCCACAACTCCAACCATCTGCCCGAAACTGAAACCTGGAATGAGAAGCGATGTGTGATCACTTCTCAACACCCATGCTGCTCCCATCTCGTTCAGACTAACTGCGCTTTGATAGTAACTTGGCGAATGGACAAATATGATATGAAGATCATATTCGAGAAACTGTTCTCTTAGATAATCGAAAATATCCCTTCCAACCGGAATGTCATAACCGGGCATCGAGCTACAAAAGAGTTGAGTTTGATCCAGCCCCATATTCTCAAGTAGAGCTACAAGTTTTTCAACATACGGCTTATCCTTTGTTGAGTGGCTTATGAAAATTTTGGGCGATTTCTTATTTAGAATATCAGCCTCTTTTTCGGGGCAAATGAAATATTTGTCGATGTTATCCCTCATTGCAAAGAGTTTTCCCTTCATTTCATCAAAAAACTTTTTGTCATTCCAGCCGTCAAAGTTTTTCTTGGCAACTGCTAATGTATCGGCTGCGAACTGATCGCCGGTATGATCAACAATTTCTTGCAATTCCATTTGGAGACTTTGAAGCCACATCTGAAATTCAGGTACATCGTGAATGATTCTTAAAGAAGGCATGGCAAACCCACGGCTCTGTGAAGTGCCGTGAAACTTCGATTCGACGCTTTCTGTCTGATCAATGAGATTAAGAAAGTTATCTTTCATTGTAGTTTGCCTCCCTTACTTAATCTTCGCCAGCACATCGGCAAACAGTGCGTAGTTGTGCTTCACGCCATCATCGAGGTCTATCTGGATGTTCTGATCGGCAAGATGATGGATTTTTTCTTCGTACTTCTGAATTTCAAGAGCCTGCTCCTGAATTTTCTTTTGCTGCTTGGTCAGCTTCACACGCTCGGCGGCGGTTGCGTGGTCGATAGCATCCGCAAGGTGTGTGAGCTGAGTGCGGTAACGCTCCTGCTGCTCGTGAACATAGTCGGTACGCATCCGGGCAAGGAGGTCACTTTGATAGCGGTGCATATAGATCAGAGCCTTGAAGCCGTTCTTCTTGCCGCTGTCGAAGAGCCAATAGATAGGACGCTTCTGATAGATTTTCAGATGATCGGCATAGAAGTCATTGATGAAGTAGCTGCGGATCACTTCACGAGGCGTACCCTTGCCGCCCAGTGCATCCGCGATAAACTTGAGGTTTTCTTCCAGCGTGTCCTTGCCGTAGACGGTTTCCACCCACTTTACAAAGCGTCCGGTGATGTCATCATCGAAGTAGTCATCGTCGCAGATGGGGATGATATTGTCTGCATCCACGGGGAAAACAGCATCTACCCAGTTGCCGTCCACATTGATCTGCGTATAGTCCTTGCTGACCGCCAGTTCCACACCGCCAAAGGTAATTGCATTGCCGTGTTCATCCACAAGGCGATCCTTGCGATAAGCAGCGTCAAAGTCACCACCGGCGTATGCAAGCCCCGGCTTGTCCAGAGAGTAGCGTCCAAACATACAGCCCACAGCGTAGGAGATGAGGGAACGAATATCCGCAGACAAATTGCTAATTCTGATTGAAACATCTCGGTCTGGGACGGTACTGACTATTTCGTCCTTCAATCCATACAAATCAGCAAAGATGCCGTTGAGAGTTTCTTCGTTGCTCTGTAACTCATAAAACCACTTGTGAGTTGTGGAATCCCAGTCATTTGCAATTTCAGCGATAAGGCTCTGACAAGCCAACCTTACCATTGGGTGCCGCATAAATTCCATTGATAATTCATAGGAGTCCCATTCTATCTTGCAGAGTTCGATATTTCTACGAACTAAAGATTTTACGAGAGAACGCTGTGTACCAACATCAATGTTAGGCAGTGACAAGACATAGGTATTGCCCATATTGATGGTAGGATTCATTAAACGCAAATACTCGGTAGCAACATTGGAATTAAGAAAGCCCAAAAGTGTTTCATCCAATGTGAAGTCCGTATTAAAAATAGTTGGCGCACCTGAATCATAGTGCGCATAGGGAACTTTTAACCGGAAAGCAGTTTTGGCAGATGTTATAAGTGTCCAACATATTCCGGTATGTCCTGCGTATTCTTGATTGTATAAGCCACCGTGAGAGTCATACTCGGATTTGGCAGCATCTGACCAGTCTAACACCTCATGATTTCCATACCAGCGTCTAAAGTCTCCACCCTTAACATACAGTTGCCAACGCTTTCTATCCGCAATTTCCCACCACATCCGGGTGTACTTTTCGTTGTTGTGCGTTTTATTCCTACCTCCGGAGTAGTGAGAATTATCGACATGGGGATAATCAAAGTTCTTGATAAATCTATTGCTTACCCAATATGCCACCGGAGAACCGGGGATTTTGGAGAAGTTGGACTGCTTCGGGTGATGATAATTCCTCTTGTTGAAGAACTCTGCTTTCTTTTCGTCTCTCCGCGAATAGCAGTAGTCCACAAGGCGAATGCCTGTCATGGAATGGTTAGTGTGCGATTTACGATTAACCCATGCAACAATCTGATTGTGACCTACCTTCCCATCAAAGAGTTCTGTGCCGAAATCAACAAGTGATTCAAAATCGTAGCCCGCAAGAACGAAACTGCGGAATTTTTCAAAGCTGGACAAGAACATCCAAGATGTCGTTGTTATAAAGGACACAAAGCCGTTTTTCTGACACATATCTCTCAGTGCGTGTTTATACATCACCATAGAAAGGTCAGCTTTTGCATCAGGATAATTTGCAACTACATAATCATTGAGTTTGACGCTAAATCTGGAACTGCCGAGATACGGCGGATTCGTCACAACTACATCATACTTCTGCGCCATAACCTCCGCTACCTGAATTAGTGGCAGGACACTGTTCAGCACAATATCACGGTACAAGCTAATATCAGACTGTACTTCCTCCACTCTGGCATAGAGGGCAGCAAAATCCACCTGAGAGATGTTCAGGATAGAGCCATATTCTTTTGCATCACGCAACTCGTCCATCAGCGTTCCGAAGTCCTTTTCAAGTTTCGGATCGTTGTTGGTGAAGTAGTCAATGGTGTTGCCATCCAGTCCGTTGCTCTCGACAATCGCATACACATGAGGCTGAATGCCACGAGAGAAGATGCGGCGGTCATACTGGCGAGCCTTCATCATAACAGCAAAATAGGCAAGCTGCGCCGCACGATCATCAATGTCCAGACCGTAGAGGTTGTTTTCAAGAATGCTCTGCGCCGCATCACGCTGGCTATAACCGTTTGCCTCGTAAATCTGCATCAGAACATCGAAGGCATAGACGAGGATATGACCGCTGCCCATGCATGGGTCGATCACCTTGATTTCCTTCACATCCAGATTGGCATACCCTTTCTGAATCTCGTCGAGCTGCGCTCTGACCTCCTGCGTCTGCTCCGCTTCGGGCAGATAATACTTCCAGCCCATTTGCTCTGCAATGTACTTTTCGTTGGTGATTCTCTTCGCCTCGGACTCTTCCGGGGTCATTTCATCTGCGCCGCGTCCATCGGCAAAGATGCCCTCATTCTTGCGCTTGTCAATGTAAATCCTGCCCAGACTGTTTTCGACCATATAGCGAATTGCCCAGTCTGGTGTGTAAATTGTCGTTGCAGCAGGGAGAAGTTCCTTTGGAATCCTACTTTTGGACATATTCCCATCATAAACAACTTCATTCAGCTTGGTGTTGTAATACTGATACAGCCAGCCGATGATCTGCACCTGATCCGTCCAGTCCTCTTCGGGGATGTCCGTGACCATGTGACCAAGAACGCTGTCCTGCTTCAAGATGTTATGGGGCAGCAGAAGCTCGGTGTAGCCGCCCATTTGCTCAAACATCTGAGGCAATGCCTCGTTGAGCGCGTTACACTGCGTCAGCAGCAGATACCGATAGAGGTCATCTCTCTGATTTTTCTCAATGTACTCAGCAACACGATCCATATTCAAGCCGGGCAATTCCAGATGGAGAACATCGTTCAGAATTTCGGGCTTGAATGCACCGGTGCTATCCGAGAACACACGGATATGTGAGGGCAGATAGTTGTTGACCTCCATAAACCGCAGAGCGATAAAGCGGTTGAACCAAGTATAGGCAACCTCTTCCATGACCTGCGTATAGCCCTTTTTAACAATCTGATCGACCAGCTCTCTACGCTGCCGCTGCTCCTCAGAAGACAGAGCGTGTCCACCAACGGTCACGGCATTGCGTTCGCCGTAACCGTCTGCCGTTATTCCATATTGATAAGCTCTTTGCTTTACACCATCAAGCAAGTCCTCACGGGCTTGCATCGCAAATCGCTGTATTGCGCTTTTATTCATTTGCTCAGTCTCCTTTAGTTGATCTGAATGCCGTCACAGCTATCCAGCGTTGTCACCAGCTTTTCACGGATGCTCTCAACATACTTGTCGATGTCTTCCTGAGATTGCAGACGCTTCACGGAGCAGAGGTCATAACGACGGACGGTAGTGATCTTCTGCGGCTTCGGGGCAACTCCACCGGACTGTCCTTGCTTCACAGGATCAGGAGTTTGGTGGGATGCCGCCATCAGCTCCATACGGCGGCAAATGTTGTCTTTATAATTGAGAAGTTGGGTAATCATAGCGTCCAGTTCGGTGAGAGAAGATGCCTCCTTAGCGGCGTTGCGCTTGCCTACGAAATAGTCATCTGCCTGATGCAGAAGAGAAGAAGCGTCTCCACGAGCCTCAGTTGCAAGCTGGTGAACATCCTGCATACACTGACGAATGTTTTCGGCAACCTCATCCCTCTTGATGTCAAGCAATCCGGTGTATGCTGCTTTTCCCTTGCTGATCAGCTCCGGCAGCTCGCCAATTCGATCATAAGGCTTCGGCATAGCAAGGATATTTGCAATGGTCCGGAACACATTCTGAGCCTCTGCGTCTGTGGCAAAGTAATCGCGCTCTTTGCTTACACGATCCATCTGACGCCGAGCATCATCATAGACAGGACGCTGGGACTTGAAGAAAAATTCTACGCCTTCCATATCTTCCGCACAATCCAGAAGGTCATCCTGCTTCTGCACCATACGCTTGAGCAAAGCTACATTGTCCTTACGCTGGCTCAGGACATCGGTCATAAGGTCACGGGCATGGGTGACAACTTCCTTCTCCGGGTATCTAAACTGAGCATAGTCGTTGTCAAGGAGCTTCTGGTAATGTTCCTGCTTTTGGGCGAATGTGTCAACCACAAATCGAATCAGACCGTCCTCATCAGAGGGGATGTCCATTGCTCCAAGATAATCACGCAGGAAGTTGATACTCTTGCGCATAAGCTGTTCGTCAGGAGCAATTCTGCGTGTGACAATCGCCTTGTCGATCTCAGATTTTTTACGAAGATAATCAACAAGTCTCCGTTCTTCCTTGCCTACAATCGCTCCACCGTACTTGATGGAGATTTTCTGCTGAGAAATAAGCCGAGCAATCAAGGCAGCAATGTCAATTTCACGCCAGCCATAAGGGATTGCTCCGTATCTACGCTGCACATCACCCATAGAAATGTTGAGCATCTTGGAGTTCTGCAACTCAAGCCACTGGCTGATTTCATTCAGTGCATCTTCATTGTTTACACCATGACCGGTATAAGCAATCTGCTCATCATCAGCTCCGTTCAGAATTGCAAGAATGTCGGCATCGCTCTCAACGAACTTATTGACCATATTGAGCTTGTAATATACACTCTCAACAAGTCCGTCCAAAGCCGCATCCAACTTATCCTTGGCATTGCCGGTCTTGATGTCCATGATTTCGCCGTGAACAACTACCTTAGCTCCAACAATGGCTTTCTCGATATATCCACGCGCTCTTTCCTCAAGCACACGCGCCTGTTGCTGACGCTTGCGGATGATGTCCTGAATGGTTTCGGAGAGTTGAGATACATTTCGTTGCTTAACATACTTGCGAATCTTCATTGCTTGTTCCAGCTCGTCAAAATACGGCGTTTCATTGGACAGCACGACGATAGCTTCGTTATTAACTTGAGAATCTAAGATAAGTCGCTGATCCACTGCGCCGTAGTAGTCGCTTGCTACGGTGACGATTCTCAAACGCATACCGCCGGAGGCAGAGCCGTTCAGCGTTTCGTCAATGTACTGGTCGTATGGAAAGTCGTATTTGCCAAACTTGTGTTTCTTGGCAGGATAGATTTCTCCGAATACAGTCTGAGCAATGCTTGTGATAACTTGCGCACTGTCAACGACGGTATTGCGAATATCAATAGCGATGTCCTGCTCTTCGTCAGTCAGGAAAGCATAGGTATCGCCATTGCGAGAGATATAGTTCTGAGACAGCAGCCTCTCAAGGGATTCTGTGACAGATGCTCTCAGAGCAATCTTATCCGTGCGGATGTCATCAATCATGAGGATTGCAATGTTGTCAATATTAGCCTTGATGTCCTCAATATAGCGGACAAGGTAGAGTAATTTCAGGACATTGACATCCTGCTGTTCAAGCCCATCGTGATTGTCCGCGGCTGTCTGGCAACGATCAATCACGCGACGGATTGCACTCTCAAGGAAGGTATGCACGGTATCATAGAAAAGATGGAAAGGCACAAGTGCGTTTTCATCCTTCTCCTGCACCTTTTGAGCTGCCTCTTGGAAACCGGACAACATGGAACGCTCTCCACCGGAAAGATGCTTACCGGAGTTTCCGTGTTTGCGAATCTCAGCAAGCACCTTCTGAATGATGATAAACTGATACGGAACAAATGGAAAAGTAGAGGCGAACTCTGCGCTATCAGAGAACCCCTTGATGTCCAGCACCGGATTATTAAAGGTGTAGAGGTTTTTTAGGACAGCGTGTTCCTTATCATAGACCATTCGGAGAAGCTGATCTGCTGCTTCGGTCTTGGCAAGAACTCTCTTTTTTATGACTTCATCAACGGAAGAAGAGGATAGACTGAGACGAGTGTTGAAGCGTCCCTGAATCTTGGAGAAGTCATCGCCTGTGATGTGGACAACACTGTCAATCGCTTCTTGACTCGTGACCATGACCCAAACCTTGCCACGGCATCGAGTGCCGATCTCTTCTACAAGGGATTGCAGATTGATCATCAAATCACCGTCATCACCGATGTACTGACCAACCTCATCCACCATAAACAGAAGACGGAAATCTTTGCCCTTGCCGTCAACATATTCCTGAATATCAGCAACAAGCTGGGCAATGCTCAGTTCGTTAGTTTCCTCACCATTAAACCAATTCCGGGCAGCTTGCTCACTCATACCGAGAACTGATTGCAAAACATCAACAATGTCATCCTCAAAGAAGGCAAAAGAATCGCGTGTTTCTACCCACGGTGCGCCATTCACTTCCTCGAAGGCAGTGCGGAACTGAGCGGTCTTACCTTGCTTCTCGATGAAGCGTTCCAGCTTTGCGATTTTCAAGTCATCACCATAGAAGCCACAATGGTTATAGAACATCTTCGCAAAGACACGAAGAACAGCAGTCTTATCTTTGGTGATAGGACCTTCAATGTCAATGTTGAAAAGAATGGACTCAGTCGGAACAGAAACGCATTTTACCGCAGTAGCATACATCATAGGATCATCGAACTTGTCAGCAAAATAGTCCATTGCTTTTTTGCCGCATACCTCATGATTTGCCAGAAGATAAGACAACATTTTCAGAAAGTGAGATTTACCACTTCCAAAGAAGCCGGAGATCCAGACACCGATTTTGTCTGTGGGATAATCTATTGCTTTTGCGTAGTTGTCAAAGAATGTGCGAAAATGTCTGCGCAGTTCTCTTGTAATTATGTATTCACTCAGTTCTTGTTGTAGGCTGCTCTCATCGTTCTGCGCAACCTTGATAACTCCGTTAATATCTCTATTTATGTCCTTTTGGAACATATTTTGTAATTTCATTTTGCTACCTCCGTTACAGCAGATTGAATGCTCGATAATAGTGACCATCCAAAAACTCGTCAAACAAACTTAGTGTCTGTCCATTGAATGTTCCCGGATAAAACATCACGATGGGGATGTCCTCGAAAAGGTGCTGCATACTGTCAAGCATCTTGTGAGAACGCATGAAAGGATGGATTTTCCCAATGCCGGTCATAAATAGAACATCTTGCCCTTTGATGTGAGGGGCATAGTCCATCCTTGCCAGCAAAGCCTCCGGCGTGGCGATCTTCTGCAACTGACTCAGCAAATATTCCTTGCCTCGCTTGTCCTCTAAGCCGCCAACAGATTTAAGAACTCGTTTGTCTTCCAACAAGGAAAGAAATATCTCATAAAGATCACATTCTATAATTCGATACGGAGTATTTACCTCGCCTTTTAACCTTCGGATATAGTCCTGCACAACGATCTCATACTTGGGATCATAGCAGAAGACATGGATGCCAACCTCGTTACTCAAGCCTTTGTTTGCAAGAAAATTCGGATCGGAAATTCGGTCTTTAATTCTGTCTAATTCTTGTTTAATCATTGTTTGACCGTCCTCCTATCTCAAGTAATTAAAAGCCGGTAGAGCTTCGTAGTCTCCGTTTGCCTTGATGCCTTGCTCAAGTTCCTCACAGAGAAATACAGGATTAAGCATTGTATCTTTAAGTCCGTCAAGGTACTCAGTCTCAATGAGAACTCTGACAAGAACACTTTTGATTTTATTTATTGTGGTTTCACTCCACGAAGACACAGAATCATTTTGTGCTTGCAACCTTGTAAAGAATGCGCTCAGATCTTTCTTTGTGAAACTGAAATCCTGATTGCGATATTTTTCTCCAATAACCTGAACCATAAATTCCCAGACCAAGCGGTTATATCTCATCATCGCATAGAGATTGATTTGCTTTGCAATCTCATTTGGGGCAAAAGCTATTTCCTGAACAAGCTGCTCGTTATTCAGAGCATCCAGTCGCTTGTAACAAGCTCTTGCAAGACGAGAGACCTGCCGTTCAGTCGGGTACTGAAACAGATTGTCTTTTTTTATAATGCCGATTGCTTCATCAATTGTTTTTCCCTCAAGATAAAACTTTGAGGCAATCCTTATCTCATAGAAAAGGAACTGTTCAGCTGTTAAGCTGCCGTTATATGAATGAGTTTGATCCATTGCACTTTCTCCAATCCAATTTGCCTATGCTATCATACAATATATGCTGTTAGGACTCAGTATCAGGGACGAACTCCACAATGTCAGCAATATTGCAGTCCAAGGCGATGCAAATTTTGCGCAGAGCCTCCATCGAAACATCTTCGCTCTTTCTGAGTTTAGTCATGGTACTGGAGGATAAGCCGCTTGCTTTGTGCAAATCACCCTTGCTCATTTCTTTATCAACGAGCAGTTTCCAGAGCTTTTTATAGCTTGCTTTCATGATCTTCACCTCGGTATAAAATATCACTATATATTGTACCATAAGCCGTTCCTATTTTCAAGAGGGTTTCAAGAAATTCGGACTTTTTCAACCGATTTACACGACTTTGTATGGATTAGCGTTATAGTCTCCGCAAAAGCAATGAGCCTATGAGCTTTCGTAAATGGCTCATAGGCTCAGATTAGCTTATTCGAGTTCGTTCTTTCGCTCTGTATCACGATCCTGCGTAAGCGAAGGATTGAGGAAGTCATCGACATTTGCTTTCATCGTGTCGATTTGTTTTGCTTCTTTTTTGAGCCTTGCCCGTTCTGCATAGAGGTGTTCCTGCTCTTCGAGAAGACGCTGCTGTTCGGCTTGAAGAGACTTCAAGCTGGGCAGTTTTTCCTCGCCCTGTATTGCAAGAAGTGTACTCTTTGCCGCCTCATAAATCACCAACTCTGCCTCGTGCGTTGCTCTAAATGCTGGCTTGTCCTTTGCCATCATATAAGCATCGTAGATCGGCTTGAGCTTCTGATAATTTGAGATGTTCTTGATAAGAGGCTGCACCTCTCGCAAACGGGTTTCAACTTTTTTCAAGTCTGCTCCGGTGCGTTCGTAGGAACTATGAATGTCAGTGACCTTCTTTTCAAGATCAGCATATTGCAGAAGATTATTTTCGGTGAGATAGTTGAGCGTCTTGGCTGCTTCTTTGAGGATTCTGAGCTTGGCTTTGTACTCATAGCCCTTGCTGTCAATGAGCTTGATGCGCTCCTGAATATCACCAATGAGGGAGACATTCGTACTGCGGACAAGTTTCCGGGGATTGCGTCCGACAATGCGTTCCTTGATGCGATCCTCTGTGTAGTTTTCTCCGATGGTCTTAGCTCTTGTGAAGCGTTCCTGTCCCTCCGCTCGGAAAGAAATGTACTTGCCGTATTTGATTTCATACCCGGCTTCTTTCATGAGTTTCAGGAACTCATCGTAGTTCTTGGCAACGATGATATTGCGGTCAATGGTCTGCTTGAGCTTCTGTTTCCAACTCGTCCCTTGTTGAGCTTCGATGTATTCCTTGTAGCTCTTACCCTTACCTTGAGATGGAGGAACAACCGACAAGCCATGCTCTTTGCAAATCTCGTCACTGAGCTGCCTCATCTGATGATAGGTTTGCTTGTTGCTCCGGTACGCATGGAAGTCCACATAGTTGACTGCGTTGAAGATGATGTGATTATGACAATGCCCCTTGTCAATGTGGGTGGCTATCACATATTCGTATTTGCCCTTGAGCCATTCGTCTGCGAATTGCTTGCCGATCTCATGCGCCTGTTTCGGTGTTACCTCGCCAACATCAAACGACTGAATGAGGTGTCGTGCAATGACCTTCGGCATCTGCATTCCACTCTGGACGGCAAGGTTTCTTGTCCATTCAAATTCTTTTGCGGCGGCATCACTGGCAGCACATCCGTAGGAAGAAACATAGAGCTGGTCATCCGTTTTCTTCGGATCAAGGATGTACGCAAGAGCCTTGTTTACAGTTCCTCGGATTGGCTTGATTTTAGTAATTGCCATATCTCAGCCTGCCTTTCTTTCAGCTCTGCAACATCGTCCGCATAGAAGTGTCCCGTGGAGTTAATGCGTCGGCATACATGGTTGATGTTTGCCGCAGCACGGGAGACTGCGGCGGCAAGTTTCTTCTGCTGGGTGTAGTCCACCTTGATGATGTAGCCGTCAATCGCCATCTTGCGAAGATATGCTCCCATATTCTTTGTTCCAAGCTGTCTCATTTTGGCTTGAATGATTCGTTTCTCATCATCTGAAACAAAGAAAAGAATTTGATTTGGTCTTGTTCTGTTTGCCATAAGCGGTCTGTCCTTTCGTAAAGATAGAGGGTTTGGGAAACTCCCAACAAGCATTTTCTGTGATTAAGGGGAGGGTTTCCTTAATCGAAAATCGCCGTGTGTATATACACCGGCTGTGCTTGCTATTCTCTAAAATCGTAATCCCAGAGAGGAGTCCCCGTAAGATACCCCTTCACTATACAACGGACATTTCAGGACAAAAACTTGGTATCAAAAGTAGAAAATCAGCAAATTTCCCA
>Ga0129316_1000226_pt1 | contig 38582 bp, 43 predicted proteins | sample Cm1ome_2_FD_94429 | JGI IMG/M metagenome (GOLD analysis project Ga0129316, IMG submission 94429) | Eastern black-and-white colobus group fecal microbial communities from Wisconsin, USA - Cm1022B metagenome | ecosystem: Host-associated > Mammals > Digestive system > Large intestine > Fecal...
GATCAGCCCTGCTCCTTCATCTTAGCGAAGCACTCGCTGCAGTAAACGGGGCGATCCTCACGGGGCTGGAAGGGCACGCGAGCGGTCTTGCCGCAAGCTGCACAGGTAGCCTCGTACATCTGGCGCTCACCACGGGTAGCGTTCTTGCGGGCATCGCGGCAGGCCTTGCAACGCTGGGGAGCGTTCTCAAAGCCACGGCTTGCGTAGAACTCCTGCTCGCCGGCGGTCCAAACAAACTCCTGGCCGCAGTCTTTGCATACTAAAGTCTTGTCTTCGTACATAATGGGATTCTCCTGTTTTTAGTATTTTTGCCCGCGGAAGGATTTAAACCGACACCTTTGGTTTTTAGGGACCAACGCTCTGATTGTTAAGCTACAAGGGGCATATATATTTTTACTCGTTGTGAGCAAAAAATTTGTCATTTCCCGCGTTTTATCTTTCGGCGGGCGCGGCACAGTGCATTTTCAGCCGCTTTTGTGGTGATATCCAGCCTGCGCGCGATCGCGCCCACACGGCAGCCTTCCAGCCGCAGGCGCAGCACCCTGCGCTCTAAGCTGCTCAGCTCACGGTTCAGGCGGCCCAGCGTATCCGAAAAGGCTTCGCGCTCCATCATAAGCTGCTCAGGGCCGGGGGCCTCGGCTTCTTCATCCAGCGGAACACTTTGATTCAGCGGGCTGTTTTTTTTGCGCCCTGCCTTGCGGCGGGCGGTGCGCTGGGCATTCAGAATGCTGGCGCGGGCATAGGCTTCAAAGCCCGGCTCCATATTCGGCCGATAGCTGCGCACAGCGCGAAGCAGGCCGATCAGCCCTTCCTGCACGGCATCCTCAAAATCAAGGCCGGGGCAGATGCAGCCCCGCGCGCCTCGGCGCACCAGCGGCATAAAGTGAGCCACCAGCGCCGCCACTGCAGCATCGCTGCCATCGCGTGCGGCCTGCGGCCAAGTGGGATCCCACTGTTTCATAACCTGCTCTCCTGCATCCCTTGCAAATCAAGGACTTCTACCATTGTACAGGTGAAAAGTTCATTTGTCAACAAAATACTGTAGATTTATCCGGCTATTTTTTTCGCAACCTGCACAATTTCATGTGTTTTGTTCTTTATGCTCAATTTCCCACTTGATTTTTGTAAAAGTTTCCCGTATAATACTATTGTTATCATCCAAGCCGGTGTGTTGGAATTGGCAGACGAGACGGACTCAAAATCCGTTGATGGTGACATCGTGCGGGTTCGACCCCCGCCACCGGCACCAGAAGATATGAACGGTTTGGATCCCATCGGCAGAAATGCCGATGGGATCGCCGTTTTTCGGGGTTTTTGACCTCGATTTTTTATTGGTGAAACAAAAGATCCAAAACGCGTTTTTCGAGCGACTGGCAGGACTCGAACTCGCACAATAATAAAATATAGCGAAATACGATGGAAAAAGCGCCGGAGTTCAATTAAAGAACTCCGGCGCTTTTTTGCGTTCAGGAGGAATTTGCAATGAAGAAAAGAAAATGGATTTTCTCATCCAGATGGCGGGATTTGCCCATCCCCTACCGTTGCGAGGAGTGCCCATATCCGAGAACTGGATTTGTCTGCTACGACAAAAAGAATGGAACCTGCATGAGAACGGATGTTGAGGAAATCTCCATCCGAGATCAGATGTCAAAGAAAAAGAGGTGATTTCGTTGGATGTGGATATTCCTTTGATACAAGGTTTTCGGTATTGTTTGTCGTTAAGAAACGGAGGTGTAAAAAGAAATGCAAATTGTATTGGGAAACAAAACTCATCCTGAATACGGGGTGGCAACGATCCCATTCCCTATCCCCAGAGAGGAATACGGGCATGTCCTTGAGGTGTTGGCCCCACTGGAGATCGGTGACGCCATCAAACAGGACTGCGAGGTCTTAGAGTGCCTTGGCTACTATACAGTCCTCAACCGGTTGGTCGGAACGAATGCCAACTTAGACGAGCTTGACTATCTGGCAAAACGACTCGATAGCTTCACAAGCGGAGAAGCCGCCCAATTTCAGTCAATGGCAGAAAAGCTGGATCTCACAGATATCAAGGACTTCATCAATCTGACCTTCTGCTGCCAGCAAGCCACGGTGATCAACGACTTCACGGATCTGGAGAAGGTTGGTCGTGAGCACTATATGAATCTGAACGGCGGTTGTGCTCTCTCTCGCGAATTGGAGGATCTGAATGGGCGCGAAACCGCCTTGATGCTCATATCAGGTGGCGAAGGAACGGTTACACCCTATGGCGTGGTCTATGACAACGGAATGAAGTTGGAACAAGTTTATGATGGCAAGGTCTTTCCGGAATATCTCTATGATGCCAGTGTAATCGCAGTAGAGGTCAAAACGATTGATTTTGATCCAGCAACATCACGCTCCACCTGTCTGTTCCTTCCTATGCCAGAGGAACAAATCGGACGAATGCTTCAGAGGATCGGGATCGAAAGGGACTATGATTTTAAAATGGAGCTGACTGAATATGAACTGCCCGATGAAATCATCAACAGGATGCACATTCCATACGAAAATCTCTACGATCTCAACCGCATGTGCGAAGTTATCTCGCCAATGAAAGCGCATGAGCGAGGGAAACTGGCTGCTGCCGTTCTCATGGCTAAGGCTGAATATGCTTGTCATATCTATCGGTTGGCAGAAAACCTTGACCAATTCGAATTCATCGAGAAAATCAAAACGCCAAAGGAATATGGTCAATATATGATCCAGGATTCCGGTCACTATGAGTTCGATCCGGAGCTTCATGAATTCTATGACTATGAAAGGTATGGCCTGCAGCGTATGGAACAGGAAACCGGCGAGTTCAACAGCTTCGGGTATATCTCCTACCATGGGACGATGAGTCTGGATGAACTGATGATGGAAGACCCTGCCGAGGCGTATCGGGAAGAACAGGGTTTTGAGATGGGGGGAATTCAATGATCAATCTTCACCTTACAAGAGCAGATAACTATGAGGGCATCTACCTTCGCCTGCCTGCGACACCCGCCGAAATCGGAGAAGCCTTTGGCTGGCTGGATGCAATCAGTGAAGATGTGTCCTCCACAAAGATTCTTGATGTAGTCAGTCCTGTATCGAATCTCTGGAGATACATCAAAAACACCGATGTAAATAACGAGCAGAATGTCGCCGCCCTCAACGGACTTGCTCAGAAAATCAGCGGGATGGATAAGCAGCAGAAAGCTGTCTTCACCGGTGCATTGGATGCCGAATCCATTGGCGGTCTGGATGATGTTATTGAAATCGCTGACAACCTCGACCGATATATCCTGATCCACGGCATATCCAATGACCGTGAACTGGGAGGGTTTCTGGTGGACACCGGCTACAAGGGTTTTCCGGAGCATGTGCGCCCGTATCTGGACTACGCAGGAATTGGCGCCGAATACTATGCCGAACGAGGCGGTGCGTATACCTCAGTCGGATATGTGCTGCGAAAGGAAGCCTGCCAGATAAAGGACAACAAAGACGGAGCTGTGTTCCGTCTCCTGCTGTCTACAGATCGTGGGGATTCTCTCCTATTGAGTCTTCCAGCTACAGATGAGGAACTCGATCACGCGAAAGAACGCCTGAAAATCGATGACTTTGCCCAGTGTCATATTGATCGAACCGACTGCATTCCGTATCTGGCTGAAATGGTGCCGAATGATTGCATCAGCGTGGAAGTCGCCAACGACCTTGCCGGTGGGATCGATCATATTCATCAGTGGGATGGCGAACTTCTGAAGTATCTCTCGGTACTGGAAGTGGAGCAGCCGGAAACCTTCACCCAGGCATATGAGCTCATCATGAGCTTGGATGACTACGAGCGAATGCCGGACGATTTGGATGAATACGGTCGCGCCGTGCTCCGTCGTACAGGCATGACTGAGGAAATGATCCACACGGTGGATGGATATATGGACTTCGCTCTCCTTGGGGAGCACGCCATGCAGGAGGACGGTACCAGAAGAACAGAGTTTGGGTTGGTGCGCAGACTCAGTGAACCCTTTCCTGAACCGGAGCAGGGACAGCAAATGATGTAAAAGAGGAGGAAAATATAATGGCAATTTCAAGAGAATGGCTGCAGTTTCTCAGAGAGCAGCACCCCGAAGGCTCACGCATTCGGCTTCGGGAGATGAAAGACCCATATCACCCCGTTCCACCCGGCACGATGGGAACCCTTGACCACATCGATGATCTGGGAACCTATCATGTGAAATGGGATAACGGTCGCGGTCTGGGTCTGGTGATTGGTGAGGACAGCTTCACAGTGCTTCCGCCCGAAGCAACGACTCTCAAGCTGTATATGCCCCTCACCGCATCGGTGTTTTATTACGATGATTGGGACGATCTCAGCCAGGACAGCGTTGATTTGGATGGTGTGGATCTTCTTGCATATGAGGACAAGATCCTCGCCGAGCTGAATTGGTATAGGGATCCTGAAGAAGCAGAGCGCGGGCTCATGCATTGGTACGGTGATCCCGACAGCGTAAATGACAAGGTCAGGTCGGCAGTATTTACCGTAGAGGAACGTGACAGAAAGCTCTGGGGTGTGGCGGAATGCCGCATCGTCGGCAGCCTGAATCCGGATGAGCTCTCCACCCTCAAGGAGTATATCACCGGACAGGCGTCTGACGGTTGGGGCGAAGGCTTTGAGCAGCGGGAGATCAAGATCGGCGATGGCGAGATGTATGTCCATCTTTGGAATGGTGACAATGACTGGAGCATCGAAACAGAGCAGGAGCGATTTGCACCCAAGATTGCGGATGGACTCCCCGAAATGTGCTTCTCGACACTTCCCGGCACCGGTGAACTGATTTGCATCAAGCGTGGCGAAACCGGATACTACCCATCCGACTGGAATACTCCGGACAAAGAGCGCAATGCTGAGATCGCCAACGATGCCAATGAGAGCCTTGGTGTCACCCAGGCTCAGCGGCAGGCAATGGAGATCGGCAGCATGATGGGATGGGACGTACCCGGCGCTGACCCAAAACACTATGAAGAACAACAGGAAAACCAGATGGGCATGAGCATGGGCTGATGCCCTTTTATATTGCAACAAGGAGGATCACAGATGCCTAACCACATTACAAACCGCATCACCATTCAGGCAGAGGGAAAGCAGCTTGAGGATATCCTCGATGTCATAAAAAACGATGAGATCGGCCGAGGAAGTATTGATTTCAATAAGCTGATCCCCATGCCTCAGTCGCTGGATATTATGAGTGGCTCGGAAACGGATCGAGCCATCTCTATCTATCTTACGGCGATAAATCCTGAAAAACTAAACATGGGATGCTCTAAAGTTCGCCCGTATGAGTTAATTGCTTTGGAACAGGGTTTGAATCGGCATATGCCAGTCTGAACGACTACAATACCGAAAAAAGCTACTATATTCTCAAGGGACGGCTTGATCTACGTAAAGAATCATCTGGGATCATTGTTGACTCAAAAAGATCTGTGCCCTCGGAATACGATTGCCCGATATATCTGTCAACATTTCTCTCGGATGCGGAATCCGTCAATATTCGCGGGAATATCGAGACGAAAGAGCTTTATGTATGCCGGACGGACGATGGTTGGGGCGGAATAAAATTCGTGGTTTCTTCCAAGGATGATTTCAATCGACTGGCATGCTGGCTTATCATTGCGATAGCCCAACGCTGTAGTGTTGTCAGGGGTTGGGACGTGAATGAAATCATTGAGGAGTACTGGCCTTCATATCCGCCTCTCCTATTACACAAGCAAGATGAAATGGCAAGGGACATATTAGATCGCTTCGAGATTCAGAAGAAAGTCATTTACAACGAAGCAGATAAACAACTGAACCTTGACCTGGCGTACAATATTATTGTCGGCCATCTCTCCAACATACATCACTGGGTTGATGATCCTGATGACACAGAATACGATTTTCTTATGCCCACTTTCTATCATTTCCGAGAGACTGTCAAAAAGACGAATCTGGAAGCATGTATGCAAGCGTTCCGCGAATCCGGTATAAATTATGATGCGGAAGATCTTGAAATCTATGAAAAGAATCGCTCTCTTTTTTATGGGTTGTTTTCGATGATCGTTGAAGCCTCAGCATTGCCCAAGGGTGATAAAGATGATGTCGTTGAAAAACTTCTCATTCAGGCGGAGGCGCCAAAAGATCTGTTAATTTGCGAAACAGAAGCGGATGCTGATGGAACTGTCATTCTGCAGCAATATTTATCAAAGGCGAAAGCCATAGACGGTGGAGAAGCTTATATTTCTGGTCTGTTGGATTTGCTTTATTTTACATGTGAGAAGGTCATTCACCAGTTGCAGCATGAATATATGGAAGCTTCATTCGAAAACAATCCTTTACAGGCTATAAGCAGCAGGCTTCAGAGTTTGAAGGTTTAGCACTTTGGTGATGCTGGTATACAGCATACGACAAAAACTGTCCTACAATAATTGTTGCCCAACCTTTATCATATACTCATAAAGAAAAAGGAGTGTGTGGTATGGGTTGGGCAAAATACTGTGAAGACAATATTGAGATTATGTTGGAGCGACAGATGTTAAGGATAGAGCGTCAAATTGATACCAAAATTATCGTTGATTTTCGAACTACTATCAGGCCAGCTGCCAATCCAATCGTTGAAGAAAAATCCACAGCAAAGGTCACTTCTAAATACGAAGACAAATACATATATTGCAAGGAATGTGGGAGAAAGTTCTTGTTTTCCGGAAAACAGCAATCTTATTTCGAATCCAGAGGATGGGTTCCCCCAAAACGCTGTAAAAGCTGTAGAGAACACAATAATGCGCGACAGCTCATGAGGCACTCTGCCTGATTAAAAAAGAGATCGCCCAGGCTAAGATAAACTTAGTCTGGGCGATTTTCCTTTACTACAGCAATATGTCACGGAAAAGCTCGCACTCAATATCTGCAATATCTTCCATTGGTATTTTCCTGCCGTCTGCCAGGATCAGCATGCGCTCATAATCATCAATGCGTTTCAGATTACCGTTCACAGAAACATACGCACCGCCAGTCTTCTTTTCATCGGGAAGAAAGTATGTGATGGTGACTTCCGGCTGTTCTCTGATCATCTCAAGAAGATAGGCTTGTTTCCTGTCAAGAACAGCTCTGGTATCCTCGTCTAACTCGAGTTTTTCATTTGTCAGACGCCCAGTCTCGTTTATGGCAGAATCATAGCCTGTTAAGGCCGCGAATGGAGAGAACTGAGCTGCACGATCCAGCATAGACATCTGCGGCCTTGTTTTGGAAACATGGTGTGGCAGATCAAAAATATCCTCGTATTTATCCATTCTCTTTACCTGCAAGAAAAACTTCTTTCATAGCACTAACTTTATCATCTGCGCTAAACCCATGCTTATCAAGAAAATCGAAAAAGCGACAGATTGTGTTCAAAGCATCATTGTCGCCAACAGGGATAGCATTTGCAGGAACAAATCTCTTGATAAATCCCTCAAGTAATGCAATATCTTCTTTTCTACCGACCAATTCATCTAAGGTGACCTCAAAGAAATCAGCAAGGAATATGAGCTTTTCGATAGCAGGTGCGCTTTCGCCCGTTTCCCTTAGTTAAAGATATTGTTATCTCTGAGTGCCGAGTATCCCCGACACTCAGATGTTAGTTCTTAATCAATCTTGCCGATGAAGCGATAATAAATATCTACTTTCTGCTTTCGGCTGCCATCCTCATTTTTCACAGCTTCGTGAACTACGATTTTCTCAATCAGCGTGTTCAGGAGTTCAGCGGTCAGTTCCGTTGGATTAGAGCACTGCTTAATCAGTTCAATCCAATTTTCAGCATCCACCGCTGTCTGCGCAGCAGCTTCCATTTCTTCTCGCAGTTGCTGGATTTTACTGTCCAGCTCCCTCTGCTCTGACTGATACCTTTCGGACAGCATATTGAAATTGTATTCTGTAATTCTTCCAGCAGACCAGTCCTCGTACATCTTCGCAAACAGCCCGTCCACTTCGGCTTTACGCTTTTCCGCCTTTTTCAGTTCCGTAGCACGTTTCTTCTTCGTGGCATTGCGTTCCTTATCGCTGGTGTTGAGCAGTCGTTTCAGCAGTTTTTCTTCGTCCTGCTGTACCTGTTCATACCAGTATTGCAGTCTGGAAAGCACATAAGAGTAAAGTACATCATAACGGATGTAGTGCATGGAACACTGTCTCGTCCCTTGTCCGTTCTTACTGCAATGGTAATAGCCGTAAGGGTTCTTGTTCTGTTTGTTCTCTCCGTAGGCAAGCGACCATCCGCAATCCGCACACTTGATAAGTCCTGCAAAAATCTGCGGCTGTCCGTCCTTTCTTGACCTGCGGCGGCTGGCTATCTGCTCCTGTACCTGTAAAAACACATTCTCGGAAATGATTGCTTCGTGGGTGTTCTCCACTCTGTACCATTCTTCCTTTGGCTTGCGGACTTTCTTCTTGTTCTTGAAAGAAATATTGGTCTGCTTGTTGTGTACGCTGTGACCGATATAGTTCTCATCTTTCAAGATACTTTTGACCTGTGCGACAGTCCACATATACTGTTTGCTTTCGTCCGCACCCTCGAAGATGTGGGCGAATGTTCCGTATCTTTGGAAGTTCAGCCACGCCGGAGTTGGAACCTGTTCCTCAATCAGCATCCTTGTGATTCTGGCTGCCCCTGCACCATGAACGGCAAGGTTGAATATCTTTTCAATAATCCACTTCGTTTCCGGGTCTACCAGAAGATGACCTGTCCTGTCCGGGTCTTTGATGTACCCGATAGGGGCATAAGCTCCATAGTGTGCGCCGTTTGCAAAGCGGGTATGAAAGGCTGCCTTAACCTTTTTACTGGTCTGTCGGGCGTGCATTTCATTCAGGATATTCAGGAACGGAGCAAGCTCATTTTCGCCGTTGATGGTATCCACATTGTCGTTGATGGCAATGTAGCGGACACCCTTGCTGGGAAAATAAATCTCCGTGTACTGTCCGGTGAGAATGTAGTTTCTGCCAAGTCGGGACAAGTCCTTTGTGACAACACAGTTGATTTTGCCATCTTCAATGTCATCAATCATCCTCTGGAAATTCGGTCTGTCAAAATTCGTTCCAGACCATCCGTCGTCGATGTACTCGTCGATAACATTCAGACCGTGTTCACGGGCATATTCACGGAGCATCATCCTTTGCGTCTGTATGCTGCCGCTTTCCCCTTGCAGTTCATCGTCTCGGCTCAGTCGCAGATAAAGTGCTGTATTATAAATCGTTGTATTGTATGGTTGTTTCACTTAAAAATCCTCCTTCAAAAGAAACAACCCACGCTTACAATACTTGCTCTGTCGCAATTATAGCGTAAGCGTGGGCTGTAAGTCAATGATGTGTATTAAGCAGAAATACGGTGGTCAGCGGTGTACAGTATCACATCTTCAATCAGATCGCCGAGGGGCTTTCCATCCTGGGCGAAATGCTCGGAGATTTCGATATAGTTCTTACCACATACGAAATACTGTTTTCCGTCCTCCGCTGTGATAACCTGTCCGTTCTGCATTTTCATATCGTTCTTGTTTTTGGCCATCCAGTGTCCTCCATAATTAAAATTTCAATGTTCCAATCATCTGCTCCTGTGATGATGTTTTGCTTCCTGTTTCAGCTGTGCCAGCACATCCGGCGGGATGCGGTCAATGACTCTTTGAAGCTCGTTCAGTTCGCTTTCCAGCTTTGCACGCTCAAGGGTGTTGCTCATTTTGCCTTTCTCGCTGGCTTTCGCTCTTTCTTCCAGTTTGGTGTTCTCAGCCAGCAGATCTTCAATCGTGACCTGATACTTTTTCAGTTGTACGCTGAAATTCTCCATCTGAGGAAACCATTTTTTCAGAAGTGCCAGAGCTTCCGCTTTCTTCTTGCCACTATTGAATGTGCCGATTTCATCCAGTACCTTTTCAATCTGTCTGGCTTCTTTGGAAAGGCTGACAGCCTGTTTGAACAGCCTTGTAGGAATGTGCTTCCTGCCGGTCTTGCTGGCACTCTCGCCACGCTCCAAGTCGGGATATTTCTCTACCATGTAGGCGAAAAAATCGTCCTGCCATTTCGTGAGATTCTTCCTGTTGCCGATAATCTCTTTGGCACACAGGCGGTTATCCTCTGTCAACGGTACAAAGGTCAGATGAAGATGGGGTGTTTTCTCGTCCATGTGGACTACCGCAGAAATGATATTTTCCCTGCCCACACGGTCAATGAGAAAATCGCCTGCCCTCTGGAAAAAGGCTTGTACCGTCTTTGGGGATTTTCCCTTAAAGAACTCCGGGCTTGCGGTAATCAGCGTATCCACAAATTTGGTGCTGTCTTTCCTTGTTCTGCACCCGGCTTCTTCGATACGTTTCTGGATAAAGTGATAATATCTGCCCTCCGGCTTGACAATGTGGAAATTGTATTTGCTTCGGCTGGTGTCAATGTCCGGATTGCTGGCATACTTTTCTTTCTGTCGTTCGTGATGGCTCTCCAACGCTCTTGCCGGAGTGCCCTTGTGTTTTTCAAATCTTAAAATCGCATATTGCGGCATAAACTTCCTTTCCTATCCATCCATTCCTTTCCCATCCGGGACTTTTCCACAGGAAAATCCCGCCGGAAATATCTCTGATAGGATTGGAATGGATAAGATATATCTCAATAATTTTAATCTCTGTATTTCTATATTCCGTCCGGTTTCCGTACTTCTTGAAGATTGAATTTCGTACTTCTCAGGTACGTTTTCCAAACATCAGGCGTACCATTTCCGTACTTCAACCATTCAGTGATTGGTACCGCTTTCGTAAAAAAGCGGGTAAATGCGGTTGGGTTTTCCACAGCCCTGTTTCTTAATCTCCACCAGCCCTGCATACTGCAATTCTCGCAGCGTGTTGACCGCTTTCTGTCTGCCACAATGAAGCAGCTCCACCACTTCGTTGATGGGATAGTACAGGTAGATCCTGCCGTACTCGTCCGCCCATCCGTTCTTTCTGGAAAGGTCTGTCCTTCGCAGGATATATGCGTACAGTATCTTTGCTTCATTGGAAAGCGGCTGATAGGTTGGTGCTTCAAACAGGAAGTTTGGCAGTTTTGTGAAGCTCTGTGCCTTTTCCTGCTGATGGATATACATAAACTTTGTCATATTTGATTCGTGGACAGTTAGAACCCTGTTTTCCGGGGTGGATGATAACTAATACCACCCACCTCGGTTTAGTGCTGAAAAAGCCTTGCAAATGCTGCCTTTCCAGCCCTCTAATTGTCCACTCTTGACCTCCTTTTCCGTTCACTTTCTGCTTTCTGCCGCCTGTGAACTTTAGCGGCACAGTCCGGGCAGTATTTCGCCCTGTTAGACTTCGGTACAAAAGCCTGTCCGCAGATAACGCAGCGTCTGGTGTCCCTGTCCTTAAAAATCTCTGCTTCCAATGCAGCCACCATAGGCAGGACTGCATATCGGAACCACTTACAGCAGACCGAGCTGGAAATGCACTGGGTACAGGTGTATGCGTATTGTATGGATAGATTCGAGAAAAATCCTATAGGAGAAAATCTACAGAGCGATGTGTACGTGGAAAAATGGCAAACGATTTATGTTGTGGAACAGTTTAAGTGTTGATATGTGAGATTAGATTATGAAGAAAATTTTTAAGAATTGCATACTGGCAGTGTTGTTGATTTCTCTGGTATTGTTTGATGCTGGCTGTGGTGCGAATTTAGCAGACGTAAACCGTACTGCAAAATCGGATGACGAGATTGCCGATGAGACGGTAGAAATGATTATTGAAGCAATAGAAAATAAAGATGTGGATGCATTAACCGCTATGTTTTCTCCAGAGGTATTGGGTACAATGGATATGGAATTGCTTTGTGAAAAAGCAGAAGAACTGTTTTCTATATGGTCAGGAAACGTGGTGGAGTATGATGGAGAACTGTCAACCTCAAAGAAAACAAAAAGCGGAAATGTTATCCGTAAAATAACAGGATTTTATGATATTGAAACGACAGAAACCATGTGCCATTTACTGTTTATGAGTACAGTTCAGGATGAAGGAAACGAAAACGCAGAGGGAATTTCGATGATTGTTTATGTAACAGACGAGTTATTTCAATCGGAAGATTTTTACTGGCAGTATGGAAACAGAGAACCGGGAATTTATATTGATACAAAAATGTCGGAATGATGGGATTAAGAGTAGACGAGGCAATCAAAATGACAAAGCAAGAATTATTTAAAAGTATTCAAGTAAACCATAAAGAAAAACAGATTATTTCTCTTTGTAAAAAGGTACTGAAAAAATGTTCGTTCAATAGCGGTACAGATATTGAGAATCTCTGTCGTTTGGCGTATTGGCTATTTGTTTATGGGTATGTAGATGAAGCACTTTCAGTATGTGAAATAACACATGATGTTGAGTTTCCAGGAAAAGGAGTATGGAATGTTTGGGATTTTATCATGTATATGTGGGGGCTTGAAGTACATATCTATCAAAGACAAAATAACATTGAAAAAGCAAATGCCATTGTAAAGAAAATGGATAATCTTTGGATGTTCCCACCGACACTTCCACCTGAAAATCCAGAACATGAAATAGCACGCAGAAATAGATTTACAGTTTCCTTTTGTTCCAGAGAAAAAGAAATTTCAAATGCTCATTCAGAAACACATGCTGATGGATGGCGATTGGTTGCTTTATTTAGGCTGATCGGATATGGTTCTACCGGCCTATTCCCAAAATTGAATGAAGAAAAAGATTCTGTTGATAGGCTTGTAAAAGACTATATACAAAAATTACAGAACTAATAGCAAATCCCACCGAACCAGTCAACGGTCAAGATGAACACAGCGTATTACATACGCTGCCGTTGACTGGTTTGGCTGTCTTTGCAAAATGTAATCAAGGCGGGTAAGTCCTAAAATGGCTTCCCGCCCATTTCAATGTTGAGTACAAGTTGTCCCGAAGTTCGGTCAGATTGCGAAAGACGGGAGCTTCCATATACGTCCTGTCTGCTGCCGAAACCAGTCCTGCATTTGTGGTTTTCCCCGACCACAAATACAGCCTGTTTTCCTGCTCTTTCAAATCCAGTAGCATGACCCGTGGTGCTACAGCATTTTCACAGCAACGCAGACAGAGCGTATAACACACTACACTTTGCCATGCAAAGTCGTGTGCCAAAAGGGGCGGTTTGCCCCCTTTGGATACCCCCATATTTTCGTGTCTGCCGATAGAAAACGGATAGCATCCAGTTCTCCATCCCTGCCCCGAAAATACAGAAACAGGCACAGCCTTCATCTTTCAAGTGATGAAGTCCGTGCCTGTTTCTGTTTAGCCGTATACGATTTCGCTCAGCACGATTTCTTCTGCTCGGTTGCGGATGCTATTACATCTTCGCACCCATTCCATCTGATCGTGCGCTTTCAGTTCCTCGGTGACATCCTCGGCAACTTTCATCTGTGCGATAATCGTATCCAGCCTTTCCTGCGCCTGTTCATTTACATCTGCAAGATATGACCATAGTTCACAGGATAATACCAGCTCGCTATATCTCGCCGGATATTTCTCTTTCAGAAATTCCCTGTGTAATCGTCCATACTTTCCGATAGGCCGATTTTCCTCCGGCAATTTCAAATCCGGGATGTAATAATCCCCGACCAACACATAATCAATTCCGTTTTCTGTCTTTCTCTGTTTTAGTTCGTTCATGTTCATTACCTCCATGTTTTGTTTATGGCAAGTAATGTGTAAGCGTGGGTTTGTGGTGTGGTATCTTTAACTTTGGGAAACTCCATTCTCCCACTTTGCGATAGCTTGACGTGAAATCTCGCATTTCTCAGCAAGCTCCTCCTGTGACAAACCCATCATTCTTCTGAATTTCTGAATGTTCTGACCTAATTCCATGTATTTTCCCTCCTGATGTTGATACCCATATTGTATCGTTTGGGGAGTATGGTTTCTACCAACCAACTATTGCTTTTACGCAACCAGCAGTTACCTTAAACTACAGATGCCTCTTCCTATCAATCTTCAATCAACAATTACATGTTGGTGTAACTCGGTTAAATAGTCTTTGGTAATGGTATAACCCTGGCAATCGAAGATCACAGATATCCCGCCGCATATAGGACAGACAGCAGACCAATCCTCATCATCGATTTCTGTAATAGTTTTGGGGTCAAAGATATTACAACATTCGAAACAGCCACATGTCGTTGCTTCATCGATAACATCTTCATTTCCCAAACAATCTTCCAAGGCTCTACCGTACAGGAAGTACTCTGCTCGCTGCTGTTGATGCAGGGCTGCCTTTGCCGGATCTTTCAACGTTTCTCGAACGATGCTCCCCACATATATGCCGGATTCAAATTCGTTGAAATCAAACAGCAAATACGGTATCCCTTCGGAAAGGCAAGCATCATGCTTATCTTTTCTTTCCGCAAGCAGCTGATCGTAGGAATATCCTTCGGTAAAGTATCGACCATACTTATCAAAGTATTTTTCTCCACAATAATCGATGGCAAGTACAGGTCGTCCACTTTCATACACAACGAAGTCAAAGTCAGCAACAGTACCGAAGGGATTATTGTAAATTTGATACTCGTATTTCCTCGCCAGTCCAAACAACGCCATTTCAATGTGACGTGAAGGCAGCTTCTTTTCCTGAATAAGATGTGGATCGTTCAGGAAATCTGAGTAGGCGTTTTTTATGATCTCCTTTGTAGCGCAGGTGGTTTGATAAATCGAAAGCAGGGTCTCACCACTGGCGATCCTCAGCTTTACGCCATCTTGAGTATGAGAGATAAACTGGCGATAGTTATTTTTATTGCAGTTCAAGTGCCGCGGTAAAGCCAGCTTCTCGACGACCAATTCAAAGAAAACGCCATGTGCTGGATTAGGAGCAATATCAAAAGAGTAGTAGATGTCAGAAAGTTGTCGTGGCAGCATTCTACAGATAATAAACACGAATTCTTCCAGCATCATCTGCGCTTCGGCCGGCGTCAGATCAAAAACGCATCCACAGATCAGTCTGGCTCTTAATTCATCCCGAGTAATTTCATAGGGGGATAGGAGTTCAAGAACCTCGTCAAAACTTTGCTCTCGATTTTGATTGACCAGCAGCCTTTTTATATATGCGGTCTCGACTGCGCCTATAACGGAGTAATCAGAATCGGAGAGTTTCCAAAAGCAATTATCCAAATAACGGTCAAAGCCGGATGGCTGTGTGGGAGCATCTACAGGAAAACCGATCTCTGTGAGTGTCCGACAAACGACATCGTCAAGAGGTTTCCCCTTAATGCACTTATATGTAAGGTTTTGGAACTCTGTCATTTGCGAACCCTCCTTTCTCAATCGTTCAGAAAAGCGTCGAATGCTTCGATCTCATCAATCCAGGCAAGCTCGTCCACTTTAACTGAGTTTTTCTCGTTAAGATCGTCTATAAATTGCAGCTTAGGGTTTACAGCCAACAACCGTTTCTTGATTCTTCGTTGCTCACGTTTTGTCGTAGGAACCTTTTTCTTTTGCCCAAAGAACCCTCTAACAATCTTGTATTTTATATTGACCGGAGGGAACTCCGGTTCTTTTTTCTTTCCGAACATCACGGCTCCTCATTTCTGTGGTGCATCCTCAAATATTCCTTTACGGAAATACCACCCAGGTAGATTATACGTACATTGTCCCATCTTTCTTTCAGCGACTTTCCGTCATATATTTTGGCATTAACCAATTCTTCTGCCGTTAAAAATTCCGTGCCGTCCGGAATATCGCAAAAACCAGCCCAATATGGCTTTTCATATTGAGGAAGACAACCTATGTAATGTTCAGGCTCTCCCATCTCGTCAGAAAAACAAAAGCAGGTTTCGTCCATGATCTTGCCTTTCTTCAGTTCTGCGAGAAAGAAATCAAAGTCTATAGTATTCATTTCCCCTCCATTATTTTGTTACATCCAAACCGGTTTCGAAAGAGCTCTGGAATTTTAACATACTCTTTCTTGCAATCTTCATGGCTTCAACGGAGTCTTCGGCTTCCTTGATTTTCGCCTTTAGCAGCTTTTTATCCTTGCCTTTGGCAATATCATGCTGGAGGCGAAGTTCAACCAATCCCTTTTCGATCTCCATGATATTCTGAACATACTGCTCATAAACCGTATTGGAATATGCGAGATCATGCTCATCGTTTAGAAAGATCTCTCTTACAGAAACCATCAGTTTGGCAGACTGTAAAATCGTGCTCTTCTTTCCAAGAACACCAGCTGCACCTGCAGCGCCGCCAACGCCCGCTCCGACTCCCAAACCGAGGATTGCCCCACCACCTACAATGGCAATGGTGCCACCGGCCATTCCTGCGCCGCCGATAGCGATTGCGCCGCCTCCCAGATATGCCAGACACGCACTGGTCAGAGCAGCTCCGCTTAGTCCTGCAAAGTTGGATCCTACCAATGCTACGGCAATAGCCGGAGCAAATGCACCTGCCGTTGCTATGGTAGCGATGGTAATACCCGCGGTGATAGCAAGAGAGGTCAGCGCAGTTTTTAGAACCTCGTTGAGCTCTCGAATAACCTTGCCATGACATTTCCTCAGACGCTTGATATAACCCTTGGTGTAATAATCACCATGGAAAACAGTATCCAGATATTGATCCGCATTGTTTTTGCTATAGCCGAACACGGGGTTGTGCAAAGAAGCATACTTTTTACTCGGGACAGAATTTCCTTTTTTGTCTGTTTCAATGGTCAGAGGGAAGTAAGGCTCAAACAGCATTGCCTCCAGCAATGCCAATCTAAACCAGGTTCCTTGTGGATGCAGCTTTTCCACGCGGGCAAGAAATTCCTGTTCTGTGTACCAATGCAGCTGTGCACCAGGCACCTGGACAAAGCTGGAAAACCCATTGCTCATACACTCTTGCCATTCGGTCAGCCAGTCCCATTTAAGCTTGCGAACGCCTTCACCGCCAATTGGAAGTTTTATTGTTTGAATATCATTGAGCGTAACAAGATATTCGAGGTTGTATAGGATCTCCGTCTCTTCAAGCGTTAACCCCAATTTATCAGAAGACATTCCGCTTTCAATCCTTTCATAAATTTGTTTATCCTCAAGCCTGAAAGTATTCTTGCGGATGATCTCAAACATCTTCTTGATCTCATGCACTTTTCGTGCCTTCAGACCCCAACTGACATCTTCGCCTATGGCAATAGCGAATCTACCCACACCGACGTAATTGATAGAAACCCAATACTTTTGCTGAACTATAGCATCGCCTATATCAATTGTGGTAAACACACCGGATGCCACAAGCAGCATCCTTGAAATAGTGGGATTATTTGCTGGCTTTACCTCAGACCAGTTTATTCTGTGAAGCTCGCTGAAGGTTTGAATCTGATTTTCTTTTAATTCAACGGCGAAACGGCGAATGAAATAGAACGCTCGAACAATGCATTCGTTGGCAATTACGGGTAAGGCTTGACGTCCCAGTTCGACTCCGATACCCAGCTCTCCTCGCAAATCCAACTGTAGGACAGTCTCTTTGATGATTTGTCCATTCTCATCATGCTGGGCAAGCAGTGTTCCATTGAACAATTTTGATAGAAATATGGAAAGGCTATGTTCATTGACAGTAATATCCTTAAAGAAAGGAAGAACTGACAACTCCTTTGCAAGCGAAAGAAGCGGACCGGGAATACCGGTGCCGCCGGTTACGCCAGCGGTGCTACTCGAACCGGCCACATCGCTGATCAAGTGGAAGAACCAAATCAGTGATCCGTACAAGATCTTCTGCGGAGTATCTTCTCCGATAAATACTTTGCTCCTTTCGGGGACATCAACGACAAGAAACGCTCCAGCTGTGTCTGTACCATAGGACTTGTATGTAAACTGTGTCAGCAATGAGAAAACCAGCCCGATAATAGTCGGATGATGTGCAAAGTCTCTCAAATGGTGCTGCAAACCACCGCCAAATTCCGGAGTGTTTCCATCGCTCGGTATCGGAAACATCTTTTCCAGAAACTTTACAGACGAGTTGAGATCATCTTTCTCGCATCCCATCATTTTGGCAGATTTTTTTACGAAATCTTCAACCTTTTCACTGGCGATGTTTCTTCCACGTTCAAGATTTAATTCGCCGACCCAGCACACGTCGAGTATACCGCACAGCATACCGCTGGCAATAGAAATCAAGTAATCCAGGGTATCTGCATGGCTGGAGAGCAAATCAATTTGGGTATCCAAATCATAGATGATCCTATCAAGATCATATTCTGATTCTCCAATATATTGGCTATATGGAATTAATGATACGTCAATTTTATTTTCCATAATCGAACCTCTCAATCTACGCCTTATGACCGCCGATCTGGGCATTGCGATCCATAGCTGTGGCACCTTCCTGTAGATTCATACCTTTGAGCACAGCGTTCTTCCCAAACTTCTTCTTGATGGTCAGCATCGCCTGCTGCATCTTCTTCTCTCGCTCAAGCTCGGCACGCTCCTGCTCCTGTTTTGCCTCAAGCGCAGCATAATCGGTAAAAAGATCCAACTGCTCATACCCATCGTTTTTCTTCGGCGCATCTGCTTCAGGCAGGACATGATTTGCGACAATGTTAAGCCGTCGTATGAGAAGACTCGAATCAACGATCCGGTCAAACAGTTCCGACACAGCACACAGTATTTTTCTGGTAGAGGATGTGTGACCGTCAAGATTGCTCGTTCCGTGAGCATGCTTCGGGATCTGGCGACCGTAATGATCCTTGACAACATCGCCGTGGTAATGTTTTCTCCGCTCAGGGTCAGTAAGATTTTCTATATCATAGCCAACAGTGACTACGATTTGGTCTGTCACCAGCCCCTTATCCACCAAGTCCAAAACCAAAAGGTCTGCCATCTCTCGCAGGACAAGCTTCGCCTTATCTGCTTCATAGGGACAATGCAGTACCTGTCCGGAACCCAGGCTGTTGGAACCGGGTCTGTAGGCTTTCACATCGGCAATGGTGCAGGGTTCCCATCCCCAGGCGTGATCGATGAGCAGCTCCGCGTTTTTGCCAAAGAGCTTGTACAGCAGATCCTCATTCACATGGGAGCAGCGTGCCACATCTCCCATGGTAAACATACCGTGTTCTTCCAGTTTCTTGGCGTAGCCTTTACCTACTCGCCAAAAGTCGGTAAGAGGCTGATGGGACCATAAGGTCTTGCGATAGGTCATCTCGTCCAGTTCTGCAATACGAACTCCGTTTTCATCGGCTGGAATGTGCTTCGCCACAATGTCCATAGCCACCTTACAGAGAAAAAGATTGGTGCCGATGCCTGCTGTCGCTGTGATGCCCGTTGTTCGCAGTACATCCAGAATGATCGTCATGGCAAGATCATGGGGCGACATATCATAGGTATTTAAATAATTTGTGACATCCATAAAGACTTCATCGATGGAATAAACAATAATATCCTCCGGCGCAATGTACTTCAGGTATACCTCGTAGATGCGAGTGCTGTATTCCATGTAGTAGGCCATGCGTGGAGGCGCAATAATAAAATCGATCTCCAGCTTAGGATCACGCTGCAGCTCGGAGAAAAAGCAGGACGATCCCTCAAGTTTGCGGCCAGGAGCATCGTGCCTGCGCCCGTTATTGGCTTCTTTCACGCGCTGTTTGACTTCAAAAAGTCGTCCTCGCCCAGAAATACCATAACTTTTGAGGGAGGGTGTGACGGCAAGGCAGATGGTTTTATCGGTTCGGCTCTCATCTGCCACAACGAGATTGGTATTCATCGGATCCAAACCGCGTTCCCGACACTCAACCGAAGCGTAGAAGCTTTTGAGGTCGATTGCGATATATGTTTTCTGCTTCATGCTTCGGCGGCCTCCTTTCAGTTATTGTGCTTGTTCTTCTCGTATTACATTTCCATTAAAGTCAACTTCATAAAAATTATCTTCAAAGTCGTATAACTGCACGGTGTTTTTGGTTAAAGTAAAAGGGTTCTTTCCAGATATTGATACAAAGATATCTCGCCCAGAAAAAGAAGCTTTCTTTTCAAAATTCTCATCTAAGAACAGAATATCGATTTCCCCGTAAACAACATATCCTTGGTCAATTTTGAATATTGCAAAATTACTACCAAAGATATCTAGGGTCTTATAGTTAATAACGGTTCCGTCCAAGATATTGATTTTGAAGAATTGTTCATTCATCATAACCGTTAAAACGTCGTCTTCAAGTAATGCGCAATCGTCAATAAATGACAGATGCGACCCAATGATTGCCAACGTTATCTCTCGACCGCAGAGATCAATATGTACTGAGAATGCCTTAGTAAAATCATTACGCTTATAATTTGCTGGATTATACATTTTATTATAAGCATCTGCATTCCAACGATCCGGCGGGATTTCCTCAATAGTTACCACACAATGTTTATTTTTAAGGATGTATTGCTCGGCCATATAATCGTTCTCCGTAACCTAAAATAAACAAGCTCCACTTAACTCTCAGGCGGTACATCTTTCAGGAAGTTTGAATCTGGTACATACGGAAGGTTCAAACTCCATCCCATGCGATTCATCTCATTGAGCTTCACCAACAGCAGGTTGATGTTTGTGTTCATCATGCGAGCGATCTGCACCACATCATATCCCTGACGCATATATCCAATAAGGTCATCGTCATCTATGATCACATGAGCTGCAAAAGCATTTGCCTCATACTCATGTTTTGTACGCATATCAAAAAGAACGAACTCAGGGAGAGAGTCATTTGCCTTAGCAAGCTCACGATGAAAGGCATCATGGCCGATCTCATGACCACATACCATCTGCATCACCATATCCTCCATGTTGGCATTCAACAGGATATGTCTCTCCTTATGACGGTAGGTATACATTCCCAGAAGCTCGTCAAATTCATTTATGTAATGGACGTAGATGCCCAAATCACGGGCAATCCTCAAGGTGTCCCTTGTTCCGCAGTTTCTAACAACACTCTTGGCCTTGTTGTAGATTTCCTCGGCGCCAATGATCATGGGACTTTCACCCCCTTTATGCTACAAGCACCCAAATATATTCTAACAAACGACATGTACTAAAAAACGGACTATGTTAGGCGTTAGACTCTTTGTCGGACGTCTTATACTTTTTGGGCGTGTATTTCTCGACGTTGCGAGCCTTGGATTCCCAATAGATATCCTGCAATGCCTTCATAACGGCATCCTTGTCCTGTTCAGACAGAGTACCACCCGCAAACAAACCAGCCATCCCATCTATAATGTCCTGGGCCTGCTGAAAGCCACGTGATCCATATTGCTCTGCCGCCTTAACGACAAATTCCTCATCTTCGGTCATCAGGTAGTTGACATCTACCTCGAAGTAGTCAGCAATCTTTTTATAAGATTCCTTGTACCGAGGAAAGGACAAACCATTTTCATACCGAGTGATCATACGGCGATTTAGCTTCAAATCATCGGCAACTTCCTGCTGTGTTAATCCTCGTTTCTCTCGTTCTGCTTTGAATTTCTCTCCGAAAGTCATTTTGTGGATCACTCCTATTCACAAAATTTTGTGATACTGAACTACTCAAATCTATTGACAAGAGCACTTGAACTGCTTATAATACAAATGAGCAATTCAACTACTCATATTCTATCTTGAATTGCTCATGCTGTCAAGAGAATTTAAAATAAGCTTTACTACGTGAGTAGTTTGAGAAAGGAGAGTTGCAGCAATGACTGTGCAGCGACGCAAGCAATACGTTCGTGTTGCTATAGAAGTAGATGAGGAAGGGGCACTTCATCCTCTCTTCATCCGATGGAAGGACGGGGCGATCTACCAGATCGAGCAGGTCTTGTACAAATGCCGAGCCTCCTCCAAAAAGGTCGGAGGCGGCGGGATCCGGTACACAGTCCTGATCCGAGGAAAAGAGTCCTTTCTCTTTCAGGAAGGAAGCAAATGGTTTGTTGAAGCAAAGGTGGGCTGAAAGAAGCAGCTCATCGCAGACGTTTAGTTCAGCAGGAAGGAGTTATAATTGCCACGACTATCAAGAAATGACATAGAGCGAATATCCGAAAGAGTATACGCTGCATACCGGAAGCTTCCGGAGATTGTGAACCAGAAGATCCTTCGAATCTCACCGGAACTCATGCTCAAACTTGTCGGACTAAAGATTGAGCACTGTCGCCTCTCCGTATCCGGAAATATAGCAGGAGTGACATGCTCGTCCGGAAATCTTGTTCGTATCTATGACTGCGAAGATGAACAGATATATTTCTGCCTTGATGGAAACACCATCCTGGTAGATAAAGAGCTCCGTGATGATGAGTCCCAGAGAGGACGATATAATTTCACCGTCATGCATGAGCTCAGCCACCAAGTCCTGGACAAGCTTTTCCCAGGAGAATATAAGGACGTAGCATACCGAGTTCATCACGACTGCCAACTCGAATGGAAAAATCCCATTACCGACTGGTCTGAATGGCAAGCCAATACGCTGGCATCGGCTCTGCTGATGCCAAAGGATCTCATCCACCAGGGCATGTACTACTGTGGGCTGGAAGGACGGATCCAAATCTTGAACCGAAAATACCGCGCCAAAGAATATGCCGGTTTTTCCAATCTTGCAGACTTCCTTGGCGTTTCCAAGACAGCTCTGGCAATCAGGATGAAGTATCTTGGGTTGATCGGAGAAGACCATCTGAGATATCCTGATGTGTTGCTGGAGGTCGTAAAGGATAAGGAGGATGACTTCGTTGGAAGATAAAGACAACCTCAAAATAATGGTCAAATGCCCGAAATGTGATTGGCGGATCCTTGATAAGATCACGCCGACATCGGGACGAATATCAATCAAATGTCCGAACTGCCGCAGGGTGGTAAGCATAGATCTATCGTTTCGGGTGGTGCTGCATTACCGCATCGTAGATCCTTCGATAGACTGTAACGAACATGTAGGCTAAGTTATAAAGGATAGCAACAACTGAATAGGAACCTGCGCTGTACCGAGCCACGGGTCCTTGAGCGTTAGCTCATGAGTCACCAAATTGCCGGACGCCGGGAATGAAGGCTTTTAAGCCTTTGTTCTCTGCGCCCGGTTTTTATTTTGGTTGCTGCTCCGGATAAGGAGTAAGCAATGGTACAGAGGGTTAATCTCCCATATATCTCGCAGGCAGCATCTGAACATCGCTGCCGTTCGCCTCCCGCTTCTGTCAATTCGCCCAAAACGAAATGACAGAAAACGGAGGAAATAACCTTGTATAAAAAATTCTATGTAAAAAGAAACCCCAACGCACATAAAGACGCTATCGAGTGGATCGAGATGACCGGACGTGAGTTTTATAAATTTATCAAGTCCCCTGAGAACAAGGGACGTTACTTCATTGATTTTGAAGATTACATGATGGAAAGCTCCAAGAGCGACTATGTCAAATGGCGCAAGGAGAAGGACCACGCAGATTATCTGCGTGAGCAGGAGGAAGGTTGGACAACCATCTCGCTCTACAGCACGGATATCACCGAATCGGCAAACGGTGAGGATGTGATAGCTGATGAAGAAATCAATGTGCAGTCCCAGGTCCTTAACAAGCTCGAACAGGAAAGCCTTCGCATGGCGCTTGGGCAGCTCGACGATGACAGTTACCAGCTGATGTACGATCTCTATCTCTCTGAAAACCCGAAAACTCAGCATGAGGTAGCCGCTGAGAAAGGCGTTTATCAAAATGCTATTTGGTGCCGCGCAAATAAAATCAAAAAAAATTTGAAATTTTAATTGGTCAAACGCCAAAAAAGTTCCCAATAGAAAGTGAGAGGAAAAATAGTCCTCCTCTTGTTCTTTGAAAAACACCGCACCCAGGCGGTCATATCCGGCGACTGAATAACTTCAGCGAATAAGCCTTGGAAAAGGAAAAGCGATGCGGAGGATGCGCCATGACCCACCTGTACAGCTATGCTGTATAAATGACGGCCAATAAGGTGGTGAGCGCCACCATCCATCCAAAAGCAGCACTGGCAAGCTGTCTCGCGATGACCTTATTCGCCTACAATGGTACCTCTGCCCAGCCACAGACTCACGCAATGGGGGCAGCTCGGAGAGAACCTCGGAGGGGTGAAATTCCCAGAGTGCGGCGCCCGCCGCAGTTCAGTATGACCGCCCGATGCCTGGGGAAGTAGTGTCGAATACAGGCAATTCAGATAAATTGACAGAAGCGGCGGGGGTCGCATTGCGTAAGTGAATCTTATGAATTTTTCAAACATCGCAGCGGCCCCCGTCCTACATACCTGAACAGGAGGAATTGTTCAGATGAAAACAAATAACAGACGAATTCGTCGAGGAGAAATCTACTATGCGGATCTTAGTCCGATCGTTGGCTCAGAACAAGGCGGCATCCGCCCTGTACTCGTCATCCAAAACGATGTTGGGAACAAATACAGCCCGACTGTAATCGTTGCGCCGATCACGAGCCGCATGAACAAACCTCGCTTACCTACCCATGTGTGGATCGGAAATCTTCCATATGTCTGGAAGGATTCCTTAGTACTGACAGAACAGGTCAGAACGATTGACAAATCACGCTTACAAAATCGCATCATGAAACTGAATAAAAAGAAGATGAATCGAGTCGACCGAGCACTGAAGATAAGCTTCGGCATCATGGTAAATGAACATCATCTTACGCCCGGTCCCAAGAATGATGAGGAGGAATATCAATGACGAAGAATGAAAAAGCTACAGCCAATTATTTCAGAGAAACTGCAATTGTGCTCACGCGAGAGGGATTTCAAGTTGAGCATGCGGATGCCGGTCTTCTGAGGATCCGGATGGATGACCAGCCCCTTTGTGAGGTCAACGGCATCGGCAGCGTTACATACAGAAGTGAGAATGTTGCCTTACCGGAACGAGAGGCAGCGAAAGACAAAGTGTTCGAATCCGTCAGCAGGACAGCCGAATATATGCGTCAGATGGAACAGGCTCCTTTTCTGAAGGTCGAGGGCTTGGAAGATAAATATAAGCTTTTGGCAGAATTCAATGATACTGTTCTTGCCGGCATGAACAGTAAGTTCGGGGTGGTCTTCACTACCTGGGACAGAACGGTTCATGGCAACGGCCTATCCCATGGCCATTATTTCATGGAGGATTATGAGAAAGCAAAACGGGATTTTGCCGTTCGTTCCCACCTGATCCCCAAAGACCTGCTCTTCACACACGATCAAATGATCGAGATCTATCGGTGCTGTGCAGATACGCTGGAGTCAGGATATGAGCTGACCTACGAGCAGGAAACGAGCATCAGAGGTGTTCAGGATCAGATCATGCGCAGTATGCCCGATATCCTGGATCAGATCCGTGAGCAGAATCTGAAAGCAGAGGAATCCTTCATGGGAGAGCAAACAATGTAAAACCATATCCGAGCTTCGCTCTGAAAAGGAGGCATCCAACTATGAATCAGACTCAAGCAAACATTGATTTCTGTGGGATCAAGAACCTGCTGACTCTTCTTGAAAAGAACGGCTTCGGCGAAAATGAACTAAAAAAGATATCTGCACGGATCCTCGCTCGGCTCGGTGCAGATATCATTATGCAAGAACGAAAAAGCGCCGCCTGACACATACAAAACTTGCTTTATGACAGCATTTTCAGGTACTTATTTGTTAGATATTTCCTTGCAATTTCAATAGCTTTTAAGGGAAGGTTGTGGTATCCTTTGTTGCTGATAAGACCTGCTAAGAAAAGTCAAGTAGAAATTTCAAGGTAATGCAGCGCGCAAAAAGGCCGCATCAAATCAAGCCGCTTCGCGTCTCAAATTTGAAACGGCGGCCAGCCAACGTTATGTGGCAAGATCAGACTTGCTCCAGCGACTCCAGATAGGCCTTCACGGTAGCGTAGTAGATCCGCAGGAACTTGTTGGCAGAAGCCATCATGTAGACGCGGTAGGGCTTGCCCTCAGCGCGTTTCCTGTCCATGAACTGGTAGACTGGTTCATCCAGAGGAGCGTTCTGTAAGTAGACGCTCATAACAAGGAACAGCGTCCGTCGTAGAGATGACGCACCGATTTTGCTCATGGATTTGTGCTTGCCAGTTACATCTCCAGAGTCATTCGGTGGAGCATCAAGGCCGGCGTAGGCCACGAGCGCTTTCTTGGAATAAAAACGGCGCACATCGCCAATTTCAGCTATGAGCTGCGGACCAAGCGTTGGCCCTACACCAAACATACCCATGACGACAGGATATTCTGGCAGTTGTGCGGCTAAGGTGAGCATTTCGCGTTTGAGCGCGGTGAGGGCGGCAGAAGTCGCTCTGAGCTGTGCAACAGCCTGTTCCACGAGCAGTTTCGTCGTTTCAGATTTCGGCATGACGCCAATGTGTCCGCTTGCCTCGGCGTGAATGGTATGAGCTTTTTCCTCACTGAAATTGTAGCCGTGTTTTCTGCACCAACGCTGGTATTTGTTTGTGAAGACCTTTTCGGATTTCTCGCTGACGCAGCGGCAATGCCAGAATTCAGCCACAAAGTCCACCCACTTCTCGCTTCCGTCCCCGCGGATCGGGCTTGAAAACAGGCGGTTGACGTTTGGAAATACCGTATCCAGCAACGAAATCAGATTGTTCTTCAGAACTGTCTGCACCTTGGAATACTGCCGGTACTGGCGGTAGCAGTTCTTCAGCAGCAGCCGAGTATTTTCCTCCGGGACATACCTCGGCAAAGTAAGCCAGCGGTCAAGGCCGTAGTTCGCCAACTTTACGGCATCCTTTCGGTCGGTCTTGATCCGCCTCAAATCGTTGTTCCCGTAGCCATGCACCAGCTTTGCATTGACGACGGAAACATATAGCCCTGCGTCGTGGAGCAGCTTTGCCACCGGAGCATGGTAGTTTCCTGTGGCCTCCATGACCACGCGAGTCTCACCGTCCAGGCTTTTGAGCCGCCCTGCCAGCTCGCTCAGTTCACTGTCGGTGTGACGGACTTCAAAGGGCGAGATGACGACCTCTCCGAAGGGGCGCATGACGGCAACCGTGCTCCTGCCCTTGGAAATGTCGATGCCTACAGAGTTCATGTATCTACCTCCTATCTGAATTTGCAACCGGAATCCATCTTTTTCTCATTGCCGATTCAATCTATTGGGTGACGCGAACTCTACGGCTCAACCTGCTCAAATCGAACGCTGCAATAAGGGGATGGCTGACAGTCTTAATCGCGGGCATGGAAGCCCAAGGAGGTGATGGTCAGCCAGTTGCTCCCCTTATTGTAGCTTAGGCATGAGATGGAAAGAAGCCCAGCTGGATGCTGGACTTCCAACCAAAACTTATTGTAATAGGAGGTGAACGACATGGGAAGCGCAAAAACCGAAGGCAGCTCGGCTCTGAAAGAACGGCGAGTAATCAAGATAGAAGCTACCTCAGAACAGAAAGCCAAAAAGCTTCGGGTCGCCGCCTATGCCCGTGTCAGCTCTGACTCGAGCGATCAGCTCAACTCCTTCATGGCGCAGACCGACTACTATGCCACCCTCATATCCTCACATGAGGATTGGGCGATGGCGGATATCTATGCCGATGAAGGGATCTCAGGCACATCTGCCCTGAAACGTCCCGAATTCCAGAGGCTTATCTCCGACTGCAAGAAAGGCCGCATCGACCGCATCCTCGTTAAATCCATCTCTCGATTCGCCCGTAACACCAAGGACTGTCTGGAAACCATCCGCGCACTCAAGTCCATCGGTGTCAGCGTATACTTCGAGGAGCAGAACATCGATACTGCCGAGATGAGCGGTGAACTGCTGACGGCGGTCTTCGCCGGCATCGCTCAGAAAGAGAGCGAAAGCATCTCCGGCAATATGCGATGGAGCTATAAGCATCGGATGCAGACTGGCACATACCTCCCCTCTTCTACAGCGTATGGATATGTCATCAGGGACATGAAAACGGTGATCGATGAAGCAAGGGCAGAAGTGGTTCGACAGATCTTCAGCGATTACCTCAACGGCATGAACATGTATGAGATTGCCGATAAGCTCAACAGAGCACAGATCCCCTACAAATGCAACACGAAGGTTCAAAAATGGAAACACACAACAATCGCATATATCCTCTCCAATGAAAAATACATTGGAGATTCTTTATGGCAAAAAAGCTATACCACCCAAACATTGCCCGCCAAGCAGATGAAAAATAAGGGTGAATGCGAACAATATTATGCAACAGGAACTCATCCACCCATCATTGACAGGCAAACCTTTAAGGCAGCGCAGGAGCTAAGAGCAAGACGCAGACAACCAATCGATAACACCGGTATCGATAGCGCATTCAATCAGATCATATACTGCGGACATTGTGGAAGCTTATTTCGCAAAAAGCTTACGCACGATGTAAGGTTCTGGATCTGCCGCAACCATGCGCAATCAAAGGATGCATGCCCAGTTTCACAAATACTTGAAAGCGAACTGCATCAGGCATTCTTACGTGTATACCACAAACTGAAAATCCACGGTGATCAGATACTGCAACAGATGGTATCGGATCTTCAGTCCGTTCGGGAACGTCGAATGCTCTGGAGTGTGGATGTTATAGAACTGAATAAGCGAATCTCGGAACTAACGGATCAGGATCACACATTGGCCGAAATGAAGAAGCTCGGCTTTGTGGATCCTGATATTTTTATCTCCCAAAGTAATGAGATCGCACGTCAGATCGCAGCCGCCAAACAGGAAAAAGAGCGACTGATAGGTCTGAGCAACGACGAATCAGTTCCAAAAACAAGGGAACTCATAGAACTGCTGGAGGAGATGCCTGAATTCATTGCCGACTTCGATGACGATATATTCGGCTGCCTCGTAAGCAGGATCATAGTAGAAAACAACGAGCGCATACGGTTCGTTCTAAAAAATGGATTGGAGATTCCGGAGCGGATAGAAAGGGCGATGAGATAATGGCAACCAATAGAAAGCTACCGTTCGGATACTACATCCAGATGGGAAGAATGGTAGTTCATGAAGGAGAGGCCGATCTTGTACGGATGATTTTCAGAGAGTACGGCAAAGGCACATCCCTCCTACAGCTTACAAATGAGCTTAACTGTCAGCCTATCCCATACAGTGAATCCTCTGTCCCATGGAACAAGCACATGGTGGCTCGAATCCTGAAAAACAGGAAATACCTTGGCGATGAGAACATCCCTGCGATCATCGCTTCTGAGGAATGGCAGAAAGCATCCCGTGAAAAGCCGGATGCCAAAGATGAGTCAGAGAACGAAAAGGATGATAAAATCATCCGGCAGCTTGCCAAGTGTATCAAATGTGGCTGTAAGCCTGAGCTGGTGGCAGCTCGTCCTCATGGGACAAAGCGATGGCGCTGCGCGAACTGCGGAGAGCTTACCACCAAGGCAAACACTTCTATGACGATTGAGAGTCTCACGAATATAATCGCCATGCTCAGTGAACAGCCACAGCTCATACAAAGCGTAGAAAGCCCAAGAGTTCCGGAAAGGATCCATCTCAACAACCAGGAAAAAGAGTTTACAGCCGCAATCAGCAATACTGCCTTTGATGAGGAGAAAGCTCGCAAGCTGGCATTCACTCTCGCATCGGCAAGATTCGATGCCCTGGGCTCTGAAGACTACGAAACGGAAAGGATCAGGAGAGAAGTTGCTGGAGCAAACCCATCTGAAAGCCTTGACTACTCTCTGGTCAAGTCCATCGCCTCAGAGATCCTCATCTATCCGGATGGAACTATCAGCCTCAAGCTGAAGAATAATCAAATCATGAAAGGAGATGAAGTTCATGCGTGAAAAAGCCGCCAATGTAATCGTGATTCCTGCAAAGCCGGAAGCTGGCAACAGCAGAGGAACACAACGACAGCTTAGAGTCGCAGCGTATTGCCGCGTATCCACAGATGACGAAGAACAGCTCACCAGCTATGAAGCGCAGCAGACCCATTATACCGATAAGATCATGAGCAATCCGTCCTGGACGATGGCAGGCATCTTCGCTGACGAAGGGATCACCGGCACCTCTGCTGCCAAGCGACCGGAATTCCTCAAAATGATTCGAAAATGCCGTCAGCAGAAAATCGATATGATATTGGTCAAGTCGATATCACGGTTCGCCCGAAATACCGTCGATTGCCTCAACTACATACGAGCTCTAAAAGAACTCGGAATCGCTGTCGTATTCGAAAAGGAAAACATCAACACAATGGAGTCCGACAGTGAGATGCTTATCACCATGATGGGCGCCTTCGCCCAGGCAGAAAGTGAATCCATGTCTGCAAACGTCAGGCTTGGAAAACGATATGCACTGAGCCGAGGGGATGTAAAAGTCCAATGCAAATATCTCTATGCATATGAGGAAGATGAAAACAAGCAGCCCCGGATCATACCGGAGCAGGCCGAAATATACCGGATGATATGTGAACGCTTCCTTGCAGGCGACAGTCTCCGTCTGATAAAGGAGAAACTTGAAGCAGAAGGCCATACAGCACCCAATGGTGGAAAAGAGTGGTCTGTTACCAGCATCCGGAATCTTCTGAAGAACGAGAAATACTGCGGCGATGTCCTTGCGCAGAAATACTTCATAAGTGATTGCATCAGCAAAAAATTGGTGAAGAACACAGGGCAGCTCCCTATGTATCTGATCCAAAACAACCATGAGGGTATCATCAGCAGGGACACCTATAACGCAATACAAGCAGAGTTCGCCCGTAGAAATGCCGGAAGAACCCCCAATAAGAAATCCACTGTGACCGGTCGTTCCTGCTATAGCGCAAAGTATGCCCTGACTGAGCGATTGGTCTGTGGTGAATGCGGTACACTCTATCGTCGATGTGTCTGGCATAAGAAAGGCAAAAGATGGCCTGTCTGGCGCTGTGCCAGCCGAGTCGACTACGGAGCGAAATACTGCAAAGACTCCCCGACCTTATATGAAAAGCCCTTGCAAAGAGCCGTGCTCAGAGCGATCAACTCGGTTATGAGCCAAAAGGAAGTGCTCATCGATCATATCGCGGATGCCATGCGAATGGAACTCCTGGCTCTCCCCGGTGGGACAATGAGCATCTCAGATATCGATAAGCGTCTCTCAGCTCTGGAGAAAGAGTTCCAGGACATCTTCCAGAAGTCCAGGACAGAGGAAGGTGGATACATGAAATACGCTGATATATTCAAAGAGATCAATGACGAAGCAGCCAGACTCAAAGAAAAAAGAAGCGCCCTACTTGCGCAACAGCAGGACGATTCCGCGGCAAACAGAAAAATAGCCGATGCTATCCATGTCCTTAACGGCGGCAGCTCTGAAATAACCGAATGGGATGAAAGCATGATTCGGCAGATCGTTGACACGATCAAGGTCATCAGTGAGGATAGGATCCTCGTCTGCCTCCGAGGTGGCATGGAGATCGAAGAAATACTGGATAAGGAGCGTGAATAGGTTGGTGTTCATAACAGGAGATACTCATGGGAACTTCCAGCGCTTTGCTATTGAGCATTTCCCTGAGCAGAAGAAGATGTCCCGAAATGATTATGTGATCATATGCGGTGACTTTGGAGGGCTCTGGGACGGCTCGGCGAAGGAAAAATACTGGCTTGACTGGCTAAATGACAAGCCTTTTACAACGCTGTTCGTCTGTGGCAATCATGAGAATTTCGATATGCTCGGCGCTCTGCCGGAAATAGAATGGCATGGCGGTAAAGTACATCAGGTACGGGACCATGTCCTGCATCTTATGCGCGGACAGCTCTACGAGATAGATGGATACCAGTTCTTCACAATGGGCGGCGCACAAAGCCATGATATCGAAGATGGCATCCTCGATCCGGATGACCCGAACTTCCGATTCGAATATCGAAGAAAAGCGAAGACAAATCAGCGTTTCCGTATTCGGGGTCGGTCATGGTGGCCGGAGGAAATGCCATCCGATGAAGAATACCTTACAGCAATGGCGACTCTCGATAAGCACAACTGGGAGGTGGATTATGTGATCACACACTGTGCACCATCCGGACTGCTGCCAATGCTGGGCAGGCATTATCAGACGGACCGGCTCACAGACTTCTTCGATATGGTCAGTAAGAAGCTGATGTTCCATTACTGGCTGTTCGGGCACTACCATGATAACCGAAACATCGGACAGAACTATGTTCTGCTTTGGGAACAGATAGTGCAGATAATCTGACGCAGGCCAAGAGGTTTGCCCTACATTTTAGGGCAAACCATTATCCTGATATTAATCAAACGCTTCGAGTTCCATATCTGAGGATTCCCATAGTTTTTCCTGTTCGTCATCTGCCTCTTCAAATTCTTCATCGTCGTAGTCATCATCTTCATCATACACTTCAGCATCCGCAGAGGAGTTATACTGGTAAATATCTTCGTCGAGCATGTCATCAACATCTTCCGACAGCCCTGCAAAGTCCTTAGCATATAGCTTGTTCATTGGCAGGCGGTTTGCCGGACTCTTCTTTTTGCCGTTGTATTCGATCACCATGGCCTCTGCGTAGCCCATGGATCCACTACGCCGTTCCTTTGCTGTTCGTGATAACTGCTTAATGGAGAGGACTCCGAGTCTTTCTTTGAAAATCTCATCATTCAGCGAATCACCATACACAACGACGAGCTTTGCAATTGCCTTCAGGATATTAGCGGACATGGAATTGAGATCTCCTTCCCAGGCTCCAACACAAAGCCGCAGCGTATGACTCAGTACATGGTACCCGTATTTTCTGAAGATCTCCTCCAATGTGGAAACAGCACAGATGATACCATGCCCCTTTTTGGTTCCGATTGTTAAGCCATATGATTCAACCAGAGCTCGGATAACGAGCTGTTCGTCATTACCCGCCTCGATATTCGCAACAAAGATCTCATATGGATTGAGGCGTCGAACATATTTCATCTGATTTGCGAAGATATCTGCTTCATGCTTATAGCATAACTCATCATAGATCATGCACCAAACCGGAGTATCACGCGATCCGGATACCAGCGCAACGATCTCAATGGTGTGCTGTCCGTTAAAGACATAGTTGATGCCATCACGTCTGCTGACCTTCACAGGATTGATTTGGTACAGATCGAAATTCTGTGCAGCCAATGCAATATGTGCTCGAGAGAGGCGTCGCTGATAATCTTGGTTAGAAACGAGATTTTTGATTGGAATCTGCTCAAAATGCACGTTAGGGACAAATTTACTGAAGTTATCCATTTAATCCTCCCTGATCATCGAAAGTATCTCCATGATTTGACTGCTCAGTTCCATTAATGCATTCTCCAGTTTCTTTCTGGCTGCGGCAGAAGCAATGCTCAAATCGGTCTTTGTCTTGATACGACTTATAGAACTTGTCCAGGACGGGACAGTTAATGTGAGTCCTGTGATCTCCGCATCAGGATCGAACTCCGGCATATCCTTTACCGAAGGAATACTCGGAGGCGCCGATGAAGAAACAGGATCCGTTGATGGCTGGATTTCTTTTCTTGTCATATGATACTGGACAAATGCCTGTTGGTTTTTATCAAGTTTTTGACTAAAACGAAGAATATCAGCCTCGTCCATTCGGGAGAGCTCCAGAAGATTTGCATGTGAGATTTTATATCTGCCGGATAGTATCCTCGGTACGATTGACGGGCATTTTTTGCCGATTTCAGTCATTGCCTTGGCATAGAGCGCATATTTTTCAACTGTCCCATGAGAGATGTGGTTTTCACCTGCTATGCGTTTGGCGGTTTTTGATTTCGTAGCTGCCATTGCAGCAAGTTCGCTTGGGTTAAACTCCTCATATGGCAGAGAAGATTCTGAACTGCTGTACTGATTATTCCCCAGGGGATTTTTAAGCGCGTTTACGGTTTTCTCTGCTTCGTACTGCATGCCGATCAAATACTTTCGTGTTTCTTCGGTCAGATTCCTTCTTCCAAGCTGGTTAGAGCAGATCCAGGCGATGACCTCCTCCCGACAGTCAAATGACATTTCTACGACGGCAAAAGGGATGCTGTGCCTGTTACAGATCTCATACCGATTATGTCCGTCAATTATTATACCGTTCCAGGTAACAATGGGATCCCTACAGCCATCTGCAATGATGTTCTCTTCGAGCGTCAGATACTCCGCCTTAAACAAGGGTCTGATAAGGCACTTAAAGTCCTTATCGATCTGCAGCTTCCATAACTTTTTACCTTCCATGATCTTATCTATCATTCCTCTATTGCCTCAATCGTCTTTAACGGAAAAAGCGCAACGCCTCTTTCCCTGCAAACCCTGCCTGTTAACCGATACAGAGCCTTTGCATCCATTACCCCGGCTGTACTCAAAAGCAGCTGAGTGAATAGCCGACTATATATTTCTATCGAGTTATCAGATGCCAGCTGTCGCTTATTGATCTTATGTGTTTGGTCGCCCGAGTACTGATACTTCACAGATCGGATCGCCACCATCGAATGATCGGGACTGACCAGGAGCTGAACATAATTGGGATCTCCCAGTAGGTGGAGGGTGGATTTGTGCAGCCTCATTCGATACTTTTTCATGTCCACCGATATGTGAACTGTAGGAGAGTCAGATATACTCATTCTTTAACCCCCTAACTCTCCGGACATCATTCCAGGAAATATGTTTTGCTGCACTCCTTGAGAAGGAGTAGCAACCGGCTCAGTTTTCTTCTGAGCATCATCCTTGATAGCGTAAATGGCATAGCCGTCAAAGATATTGATTTGCATGGTCTTTCGGTGTTCATGAAGCGGCAGACCGAATTGGTTTTGCCATTCGGCTGGGAACACAGGAGTACGGGATGTTTTCAGTTTTGCCCCTTCAACAGCCGTTCGCTGATAAACCTCAGTTGCCGTCAGATCAAACACCAGCATTGTAACCCCATTGGCACGGATCATCTTGCCAAGGATCTTATACCGATGAACAGGATTCCAACCCATCAGTTCGAATATCTTGGCGAAGAACAGCGTACAGGTCACTTGCTTAGGCTTTCGCTTTCCTTTGGAAACACTGCACCAGGTGAATGAGTCTCTGGTTTCTTCTGGACAGGGAAGCAAAGCAAGTGTTTTGGTTTCCTGGTTTATCAGAACCTGTACATGCTCAACATCAAAAAGCTTCTGTAAGCATGCAGAGTTCACATAAAACTTCCTGTTGTTAAAGCAGATGGAAGGCTCATGCAGGTGAGCAAAGAACTCACGCCGTACTACCTGAAAGTCATCCAGACTGAAATCCTCACCCATGTCGAGAATTTCGTCTGAATTCAATTCATACAGTTCTTCTTTTTCTAAGATTGGAAGTACGGTTTCTAAAGCAGCCGCCTCGGCATCTACCCCTATCCGAGTCTGCGTTTGCAGACCAACATATTCATTCATGACGTACCTCCTGTGGTGTGATTGAGCGCAGTTCCTTCCTGATATAGCTTTGCAGCTCATCGAAACCGGTGACCGTTATCGGTTTTCCGGATTCAACAAGACGCCCTTTTAGATATAGCTTCCAATCTTCCTCGCTCTGTGATTCCAGTGCCGACATAGATCGCTCCTGCAAGTAGAACGGATCCCCAAAGCCCTTGACCCATTCTTCGGGAATGGCGCGGATCCTTTTGCCGGATGACATCAGGGGTTGAACCGAGGTTTCTCCCTCGGGTGCTATTTCTTTTGCAGGCAGTACATATGATTTGAAAAAGGCTTCTGAATTCGCAGCATCAAAGATGAATGCCAATTCTCCATCCTTTTCATATAAGGACCCAATGATCCTATATTTACAGTCTATCTTCCATCCGAATATCTCGTAGAGCTTATCTCCAAATGCCGATGACGGAATGATCCTTGAATGAAATACGCCGTTCTCCGGTTTCGACACGACTACACCGTTTCGATTGGTTTTATCCGCTGGTCGTACAGCAAATTTCCTTTCGGTGGGGTTGATCAATAGTTCTACACGATTCTTGGCGCCAAACTTCTTTACGCAAGTTGCATTGAACCGAATTCCCTGAGCCGAGAAAACTACCATGGGACGGTTGCGCGCATCAAAGAGTTCTGACCGCGCAACCTCAAACCCTCTCAGATCAAAGTCTCCTGCCTCCACATTGAAATGGATTACTTCGCTTTGTTCTTCCATCTCAATATCGGAGTCTTCGCTATCCGGATAGGCACTCTGCGATGCTCGATAATAATCAGTTGTCTTAAAGCCAGCCCACCGAGGGTTGACGGAAACATAACCTCGAAGAATCCCAGAGTCGATCACTCGAAGTTCAGGAAGAACAGATTTATTTCCATACTTTGAGTTGTCGAGCAGCCTCTGCACAGCAATGAAATCGTCTCGACTTACAATGGCTTCATGATGATTGTAGTACCGACTCTGTGGGCGCTCTCCTCGGTTCTTTTTTGATAGATGGGTGTGGAAGTCGGGAGTAAAAGTCTTCCTTGTCAGGACGTCACCGCAGTGCCGTTCATTCCGAAGGATCTGCACAATACTACCGGAAGTCCATTTGATATTGCCCAGATAAGATCGCCTGCCAAGTGCGATAAAGCAATCTGCGATTTGTTGTGTCGAATACCCATACAGATACATGTAAAAGGCCAGCTTGACTGTCGGAGCTTCTTCCTGATTAACGACCAGGTTTCCGTCCATGTCATGGGTATATCCCAGAAGCTTGGGTGTCAACGGAATACCGTTGTCGAGCCGCATTCTCAAGGATGTTTCCATGCTTCTGCTGCGGATGTGTGACTCTTCTTCAGCCATCGCAGCCTGAAAAGTCAGAGCCATCTGCGACTCATCGTTCAGAGAGAAGATACATTCTGATTCGAAGAATACGCCAACCGGAGGCTTTAGCTCTGCCAGTTCGCGCACCATGCCAATACATATCATCACATTACGAGCAAATCTTGAAATACTCTTTGTGATGATGATATCGATCTTTCCGGCTCGACAGTCGGCGATCATTTGATTAAACTCGTCTCTCTTACGCAGTGAGGTGCCGCTGATCCCTTCGTCGGCATAGATTTTTACAAGCGTCCAGTTTGGATGCCTGACCACAAAATCCTCGTAGTATTTCTTCTGCAATTCATAGGAGGTGGTCTGACGCACATCATCCGTTGAAACACGGGCATAGATCCCTACACGCTGATTAATATCGTTATCATAGAAGTCGATAGGTTTCTTGGCAGGTATGTATTCGTAATTGTCGGGATCAAGCCGTCCTTTCATTCTGCGGCGCTGCCGCTCTTTTTCCTGTTCCCGTTGTTGTCGCTTGTCCAGATCAATCATCTAATAAACCTCTTCTTTCTTCGTCACCCTCCGGAAGCAATTCCCAATCGGCACTCGGAAGAAAGTAGGTATCATGTAAATCTTCCTGGTAGTATGCGGCAAGAGTGAATAGATCTTCGGAAATAAAGTAGATTCCAATGGGCGGTTTCTGAGCCGCCAATAGTCTCGCGCAAAGCGTGACCTCATGTACCTTTCTGGATACATTCGATACCTTCTGCGTAATGATGAGGTCAACTTTGCCATCGACACAATCGCACAGCAGCCTGCTCCATTCCGGAGCCGTTTCCATGTTCGGTGCGTTAGCGCCTTCATCGACATAGAAGTCAATTAACTCCCAATTGGGACAAAGGCCAATCGTATCGATGAACTGCTTCTTATGGTATGCCAAGTAGTTTTCGTATTTCGTTTGATTGAAGTACCGAATATAGACGCCGATTTTATATCGCTTCGATGTATTAGGTCTTTCATGCCTGATGCTGCGCAGCCAAGCACGGTGCTCTGCTATCAAGCCCATTCGCTCATCTGTAGTAGTTGAGAACGGGTTCACCACCGGAGTATCAGTAATCGCATTCATCCGGCTAAATACTTCTATCTCATTCATTCCTTTTTCCTCATCCCTTATATATAAACCATCGTTTCTATCCTCAAAAACTGACAGATGCCAGACGAAAATTGAGGTCATTCCTCAACTCGCAATTGTTTTGCGGCCCGTTTTGCAAACAGCTTACAGTTGGAGTGGAGCAGCGCACAGGTCCCCTCCATAAGATCCAGCTCTCCAGACAGGAACACCGCAACCAGATACTTTTTCGCTGCCCAGTTACGGTAAAACGGTTTTAGCTTTTCCCTGAGTTCGTGATCGTTCTTTTCTGCGTTGGTCAGCCAGACCTCCACAATTTTACGGTCATCTCTGATGTTGATCTCCATGAGGCGCTCATCCTCCTTTTCCCAATGAGTAATTGGCAGAGTTCGTGGTTATTTCCTAAATGGAAATAACCACTCCTCATGGAACTGCTCCGGATAAGACACAGACCGAAAGAACCAACTACTATAACCTTGCGGTGCCGTTTGTCCCTATTGTATCGTCAGATGACGATATAAAGAACAAACCATAAGTCAGGGATCCTGACCTATGGTTTATATTTGAGAAAAATTTATTCTAATTTTTTGAAAACACTGTGCAAGTGAAGCTTGCAATCGAGCTTTTGGCGATCAACTGAAGAAGTGAACGCCTTTCGGTTTTGGATATTCTAATTGACTTTGTAGCATAATTGATATATAATATGACTACCAAGAGATTTAGGAGGTGCTTTTATGAGTCCCAATATTTCTATTCGGCCATCCAAAGATATTCGCACAAACTACGCGCAGATCTCTGCGCTTACAAGAGAGAATCCGGTCGCCATCACTGTCAACGGTAAAGAAGATA
>Ga0129316_1000227_pt1 | contig 38325 bp, 27 predicted proteins | sample Cm1ome_2_FD_94429 | JGI IMG/M metagenome (GOLD analysis project Ga0129316, IMG submission 94429) | Eastern black-and-white colobus group fecal microbial communities from Wisconsin, USA - Cm1022B metagenome | ecosystem: Host-associated > Mammals > Digestive system > Large intestine > Fecal...
CCTACGGTCGTTCGGGAAGTTAAGAGACAATAGCCTTTTGCCGTAAGACGTAGGACATTTGTCCCTTAACTTCTCTCTAACTTCCCTAACTTCCCTTAACTTCCCCACATGCGAAAGTTCAGTTAATTATAAGTAACAAAAATAAAAAAAACATCGGTTTTGTTACTCGTATGAAACAAAATTCGTATCTTTGCGGAAAGTTTTACTCGTATGAAACAAAAAACATTAGAAAGATTAGGATATTCCGATCGTATCGAACGTATGTTTGGACGTGGAATGATGATTGCATTGACGGGCCAAAGGCGTGTCGGCAAGAGTTGTGTCATGCAGTGTATTTTTAATCATGTCGCTGAGAACAAAGAAAATCACGTAATCTATATAGATAAGGAGAAAACCTCATTTGATATGATTGCCAACTATCAGGATTTGGAAACTTATGTAGCAGCCAACATCGTTGAGGGGAAGAACAACTATCTGTTTATCGATGAGGTACAAGAGATCTCAGATTTCGAGAAAGCACTCCTTAGCATCCAATCTGATGATAATTGTCAGATTATGATTACTGGTAGCAATGCCAAGATGCTTTCTGGGGAATTGGCAACTCGATTAAGAGGTAGGTATATAGCTTATCGTATTCGAGGGCTTTGCTATGAAGAGTTTCTGACTTTCCATGAACTGAAGGATGATGATGATGCTTTGAACCTTTACCTGCAGTATGGTGGACTGCCTCAATTACGCAATTTGGGACTGGACAATACAGACCTGGTAGAGGATTATCTTGATAATGTGTATAATACGATAGTACTTCGTGATATCATAGAGCGAGAAAACATCAGAAATATACCATTGTTGCGAACGTTGCTCAAGTTTGTAAGCGATAATATCGGTAAACAATTCTCTGCAACGAGTATTGTTAAATTTCTGAAGAGTCAGAACACCGAAACATCTGCCAAGATGCTACTTACATATTTGGAGTATTTGAACAATGCGTTTATCATAGATAGGGTCAATAGATATGATATTCATGGTAAGCGACTTTTCGAGTTAGGTGATAAGTTCTATTTTGAAGATCTGGGAATCAGAAATCATATTATAGGTGGAAACAGGCGTTTTGATATAGAAAAAGTGATAGAGAACGCTGTATATATCCATTTGAATCGCATGGGGTATAAAACCTATGTGGGACAGATGCATAAGGCAGAGATTGATTTTGTTGCCGAGAAATCGGATAGCGTGGTTTACGTGCAAGTTACTTATCTGCTCGCTTCTGAGGAAACAATAGAGCGTGAATTTGGCAATTTGAAATTGATAAAAGACAGTCATCCCAAATATGTAATCTCTATGGACAGACTTTATGGTCAAACCAATATAGACGGTATCAAGCATATTTATCTGCGCGACTTCTTGAAAATGACGACGCTGTCGTGATACATCAAGGGTCTATATGCGTACCCATCATCGTGGCATATAGACCCTTTGTGTCGTTTCGCTATTTTCCATGTCGTTATCTTATGCACTGTGGGACATAGACGACATGAAGCACCTTCCCTGTTTTTATTTTATGGTAGTGCCAGATTCATTCTTCACCGTACATTGGTCTTTCTTCCAGTTTGCAGGAAGATAACTTTTACTTTCCAGCTCTTTATAAGCAGCCTCATCTTTTACTATGAGTGTGCGAGTAATTCCTTCCTTTGTTCCTGCATCCTGCAACCAAGCAGTACAGCAACCAATTGCTTTTTTAATTTGGTCGCTTGATGCCACCATCTTCACCGATGATAAGTTGGTACAACCATAGAACATACCTTCATAGCAACCCAAGGCCAATGTCGTGGCACGTAATTCTGGAGCTGATTTAAGATTTGTACAATTCATGAACATATAACTATAGCATCCGATATCCAAGGATTCTGCAAGCAAAGTTGGAGCTGTTTCAAGAGATTCACAACCATTGAACATCCTAAAGTAGCAATCTTCTGCCAATTTGGTGGCAGGCAAACTCGGAGCTGTTTTAAGGCTTGTACAACCCTCGAACATAAAACTATAGCATTCATCTGCCAAGTCCTTTGCTGGTAAATCAGGAGCAGAGGTCAATACTGCGCAATTATAGAACAATTTACAGAAACGGGCTTGGTTGGTTGCTACATTCTTATAGTCTGCATGATTCAACAATGCGCGAATGTCGCCCGTACATGCCACTTTCACACTGGGATCAGTAAAGGTGATGGTAGAATACTTCCTAACGTCTTCTCCCGTACCACTTGGATTTGTACCACGCAAGCTAAGTGTGCCGTTAGTACCACCGAAGGGAACTTCTTTATCTGCCACAACTTCATACCACTCCCCTCCATTCACAGAATACTCAAACTTTCCTGATAAGTCATATTCACCATCGACTGTCATCTTAAACTTCTGTGGTCCTTCTGCCGTAAAGGTAAGGTATGGGGCATATAATTCTGCTTTACCATTGATAATTTTATCCGTATTCCAATCTTTCACGGTAATGCCGTTAACTACAACTTTGTTTTTACCTACGGTGAGTTGGTAAGTGTAGCTCTTGCCGGCTTCAAGCGCTGGAATACCCTTTAAGGTTTCTGTGTTGCCTTCACCAACTTCAAGAGACAGAAACTCTTGATCGCCTTGTGATGAGCAGGGCACCATGAGCGCATAGAACTTGCCATCTGTCTTGTGCTTATACGCTTTCACAGTACCATTGATGGTAACGCTCTTGACTTCTGTACCTGAAGCATACTGGTCGTTGAAACCAACTATCTGTACTACCACTCGTGCCATTTGGCGCTCCATGGTGAGGGTGAGTGCATTATTGTCTTTGGGTTTGTCTATCGGAGCATTAAAACTCATATAGTCGGCTGCAACGAGATCAGCCTCTTTGTTGTATTCCAGTGTTTGCGTAGGAGTGCCTCCACTATAAGAATTGGCAGGATAGTAGGCGGTGAAGTTCATCGTCTCGCTTTCCCATTTCAAGAATTTACTATCTTGTGGAATCCATTCCGTGCCGTCGAGCTTATAGGTCACGGCATCCTGTCCGTCAGCCTTGACGCTGATCTCATCGTTTTGGCTGAACTCCTTCTGCGTTTCAGCATCGCCCAGCGGATTGCTGCGAGTGAAGCCATCGGCAGAAGCCTTGCCCACCTCTGCAGTGATGCGCACAGCGTTAGGGTCGTTATGGTATGCAGAGAGGATGTCGTCTGCATCAGAACATGCCACCAATGCAAAGAGTGCAGTGGCGAGACTCATCATGTATTTCATCATTTTCATAGTCGTAAGCTATTAGTCGGTTTGTTTGTTTTCACCATTTTCTCCATTTCCTACATTCCATGGTTTAGTAGAAAACGCAGCAGAATATACCTTATCGCTTCCAGCAGTCAGGTGGAGTTCATAGGCGTTGGTAGCCTTGAGCTCCAAGGCTTCATTGTAGTACCAGTCATAGGCTTTGCCATCCACCTTGAAGGAGACATAGAACTTACCGCTGGCGATAGTTTGCGGAATGAGGATAGCCTCATAGCTGGCAGATGCCCTGGTGATGGATCCGGCATTGTCACTAAAAGGTGTAGTGCCCGTACAGAGTGGCGTGATAGACTTGACTTTACCTGTTGGATCTGCTATTATGTTAATATAGTCAATGTCATTCACTTCTGCATAATACTCATCGATTTCAACTATTGTTCCACCAATCTTCACATCCGTAATCTTCTGGTCGATTTTATCGGTAAAGTCATACTCACTACCCAGTTCGATGGTGAGATTGATTTTACTCATGATATGCTGAAACTCCACATTGATGCCAGCCGTATTCGGTGCAACTGACTTATTGGGCATGTATAGGATATCGGCTCTCTTGAGTTGCTCCGCATCAGACTGGTCTGTGGGGAAATCATCTGCTTGAATATTGTTCACATAAGCACTTACGGTTACATTGTCCGACATGTTTGCCCAAAGCATAGTAACTTCGTTTTTGATTTTTTTATCGTTTGGCCTATATGCGTTAAAGTCGTATGTTTTCCAAGTATCGCCAACCTTTTCTGCAAAAATGTCATAATTATATTTATCATTATCATTTAGGCGGTCATGACAGACCTTCAACTGGAACGTATCGGGCAACAAGTCATTAGAATATCCGGCACGTGTTGTTGGATTGGTTACCGACACGTTGAGTTTGATAGGAGTATCAGCCAATGGGTCTTGACTGATATGGTCTTCACTGGTGCAAGCTGCGATGCATAGTGCTGTGGCAACAATGGTTAAAATTGTCTGTTTCATATTTCGTTTAGTTTTATTTTGTTTCGTTTTCACGTTATTCATTTTTATGTTTTCACCATCAGAATGACAGGACCATCAACTCCCTGCCATGAGTACTTACCCTACCCATGTCTCACAGAAGTCGCTTTGTTGTTTACCATTTAGTTATTTATTGGCTTGTTACGCTGTTCCCCATTGGTCCGCAGACTGTCATGGGAATTGGTTAGTTTTCTGATTAGGGTTTAATATCTCTCTGCAAAGATACGATATTTTTTCCAATCCCACTCATTTTCAACCAGTTTTTTTATGTTCATCGGGTTGTAAAAGGTCACACAGAAATCAATCATCGGATTGTTTTCGTTAAGCCATGAGCAGAATAAAGCTCGCTTTAATTATGCCATGGCGAGAAAACAAAGGCGTAGCCAATTTAGACGGAATTTACACGGAATTTTTTTAGTTGCCTTCGGCAAGATGTTTTGGAGTAGCGAAGACAGAGTGAGAGCTCGCTTTCACTATGCTGAGTCACGACAAAAATAACCTATGGTGTAAATCTAAAATAAAATCTTGAAAATAATCTTCAACTATAATATTTTCCGTGTCTTCAGTGTGTTCCGTGGATAAAAAATTTCCGTGTGCGACATAAAAATCACGCCATTCATATATCTCAACACCATAAACAGTATACAAGATAAAATATACATACATTTGACCGCAAATTTCATCCAACACCCAGCCATTTTTCGTTCGCTTTTCGATCACTTCTCGTTCGTCCCTCGTTCGTCTCTCGTTGTGCTTTCGTTCGTTATTCGTTACCCGATCGAGGACATAACGAATACCGAACGAGAAAACAGCGAAAAAACAGCGAAATGACAACGAGAAGACGACGAGAACCAATCGAAACGGCGACGAGAGGCAAACAAAACAATCTGCCAGCCGTAACCTCCAATCATTATACCTGTTTTCAGCCATTTACAAGGCGCGTGCTGCAAATCAACCCACTGAATGGTACACCCTAAGCACAAGACAAAACAAATGGCTGTAATGACCTCTTTTTACCAACACAAAGTCTAAAACTGCTCGCGCGCGAACCTATTAATATCCGACAAAACCTTTCAAACCTCATCACTTGTTGTCACCCCCTGAGCTGAAACACAACCAGACCATTTTCTCCATGTCATAACACCCAACCCAAATCGTCTGGCACACACTGCAAAGCAATATAACCAATTATATATCAAACACATACAACACCAAACCACAGCTAACCAACAAGAAGATGATACAAAACCGCAGCAACAAAAATTGATTTACAGTCACAACAGAACAAAACAACGCAAACATTTACAACTCATTCGATTATCCTATCGCAAAAGCACATAACCTTTTTTTCTGCGAGTTAGAAACAGAAATGATCAATAGCAAAAGGCTGGACTCTTTTGTGAGAGTCCAGCCCTTTTGCTATGGCTTGGAATGTTGTCCTAGGCGGATTCGAACCACCACAAACAGAACCAAAACCTGTTGTGCTACCATTACACCATAGGACATACATACCCGTTAGCGGCTGCAAAGGTACGCAAAATTTGGCGTTCCACCAAATTTTTCCTTCAAAAAATATTATTTTACTACCAACAGATAGTAGTTTTTCTTACCTTTCTGTGCCAGAAGATACTTTCCATCGATGAGATCTTCGGCTGTAATAGGACGATTCTGGTCGGTCAGTTTCTCCTTGTTAAGACTTACACCGCCTCCCTGAACCATTTTGCGCATCTCGCCCTTTGAAGGGAATACAGGTGCGGCAACGGTAAAGAGTTCGATAGCAGGCTGACCCAACTGGTCTTTGCCAATCTCAAACTGAGGAACTCCGTCGAATACATCAAGGAAGGTTTGCTCGTCAAGACGCTCCAAGCTCTCCTTGGTAGATTTACCGAAAAGGATAGACGAAGCCTCTATAGCGGTGTCAAGCGCCTCTTTTGAGTGAACCATGACAGTAACTTCCTCTGCCAAACGCTTCTGAAGAATACGGCGACCGGGGTCCTGTTTGTGTTCTTCGACCAGTGCATCGATAACCTCCTTCTCCAGTGAAGTGAAGATTTTGATATAGCGTTCAGCATCATCATCGCTCACATTGAGCCAGAACTGATAGAACTTATAAGGTGTGGTGCGCTTAGGATCGAGCCAGATGTTACCACTCTCGGTCTTACCAAACTTCTTACCGTCGCTCTTGGTGATGAGTGGGCAAGTGAGTGCAAAGGTCTCCACATCGTTGCCAAGGGTACGGCGGATGAGTTCTGTACCTGTGGTCATATTGCCCCATTGGTCGTTACCACCCAACTGAAGTTTCACACCTTTGTGCTGATAGAGGTAGAGGAAGTCGTATCCCTGAAGCAACTGATAGGTGAATTCGGTGAATGACAGTCCGTCGCGTGCAGTTCCATTGAGACGCTGCTGCACACTTTCCTTAGCCATCATATAGTTAACGGTAATGTGCTTACCCACCTCTCTTGCGAAATCGAGGAAGGTGAAGTCTTTCATCCAATCGTAGTTGTTGACCATCTCGGCAGCATTTGCTTCTTTAGAATCGAAGTCGAGAAACTTAGCCACCTGTGCTTTGATGCACTCTTGGTTGTGATAGAGTGTCTCATTGTTCAGAAGATTGCGCTCCTGACTCTTACCTGACGGGTCGCCAATCATACCGGTAGCTCCACCCACCAGGATGAATGGTTTGTGGCCGCAACGCTGCAAATGGCGCAACATCATGATACCACAGAGGTGACCGATGTGTAATGAATCGGCAGTAGGGTCAGTACCCAAGTATGCCGAAACCATTTCTTTCTGGAGCAGTTCTTCTGTGCCAGGCATCATCTGTGCCAGCATTCCGCGCCAGCGAAGTTCTTCTACAAAGTTCTTCATATACTATCTTGTTTTTAGATTTCCTGTATGTTGTTTCAAGTTGTGGACATGGTTCACGGCACGGGGTCATAGCCCGAACCGCCCCATGGATTGCATCTGAGGATGCGCCAAATGGCAAGTGCAAGTCCTTTGACAGGGCCATGCTTGATGAGTGCCTGGCGTGCATATTCGCTGCAAGTGGGTGTGAATCGGCATGATGGCGGTGTGTATGGTGTGATAGCCACCTGATAGAAACGGATGGGGAGCAGCAACAACCACACCAAGATGCGCGATATAATCTTTATCAGACGACGTACCCACTGCATCATCATAGTTTCTCTGCTATGCGGTTCAACAGTTTGTTTATCTTCTCTGCCACCACCTCAGAAGGGAAGAGTTCGTCGGCGAGCCATACAAATCCCACCATCAGCGCACGCCCCTGCTGTTGTTCTACAGCCTCAACAATAATTTGCTTATTGAGTCGGTATGCTTCGCGCAACTGTCGTTTGACGCGATTGCGCTTGACGGCCCGTTTGAAATGGCGTTTAGATACGCTCATCAGTACCTTGACAGGCGGTTCGCCCTCGTGGCGTTCAGTCTCTCTCCAGACTGCCCTGATAGGGAATGAAGCCACAGAGCGGCTGCCTGCCCTGTCGAAGAGTTGTTCTGTGAGTCGCAATCCACACAACCGCTCTTGCTTGTTGAGCGTATGGGTAGCCATGGTGATATCTGTCTATACCTTATTTATATATAGAGGCTCGGTCATCCACTAACGGATAAGACCTCGCCATTGGGATAGCGCAATGCTGCGCAGTTAGCCTTTGTGCTCTTCCAGATAGTGTTGAAGTGCACCAGTCATTGAGGGATATTGCTTTGAAGGAGCTTCCAAGTCGAGGCGCAATCCAGCATCTTGAGCAGCCTTGGCTGTAGCAGGACCGAAGGTCGCGATAGCCACTTTTCCCTGGTCGAAGCTGGGGAAATTCTTGGTGAGTGACTCAATTCCCGAAGGACTGAAGAACACCAACATATCATAGTCGAAGTCTTTTACTTCCTGTTCGGTAAAGTCGTTGCTCACGGTGCGATACATCACGCACTCGCGATGCTGCAGTTTTTTCGACTCCAGCAACTTAGCAACCGAGCCACTGTTTACATCACTCATTGGCACAAGATATTTCTCTGTCTTGTGCTTAACCATAGTAGGCAGCAAATCGTCAATCTTTCCAGTAGTTCCGAAGAACACTTTGCGCTTGCGATACTGCACGTATTTCTGTATATACAGCGATATTGTCTCTGTCACACAGAAATATTTCATATCTTCAGGAATGGTAATACGCATCTGCTTTGCCAGCGTGAAGAAATTGTCGATGGCGTGACGTGAAGTGAAAACAATTGCCGTAAAATCGAGAATGTTTATTTTCTGCGCACGAAACTCTTTAGGTTCCAGTCCTTCAACCTTGATGAAAGGACGGAATACAAACTCTACGTTATATTTTTCCGCAATATCAAAATATGGCGATTTTTCACTTGTTGGTTTCGGTTGCGAAATGAGAATCTTCTTGATCATCGGTGTCCTAAAAATTTATTTGCAGATAATTTCCTATGAATACCGCTATGCTCCAAAAAACAAGTAGCGGTACTATTTCAAGGGTGCAAAAGTACAAAAAAAACTGCAAATTAACGAGTTTTCTATTGAAAAAGATGGTCAGACACTTACTGAGCGACATCATTTTAACTAAAATGGCCACGGCAGCAACACACGTAATGCTGGTTTCGGGACTTAGACCGAAATAGGCATGCAACAACACGACAGGGAACAAAAGCACTCCTTCTACCGATAAAAGAAACAAGGAGGACTTTATCCACTGTTCGTTTTTTTTCTTTCCAAAGAACACCAGATTGACCCACGTACTAAGAAGGAGTTTACCAGTGAAATATGCCACTGTCAATCCAAAGAAGATGGCTATGAGTTGGTAGTTGGACTGAAGTGTGAAGGTGGTGCCGATAAAGTTTAGCGTATAGAAATAGCACACCAGTGCCACCAACAGGCTGGTGACTAATCCTAAGAAAAACTGGAAGCGCATCTCACTACTTGTCTCCTTCACCTCGGTGATTCCTTCGGCAGGTCGATAGAAGAACGCTTTGAATTGGCGAGCCACGAAACGACGGGCATGGGAGAATGCCACAACGGCAGCCAGGAAACATACCACCAGCATAGAGGTGATGAGGTCATCGTTATGGATGCTGTAGGGCACGGGTGAACCGGCAATACCGATACGTCCACCGGAGAGTTCGGGGTGGAACATGGCATTGTGGGAGAAGAATCCTTCGCGATAATACTGCGGGAGTTCTGCCTTCAACAGATCGTGACCCGCATCATGTCCCGGCAGATGCAGGGTGTCGGGGCGCGTACTCCATCGGATGGGTGCCGGCTTGAAATGGGCTTGAATGGCAGAGTCCTGCTGAGCAGGCGTAGCATTGCGAGGCAACCATCTGAGCACCTGAGCCGGTGTCAGTTGGCGCACGGGTGCAGCACCAGTTGCCGACGCAGTGTCGGCATGTGCCGTATGTTGACTATGCGCAATGCTGTCTGCCTGTTGCACGGAATAGAATTAAAGTGCGAATTCGCGTTTGATATCCTCTACCCGATCGAGCTTTTCCCAAGTGAAGAGCTCTACATCGATGGTTTTTGTCTCGTGATAACGACTGGTAAAGGTTTTCTTCACCACTTCGGGATGACGTCCCATGTGACCATAGGCTGCGGTCTCCAGATACATGGGCTGGCGCAACTTCAACTGGCGCTCGATGGCTTTTGGACGCAGGTCAAACAGTTTCTCGATGCGCTGTGCTATCTCGCTGTCGGTCATATTCACACGTGAACGACCGTAAGTATTGACGTAGATATTCATCGGACGTGCCACACCGATGGCATAGCTCACCTGTACCAACATCTCGTCGGCTACTCCGGCAGCCACCATGTTCTTAGCGATATGGCGTGCGGCATAGGCAGCAGAACGATCGACCTTAGAAGAGTCTTTACCAGAGAAAGCACCGCCACCGTGTGCGCCCTTACCTCCGTAAGTATCTACAATGATCTTACGACCGGTAAGTCCGGTATCTCCATGAGGACCACCGATAACAAACTTACCCGTTGGGTTGACGTAGTACTTGATCTGATCGTCGAAGAGCCTGAGCACCTTCTCGCTCTTGATCTGTGCTTTAACGCGTGGCATGAGGATGTTGAGCACATCAGCCTTGATGGTGGCAAGCATGCGCTCGTCGTCATCGTCAAACTCATCGTGCTGGGTTGAAACGACGATGGTATCGATGCGTTCGGGTGTTCCGTCGTCGCTATACTGTACGGTCACCTGACTCTTAGAGTCGGGGCGGAGATAAGTCATCTCCTTTCCTTCGCGACGAATATCAGCCAAAGTGCTTACAATAAGATGTGAGAGGTCGAGCGAAACAGGCATGTAGTTCTCTGTTTCGTTGGTTGCATAGCCAAACATCATGCCTTGGTCGCCGGCGCCTTGGTTTTCGTCATCCTCGCGGTCAACACCACGGTTGATGTCGTCGCTCTGTTCGTGGATGGCGGTAAGCACGCCGCAGGAGTCTCCGTCAAACTGATATTCGGCCTTGGTATAGCCGATTTTCTTGATGGTTTTGCGGGCAATGGCCTGCAAGTCAATATATTCACTGCTTCTAACCTCACCCATGATAACCACCTGTCCGGTAGTTACAAAGGTTTCGCAAGCCACGCGAGCATGCTCGTCGTAAGCCAGGAACTGGTCGAGTATGGCGTCACTGATTTGGTCAGCCACCTTATCGGGATGGCCTTCAGATACTGATTCTGATGAGAAAAGGTATGACATGTTTATCTTCTTATATTTTTGTTTTCGGCTGCAAAGTTACGCAGATTTCGGGATATGACAAAATAAAACGGCGGTGTTCTGCAAGCATTTATACCTATTTAACCTCGTTTTTGACGTTACGCGGATGATGTTCCAATATCTGCTGGCGTAGCGTACTCATATCCACATGGGTATAAATCTCGGTGGTGGCTATGGATTCGTGGCCCATCATCATTTGTATGGCACGCAAATCAGCGCCCCCTTCCAGTAATGCCGTAGCAAACGAATGTCGAAGGGTGTGGGGAGAGATGGTTTTCTGAATACCGGCAGCCACAGCCTGGCGCTTGATCATGATGAGTATCATGGTTCGGGTGAGATGCGCCCCACGTCGGTTGAGGAACACATAATCTTCCTCGCCGGGCTTGATATTCATCTGCCGACGGTCGGCAAACCAAAATTCAATTTCGTCGAGGGCTTTCTGCGAGATGGGTACGAGACGCTCTTTAGATCCTTTGCCCACCACTCTGATGTAGCGCTCTTGTATGAAGAGGTTGCTGAGCTTGAGTGTGACGAGTTCGCTGACACGCAGTCCGCAGGAAAAGAGCGTTTCGATAATCGCCCTATTGCGCTGCCCTTCCCATTTGGTGAGGTCTATGCTTGCCTTGAGCATATCCACCTCACGGGTGGAGAGTACCTCTGGCAGATGAGTGCCGAGCACCGGACTCTCCAACAGTTCCGACGGATCGTCGTCACGCCAACCGTCGGTCTGCATGAACCGAAAGAAGGATCGCACCCCACAGAGTATGCGACACTGGGAGCGTGGCCCGATGCCGATATCGTGGAGTGTAGCAGCGAAATGTTGCAGGTCGGGCAACTGCACATCAAACACATCTTTGTTTTCATCGCGCAGATAGCCCAACAACTTCTGCAAATCGCGCTCATAGGCATCGAGCGTATTGTCGGAAAGTCCGCGTTGCAACCTCAGGAATCGCAAGTACGGACGTACGTAGTCTTTGTTATTTTCCTTCATATTCATTCACAAAATTACTGCAAAACGCGCAAAAAACAAAATATATATACTTTTCTTTTTGTTATTCCGCTTTTAATCGTACCTTTGCAAACACATTTAGCAATTTAGATTTTTATTTTTATGGCTGAAGAATTAGAAATCAAGGAGCTCGACCAGGTAGTCGTACGCTTCTCGGGTGATTCCGGTGACGGTATGCAGTTGGCCGGAAACATCTTCTCTACGGTGAGCGCCACCGTAGGTAATGGTATTTCCACTTTCCCTGATTATCCGGCAGATATCCGTGCCCCACAAGGCTCGCTGACCGGTGTCAGCGGTTTCCAGGTTCACATCGGTGCTGGCAAGGTCTATACCCCTGGTGATCAGTGTGACGTGCTTGTAGCCATGAACGCTGCAGCGCTGAAGACACAGCTGAAGTATGCCAAGCCCCAAGCCACCATCATCATCGACACCGATTCATTCGGTCCAAAGGACTTGGAGAAAGCACAGTTTGCCACTCCCGACTATCTCGGCGAACTCCATGTAGATCCCGATCGTGTCATCCAGTGCCCGCTCACCACTATGGTGAAAGCGTGTCTGGCAGAAAGTGGCATGGACAACAAAGCCATCCTGAAGTGTCGCAACATGTTTGCGCTGGGTTTGGTTTGCTGGCTCTTCAACCGCGACTTAAACCTCGTTGCCAATTTCTTGCGTGAGAAATTCGCCAAGAAACCTGCCATTGCCGAGAACAATATCAAGGTGGTGCAGGCTGGTTACGACTACGGTCACAATACCCATTCATCCGTACCGGCTACCTATCGCATCGAATCAAAGACCAAGGTGCCCGGACGCTATATGGATATCACGGGTAACAAGGCTACTGCCTACGGTCTTATTGCTGCTGCCGAAAAGGCAGGTCTGCATCTCTTCTTAGGCAGCTACCCTATCACTCCCGCCACAGATATTCTTCACGAACTGTCGAAACACAAGTCATGCGGTGTCATCACCGTACAGTGTGAAGACGAAATCAGCGGATGCGCTTCAGCCATCGGTGCTTCGTTTGCCGGAGCATTGGCTGCTACCAGCACCTCTGGACCTGGTGTATGTCTGAAGAGCGAAGCGATGAACTTGGCAGTGATCGACGAGTTGCCACTGGTTATCGTCGATGTACAGCGTGGCTGTCCTTCAACAGGTCCGCCCACCAAGAGCGAGCAAACCGACTTGCTGCAAGCTCTCTTCGGCAGAAACGGTGAGAGTCCAATGCCCGTTATTGCCGCACTGAGCCCCACAGACTGCTTTGACGCCGCCTACGAGGCAGCAAAGATAGCGCTCGAACATCTGACTCCCGTCATCCTGCTCACCGATGCTTTCATCGCCAACGGATCTGCTGCTTGGAAGTTGCCAACCATGGAGGGGCTCAAAGCCATTAAGCCTCACTACGTAACTCCTGAGATGAAGGGCCACTATACCCCATACTTCCGCGACGAAGAAACAAAGGTTCGCTACTGGGCAATCCCCGGACAGGAGGGCTACACCCATATCCTTGGCGGACTGGAGAAGGACGGTAAGACCGGTGCCATCTCTACAGATCCTGAAAACCATGACCACATGTGTCGTCTGCGTGCCGAGAAGGTGGCAAAAATCCCCGTTCCCGACTTGCAGGTACTGGGCGACAAAGACGATGCCGACCTGCTCATCGTAGGTTTCGGATCTACTTACGGTCACCTTGTAAGTGCGATGCAGGAACTGCAAGCCAAAGGCTACAAAGTGGCACAAGCCCAGTTCAAATATGTCAACCCACTGCCTAAGAACACGGCAGAGGTACTCTCGAAATATAAGAAAGTGGTCATTGCCGAGCAGAACCTCGGCCAGTTGGCTACTTGGCTGCGTGCCAATGTAGATGGCTTAGTGCCCTACCAGTTCAATCAGGTAAAGGGACAGCCATTTGTAGTGGCAGAGTTGGTAAAGGCATTTGAGGACATTTTAAAGAAGTAAAGCGTTATGAGCGAATATACATTCCAAGACTATAAGAAGGGACAGCCACGTTGGTGTCCGGGTTGCGGCGACCATTTCTTCCTGGCGTCGCTCCATAAAGCCATGGCAGAAGTGGGTGTTGCACCCCACAACATGGCAGTCATATCGGGTATCGGTTGCTCCAGCCGTCTGCCCTATTACGTAAACACCTATGCCATGCAGACCATCCACGGTCGTGCTGCAGCTATTGCTACTGGTGCGAAAGTGGCTAACCCAGACCTCTGCATCTGGCAGGTCAGTGGCGACGGTGACGGTCTTGCCATCGGCGGTAACCACTTCATTCATGCCATGCGTCGTAACATCGACCTCAACATGATTCTGCTCAACAACCGCATCTACGGTTTGACAAAAGGTCAGTACTCGCCCACCTCACCCCGTGGCTTCGTTTCTAAGTCGAGCCCCTATGGCACGGTAGAGGATCCATTCCGCCCCGCTGAACTCTGTTTCGGTGCTCGCGGTCACTTCTTTGCCCGTAGCGTTGCCACTGATGCTGCCGAGACTCAGGACATCCTGAAGGCTGCTTACCAGCACAAGGGTGCTGCCGTTTGCGAGATTCTGCAAAACTGCGTCATCTTCAACGACGGTTGCCACGAGTCGGTATATACCAAGGAAGGCCGCAAGAAGAACGCTATCTATGTGCGCCACGGCGAGAAACTCGTGTTCGGTGAGAACAACGAATTTGGTCTGGTGCAGGAAGGTTTCGGTCTGAAGGTCGTGAAAATCGGCGAAAACGGCTATACTCTCGATGATGTATTGGTACACGATGCCCATTGTGAGGACAACACCCTGCAGTTGAAGTTGGCTATGATGTCCAACGAAAACGGCTTCCCCATCGCCCTCGGTGTTATCCGCGACGTTGACGCACCTACTTACGACGAGTCGGTACACGTACAGCTCGACGAGGTGTCAAAGCAGAAGAAGTATCACAACTTTGCCGAACTGCTCGAAACCAACGACATCTGGGAAGTGAAATAAAACGCACTGACGCAATATAACCATCAACGATATGGGGCTGCAACAGCATTCGTGCCTGTTGCAGCCCTTGTTGTTGGACTGCATCCTCCCACCAACTTCCGTGAGCACGGCATTTCCCGTGTCCTCCTATGGTGCATCGGTTTTCATCGTCTCTCCACAACCTTCTGCCCCCACACGACACAACAAGGCATAAAACAACCGTTTTCAAGTCATCTTTCAAAAGCCGCATAATCTGCTAACCACCACCACTTTGCAACACTACAAAAGGCACATTCCTCAGCAAATTCATTGAAATTCCTCAGCAAATTCATTGAGTTTACTCAGCAAATTCATTGAAATTGGTCAGCAAATCAATTTGAATTGCTCAGTAAATCAATTTGAATTGCTCAGCAAATCAATTTGAATTGGTCAGCAAATCAATTTGAATTGCCACCAAACATAAGTGACATGGGCAGGAAAAGTATTATCAAAACACTTTACATTGACATTTTTCAACCAGCATGTTCCAATAATTCCCCTGTTTACTTGTATTCGCACCGACATATGACCACCATAACTGAGGCATCTTTTGTACTATTTATGCAAAATTGATAATTATTCCGTTTTTTGTTTGGCAATTAGCCGATTTATTGATAAATTTGCACTAAAATAGAAATAAACGAAGAACTATGTCTTTAAAATGTGGTATAGTGGGACTTCCAAATGTGGGTAAGTCCACTCTTTTCAACTGCCTGTCAAGTGCAAAAGCACAGGCAGCCAATTTTCCATTCTGCACGATAGAACCCAACGTCGGAGTAATCACAGTACCCGACGAGCGACTCACCAAACTTGCTGAGATAGTACACCCAGGACGCATCGTACCCGCTACTTGTGAAATAGTGGATATTGCAGGACTGGTAAAAGGAGCATCCAAGGGAGAAGGACTCGGTAATAAATTTCTGGGCAACATCCGCGAGACTGATGCCATCATCCACGTGCTCCGCTGCTTTGAAGATGATAACATCACCCACGTAGATGGCACCATCGACCCCATCCGCGACAAAGAAATCATCGACACCGAACTGCAGTTGAAAGACCTTGAGACCATCGAGAGCCGTTTGGCAAAAACCGAAAAGGCTGCCGCTGCAGGCAATAAAGATGCAAAAATAGAGGTGACTGTGCTCAAAGCCTATAAGGAAGTGCTCGACCAAGGAAAGAACGCACGCATCGTAGAGTTTGAGAGCAAAGACGAACAAGACTGCGCGCGCAACCTCTTCCTGCTGACTGCAAAGCCCGTGCTCTATGTGTGCAACGTCAGCGAATCGGATGCCAAAGAGGGCAACGACTACACCCGACGTGTTGAAGCACTGGCACAGGAGGAAGGTGCCGAAGCCATGGTGATAGCCGCCAAGACCGAGGAAGACATTGCCGAACTGGAATCATACGAGGACAAACAGATGTTCTTGGAAGAACTCGGACTGGAAGAGAGCGGTGTGAACCGACTCATCAAGAAAGCCTACTCCCTGTTGAACCTCGAGACATTCATCACCGCCGGAGAAATGGAAGTCAAGGCATGGACCTACCACAAAGGTTGGAAAGCACCACAATGTGCCGGAGTTATCCATACTGACTTTGAGAAAGGATTCATCCGTGCAGAGGTCATCAAATACGACGACTATATCCAGTATGGATCGGAAGCCGCTGTACGCGAAGCCGGAAAAATGGGCATTGAAGGCAAGGAATACATCGTGCAGGATGGTGATATCATGCACTTCCGCTTCAACGTATAAGTCCTGGCGCCCCTTTCCCTGAAAGGTGGCGCAACAAACACTCACTCATTGATCACTTAAATTCATCTACGAGACATGCTTAACCTTATCAACTTCATTGTCTGGAATCCCAGCATCTCATTCGGACCATTCCGCTGGTATTCCCTATGCTGGCTTCTCGGACTGGTGCTGGCCTATTTCACCGTGCGCCGCCTCTATCGCGAACAGCACATCAAAGACGAGTATTTTGACCCGCTATTCTTTTATTGCTTCGTGGGAATACTTGTCGGAGCACGTCTCGGCCACTGCATCTTCTATCAACCCGACTATTTCCTCACCAGCGGAAAGGGATTCGTAGAGATGTTGCTGCCCATCCATTTCATGGCAGATGGTGGATGGAAGTTCACGGGCTACGAAGGTCTCGCCTCCCACGGAGGTACCCTCGGACTGATGATAGCCCTCTGGCTCTATGTGAAGCGCACCAAACTCAGCATCTGGACCGTACTCGACAATATCGCAATAGCTACGGGTGTGACCGCCTGCTTTATCCGCCTCGGCAACTTGATGAACTCCGAAATCATCGGAAAGGTTACCGATGTGCCCTGGGCATTCATCTTTGAGCGCGTCGATTCAGCACCACGCCACCCTGGACAACTCTATGAAGCGATTGCCTACGCCATTCTCTTTGCCATCATGTGGGCACTCCATAAGCGCATGACAAACCGCATCGGAACCGGTTGGTTCTTTGGATTCTGTCTGGCATACATATTCACTTTCCGTTTCTTCATAGAATACACGAAAGAAGTGCAAGAGGCTTTCGAGGCTTCGCTACCGCTCGACATGGGACAAATCCTGTCTATCCCCTTCATTATCATCGGCATCTGCTGCATGTTCAGAAAACCTAAAAAGGAATAGCCACTATGCGAAACCTGCTCCTTCTCATCATCCTGTCACTGTGTGGAAGTATCACCACACAAGCGTCACACCATTCGCAAGATACTGCCTATGTAAAGATGACACTCCACTACTTTGACCTTTACCAACAAGGTAAAGACGAGAAGGCGTATTATAAAGCGGCAAAGCAGATGAAAGACTATCTGCTGAACCACAATGATAAGGAGCTATATTATACCATTCGCAGTCATGAAGTGATCTTCGATGCCAATCTGGGCAAGACCTACAGAGCCTTGCAGAAGGTGAACACCATTCTGAAAGACATCGAACAGGAGAAAAACAAAGACTCCTATGTACAACTCATCAACTACACGCTCGGCAGCATTTACCACCTGAGAGGCAACTACCGACTGGCAGAATACTACTATAAGAAAGCCAATGAGAAATGCGCACCAACGGATTCACCGTCGCGCATGAACATCTATTCGCAGATGGCAGAACTAAAACTCATTGGTTCGCCTAAAGAAGCAGACCAGTGGATAGAGAAACTGGGCGATCTCACCCGTGCCAGCCATAATCCAGAATACCACAAAGCCTATCTCATGCTAAAAGGAAAACTATACTTCTATCAGAAAGACAGATGGGACTTTGATAAAATCTATCGGGATTTCTTCAGTATTCAAAGAAAACATCCCGAATTTGACAACGACGGTGTGGCACTCATGAAAGCCATGAATCTGGCTTTCTCAGGCTACTATCAATCAGCACTGCAGTTGATCAATGCCGACAACAACGAGATTGAAGCTATCGACAAGCCGGGATTGCGCATCCAAATCTACAAGATGATGGATCGCTATGACCTTGCCCTTGATGAATTTTCCAAGATCAAAGTGCGCCGCGACTCGCTGGATACCGACATGCTCTTCGACAGTATGAGCGAAATAGATACGCAGATGTCGATCTATAATCGTACCAAACACATGGCAGACAAGAACCGCAAGATGTTGATAGCATCGCTCTTTACCATCTGCGTCATGCTCACTCTGGCACTCATATCCATCATCTACCACCATCTGATGTGCCGCCGCTATCAGAAAACCATCGAGCAAAAGAACCGTGAACTCAGTGTGGCACTGGAGCAAGCCACGGAGTCGGACCGTATGAAGACAGCATTTATCGAACATGTCAGCCATGAGATACGCACACCACTCAATATCATTACAGGATATGCGCAACTCATCGGCAATCCAGAATACGAGATATCGCCCGAAGAACATACGGAAATGGTGAACAGCATCAACGAGAATAGCAACATGATCACCACCATATTCAACGAATTGCTCGATATTGCACAATACAGCAGCAATAAAAAATTTGTTTGTGAGGATATGGTAAACGTTGGAAGTCTCTTAAAAACCATCATCGGAGATGCTGAAGAAAAGAACAAGGGACGACTGCAACTGATTGCCGAGAACACCGAGCCAGACGACTTCACCATCAAGACCAATAAGATTGCACTGTGTCGTGTGCTCTCACAACTGATGGACAATGCCATCAAATTTACGAAGAGTGGATCGGTAACACTCGGTTTCCATGCCGACAAAGCGTCGAAGACCTTACAGTTTACCGTTACCGATACAGGTATCGGCATACCGTTGGCTCATCAAGAAAAGGTGTTTCACAGATTCTACAAAGTAGATATGTTCAAACAGGGATTCGGTCTCGGACTCTCCATTTGCCGCAAAGTCAGCGAACTGCTTGGTGGTTCAATTGTGCTTGACAAAGACTACGTTGGCGGTGCACGCTTCATCCTTACACTGCCCATGCAGTAAGGATGAACCGCCACGACTATGTTTTCAAACAAAGACTTTTCTGATTTTCAGATACGGAATCGTTTATTTTCCAGAAACGATTTTACGGATTTCGTTCAGTTTGTTGAGTGCCTCAACGGGGGTTAGGTTATTGATGTCCAACCCTAATATCTCATCGCGAATCTGACAAAGCACAGGGTCATCAAGTTGGAAAAACGACAACTGCATGCCTTCCCTGCTATCGGCAATAGCCGCAGTAGGCTTACCTGCCGTGCCCACTTGCGCATTGTCAGCCTCCAGTTGTTGAAGGATTACGTTGGCACGCTTCACAATGGACTTCGGCATACCGGCTATTTCTGCCACATGGATACCGAATGAATGTTCCGAACCGCCCTTCATCAGTTTGCGCAGGAATATCACTTTGCCATCCTTCTCCTTCACACTCACATTATAGTTGCAGATGCGTTTGAAGTTTTTCTCCATCTCGTTCAACTCGTGATAATGGGTGGCAAAGAGCGTGCGAGCCTGTGCGCGCTGGTTTTCATGCAGATATTCCACAATAGCCCATGCTATTGAGATACCGTCGTAAGTACTCGTTCCACGTCCCAGCTCGTCAAAGAGCACCAGTGACCGTGGTGTAACATTATTCAATATATTAGACGCCTCGGTCATTTCCACCATAAAGGTAGATTCACCGAGCGACAGATTATCGCTGGCACCAACACGGGTGAATATCTTATCCACCAATCCTATATGTGCACTGTCTGCCGGTACAAAGCTTCCCATCTGAGCCATAAGCACGATAAGGGCGGTCTGGCGGAGCAAAGCCGACTTACCTGCCATGTTTGGACCGGTGATAATCATAATCTGTTGACGTTCGCGGTCCAAGTGAATATCGTTGGGCACGAAATGTTCGCCTATCGGGAGTTGCTGTTCTATCACGGGGTGACGACCCTGACGGATGTCGATCACATCGGTTTCGTCGATAACCGGTCGCACATAATGGTTTTCCTCAGCCACCTTGGCTGCCGACAACAGGCAGTCGAAATATGCCACCACCTGTGCATTGGTCTGCAGTTGTGGGATGATATCCTGCAAGGCTGTGACCAGTTCGGCAAAGAGCCGTTGTTCGAGTGAAAGGATTTTATCCTCCGCACCGAGTATCTTCTCTTCGTATTCCTTCAGTTCCTGGGTGATATAACGTTCGGCTTGCGCCAGCGTTTGCTTGCGAATCCAGTCGGCAGGCACCTTGTCTTTATAGGTGTTGCGCACCTCTAAATAATAGCCAAACACATTGTTATAGCCGATTTTCAACGAAGCAATTCCCGTCAATTCTGTTTCGCGTTCCTGTATCTTCATCAGGTAGTCCTTGCCCGAATAAGCAATATTGCGCAAGTCATCGAGTTCGGTATTGACGCCAGAGCGTATCACCCCACCCCGTTGCACCAGTTGTGGCGGATCGTTGTTCACTTCGCGTTCTATTCTATCGCGCAGTTCTTCACACAACTGCAGTTGGCGCCCTACCCGCACAATAGCGTCATTGTCGGCAGACAGACAGGCCTGTTTGATGGGAGCTATGGCTTGCAAAGCAGTTTTCAACTGCACCACTTCGCGAGGTGAAACCTTTCCTGTAGCCACTTTGGAGGCAATGCGCTCCAAGTCGCCGATGCGCTGCAACTGATCATCCACACACAGTCTGAACTCCGGTTGACGGAAGAAATAATCCACCACATCAAGGCGTTCGTTGATGCGCTTAGGATCTTTCAACGGAAAGACAACCCATCTACGCAACTGGCGACCGCCCATCGGTGATACGGTGCGGTCTATCACCGACAGCAATGACTTACCGTCTTCCTGCATCGTGCCCAACAGTTCGAGCGACCGTACGGTAAACTTATCCAAGCGCACATAGCGGTCTTCCTCAATACGGTTCAGCGATGTGATATGTGAGATATGGTTATGGAGGGTCTGTTCCAGATACTGAAGGATGGCACCGGCAGCCACCATGCCGCTTTTCAAATGGTCAACACCGAAGCCTTTCATCGACTTCACATGGAAATGGCGCAGCAGTTTCTGTTGTGCAGCCTGTTCGGTAAACACCCAGTCTTCCATTTCAAAGGTACAAAGCCGCACACCGAAGTTGCGTTCAAATTCAGCTTTGCGGTTGTGGTTATAGAGCACCTCCTTCGGTTGGAAGTTGGACATGAGTTTCTCCACATAGTCGGCAGTGCCTTCACCGGTAAGGAATTCGCCCGTTGAGATATCGAGGAAAGCCACGCCACATAGTCCTTTACCGAAATGTACAGCAGCCAGGAAGTTGTTTTCCTTATAGTTCAGCACATTATCCTGCATGGCAACACCCGGTGTCACCAGTTCGGTAATGCCACGCTTCACCAGTTTTTTGGTCAACTTCGGGTCTTCCAACTGGTCGCAGATAGCCACACGCATACCTGCACGAATGAGTTTTGGCAGATAAGTATCGAGTGCATGATGCGGGAAGCCCGCCATGGCATCGCCTTTGGCACCTGCACCATTGTTTCGGTGAGTCAAAGTGATGCCCAACACCTGTGAGGCAGTGATGGCATCGTCGCAGTAGGTCTCATAGAAGTCACCGCAACGAAACAGCAAGAGTGCCTCAGGGTGCTTTGCCTTGAGGTCGAAAAACTGTTTCATCATCGGTGTGAGTTCCTTTTCTTTCTTAGCCATCGTCGTCAGTCTTTTATTGTGTTTATCCTTGTTCTTTAGTGCGGAATGCCAATGCATACATGCGCATCTGTTTCACCATAGCCAGCAAACCGTTGCTGCGAGTGGGTGAGAGATGCTCTTTCAGTCCTATCTGCTCTATGAAATACAGGTCTGCATCGAGTATTTCCTGCGGTGTATGTCCGCTGAGCACACGGATGAGCAGAGCTACTATACCTTTCACGATAAGTGCATCGCTCTCTGCCGTAAAGGTAATGATACCATCGGCATAGTCAGCCTGTAGCCACACACGGCTTTGGCAACCGTCTATGAGGTTGCTTTCCACCTTATAGCGCTCATCGAGGGGTGCTTGTTCGTTGCCCAAGTCGATCAGCAGTTGATATTTGTCCATCCAGTCGTCGAAACCGGAAAACTCATCGATAATCTCGTCTTGAATTTCGTTGATGGTCATAAATATATAATATAGGTGTGTTTAATCTTCGTTGTTTTTGATAATCTTAAAGAGTTTATCGCTGGGGCGCACCTTCTCTGGAACTTTGAACGATACGCGAGTGCCTTTCTGTGCGGTTGTCACGGCATGGGTATCGTCATGGATTTCCTCTACCGTCACATAGAGTGCGCCAGTGGTAGGACCGGTGATGAGCATCTTGTCGCCTACTGAGAACTCGCAAGCCTCGCATGAGAACTCGGCAACACCAAGTTTCGAGAAGTATTTCATGCCCTTGCCCACATACACTTTGCGCTCTGTGGCACACGATCCATAATGGCTGTTCCACTCTCCAAGTCGCTGTCCTTGATAGTATCCGTCCCAGAAACCGCGGTTGAAAACGGTAGCAAGGCGTTCATCCCAGTCATCCTTCTTCTCCTCGGTAAATGTTCCATCAAGGACACTCTGAATGGCTTCCTTATAACATTCCACTACGGTTTTGACATATTCGGGACCGCGAGCACGACCTTCAATCTTAAACACACGGACGCCACTCTTCATCATTCTGTCAATGAAACGCACGGTCTTCAGGTCTTTCGGACTCATGATATACTTATTGTCTATCTCCAGTTCGATGCCTGTCTCCCGGTCGGTCACCAGGTAAGAGCGGCGGCAGATCTGCATACACTCACCGCGATTGGCAGAGCGTCCGGTATTGTCAAGACTCATATAGCACTTGCCGCTGATAGCCATGCACAAGGCGCCATGACAGAACATCTCGATACGGATCTGTTGTCCGCTCGGTCCGCAGATGTGCTGTTCTTCTATCTGTTGATAGATATCAGCCACTTGGTCGAGGTTCAACTCGCGTGCCAATACCACTACATCGGCAAACTGGGCATAGAATTTCAATGCCTCGATATTCGAAATGTTCAGTTGGGTAGAGAGATGTACCTCTTGTCCGATACGGTTGCAATAGGTCATCACCGCCACATCCGATGCTATCACTGCAGAAATGCCAGCCTCTTTGGCAGCATCCACAATCTCGTGCATGAGCGGAATATCCTCACCATAGATGATGGTATTGACCGTGAGATAGGTCTTTACCCCTTGTGCATTGCATGTTGCAGCGATTTCCCGCAGGTCGTCGATAGTAAATGCCGATGCGCTGTGAGCACGCATATTGAGTTTCTCGATGCCGAAATACACCGAGTCTGCTCCGGCTTTTAGTGCCGCAGCCAGCGAGTCATGGCTACCCACAGGAGCCATGATTTCATAGTCAGCTATCTGGTTCATGGGTGCAAAATTACAATAAAATAGGTGGATAACAAAATGAAAAGTCATTTTTATCCTAAATCAGTCATCAGATTTCAATTCTGACGGAACCCACTTACGAAAGAAACGGAAATATCATACCATCCTGCTATTTCAGCAGAAGGGTAGTTGGATGGGACTGACAAGGTACTTACCTACCACTTCTTGCTGTGTAACAATATTATGTGGAAAGAATATTGTGGATTTGCATAATTTTGCTTAACTTTGTGACCACAATCAGACTGTGCCGGATGATGACCGGCATGACAACGTACTTTTCAGTACATCAATAACGCTACAAAGAACTATAAATATGTTAGTCAATACCTTTTGTGCCGCCGTCAACGGACTTGAAGTGACCACGGTAAAAGTAGAAGTGAGCATGACTCGCGGAGTGCAATTCCACCTGACGGGACTTGCCGATACTGCTGTGCGTGAGAGCTATGACAGAATCAGGGCGGCACTACAGAACAACGGATTGAAGATGCCGATGATGGACATCACCGCCAATCTATCGCCTGCCGATATCAAAAAGGAGGGTAGCGGCTACGACTTGCCATTGGCTATCGGTATTCTGGCGGCAAGCGGAAAGGTTGACGGGAGTCGGCTGAATGATTACATGATGGTGGGTGAGTTGGGACTTGACGGCAGGTTGCAACCCATACGCGGTGCATTGCCCATAGCCATTCGGGCACGCGCCGAACATTTCAAAGGTCTTATCGTGCCGAAACAGAACATCCGCGAAGCGGCTGTGGTCAACCAAGTAGAGGTGTATGGCATGGAAACCCTCATCGATGTCGCCAATTTCTTCAATGGTTCATCGGAGATAGCTCCTACGGTTATCGATACGCGCAAAGAGTTTTATGAACAGCAATCACAGTTTGAACTCGACTTCGCTGACGTGCGCGGACAGGAAAGTGTGAAGCGCGCACTGGAAGTGGCGGCTGCCGGTGGACATAATCTCATCATGATAGGTCCTCCGGGAAGTGGTAAATCGATGATGGCGAAACGCCTGCCAAGTATTCTGCCTCCATTATCGCTCAGCGAAAGTTTGGAGACCACACAGATTCATAGTGTGGCTGGTAAACTATCGCGCGACACCAGTCTCATCTCGCAACGACCATTCAGAGCGCCACACCACACCATCTCGCAGGTGGCATTGGTTGGTGGCGGACAGAATCCGCAACCCGGTGAAATCAGTTTGGCACACAATGGTGTGCTGTTCTGCGACGAGTTGCCTGAGTTCAACCGGTCGGTGCTGGAGGTGATGCGCCAGCCTTTGGAGGACCGCTGTATCACCATCAGCCGTGCGAAATACAGCGTGCAGTATCCCTGTTCGTTTATGTTTGTAGCCTCCATGAATCCATGTCCTTGCGGCTATTATGGCGATCCCACTCACAGTTGTGCCTGCACGCCCGGACAGATACAACGGTATATGAACAAGATCAGTGGTCCGTTGCTCGACCGTATCGACATCCATTGCGAGATACAAGCCGTGCCTTTCGCACAACTCTCGCAGATGGCTCCCGGTGAATCGAGCGAAACGATTCGCGCCAGAGTCATTGCCGCTCGCAAGATGCAGGAGGAACGGTTTATGGATTACAAGGGCATCCACTGCAACGCCCAAATGACGGAGCGCATGCTGCATCAGTTTGCCGAACCTGATGCAGCCTCTATGGACATGTTGCGCATGGCCATGGAGCGATTGAAACTCTCTGCACGTGCCTATAGCAGAATCCTCAAGGTGGCACGCACCATTGCCGACCTTGAAGGATCGGTGCAAGTGCAGCAACAACACATCGCCGAAGCCATCGGTTACCGCAACCTCGACAGAGGTGACTGGGCTGAGCGAGGGATATAAATCACGCCTATAGGGATTTGAAAACCCAAGCAATTATCACACAATAGAAATATGCCGTTCGCCAAGCAGAACGGTGGAGCATAACAACTAAATAACTTGATAATGAAAAAACTATTCACAACCGTCATGCTGACGCTGGCATTGACATCGACAATGGCACAACAGACCGTGCAACAGTCGGCAGACTACGTACCTACCAAGGAGAACCTTGAGGCACGCAAACATTTTCAAGACGAGAAATTCGGCATCTTCCTCCACTGGGGACTCTATGCCATGCTTGCCACAGGAGAATGGACCATGCACAATGCAGACTTAAACTACAAGGAATATGCCAAACTCGCAGGCGGCTTCTATCCCTCTCGCTTCAATGCCAAAGAGTGGGTAGAGCAGATCAAGGCATCAGGTGCCAAATATATTTGCTTCACCACCCGCCATCACGAAGGTTTCTCCATGTTCGACACCAAATACTCTGACTATAATGTCGTGAAGGCTACACCCTTTAAGCGTGACATCGTGAAAGAACTTGCTGACGAATGTCACCGACAGGGTATTGACATCCACTTCTACTATTCACACATCGACTGGCAACGTGAGGATGCTCCGCTGGGACGTACCGGACACGGCACAGGACGACCCAAGGACAAACAAAATTGGAAGTCGTATTATAAGTTTATGAACAACCAACTCACCGAACTGCTCACCAACTATGGCAAGGTAGGAGCCATCTGGTTTGACGGTTGGTGGGATCAAGACATCAATCCTTCATTTGACTGGCAACTGCCCGAACAGTATGCACTCATCCACAGTTTGCAGCCTGCATGCCTCATCGGCAACAACCATCACGTGACTCCATTCCCTGGCGAAGACTTCCAAATGTTTGAGCGCGACCTGCCTGGCGAAAACTCTGCCGGACTCTCCGGACAGTCTATTTCGCAGTTGCCACTGGAAACTTGCGAGACGATGAACGGCATGTGGGGCTACAAGATTACCGACCAGAACTACAAATCGACCCATACACTCATTCAATATCTGGTGAAGGCAGCAGGCAAAAATGCCAATCTGCTCATGAATATCGGTCCGCAACCTGATGGTTGTCTGCCCGCTGTTGCGGTGGAACGTCTGAAGGAGATGGGCGACTGGATGAAGGTATATGGCGAAACTATCTATGGCACACGCGGTGGATTTGTTGCACCTCACGACTGGGGAGTGACCACACAGAAGGACAACCGCCTGTTTGTGCATATTCTCAACCTGCAAGACAAGGTGCTCTATCTGCCCACTGGCAACAAGCAGATGAAGAAGGCTGTAGATTTTGTCAGTCGTAAGGCGGTGAAGATGCAGAAGTGTCAAGGCGGTGTGATACTCACGCTTGACGCTGTGCCTACAGCTGTTGATCAGGTCATCGAAATAGGATTCATCCAGTAAACGGATTGCTGCTATCAGCAGAAACGAGAGTTCATCCGAATGGATTGATGCTATTATATAAGGTTTGCGTGCGTACACACACGTGTATGCACGCACACGCGATGTCGTAAAAATCGACCACTCGACCACAGATATGACATAACACGTTGTAAGATATACGGTTAGATGGGTGGTCGAAAATCTTACAACGGCATTTTCGACCACACTTCGACCACCCGTACAACGCCCTGAGGATACAAAACATAAACAATTAACTAACGTCCTGAAAGGACAAAGTAAAGCGTGATCCTATTTCCCTTATAAAATACGATCGTTTATCATCGTTTTTCCAAACCTTGATAATCTTTTTATCCAACGTTGGATAATACTTTTATCAAATATTAGATAATACTTTTATCAAACGTTGGATAACACCTTTATCAAATATTGGATAACATCTTTATCAAACGTTGAAAAGACCTTTTTCAAACGTTAGACATTACTTTTGCCAAACATTGGACAATACCTTTGCCAAAGGTTTGGAAAATGTCTTGGGAAATATCGGGCAATATCCCGCACATAGTAGGATTGCGCCTTGCGTAAATTAAAGGTGGAATCTCGCGCGGAGACTCCACCTTTACTGATATCTTACGATGCAGATGCTTATTTGTCTTTCAGTTCCACTACAAAGCGGATGCCATGACGGAACTCGTCGTCGAGACGGAGATGACCGTTGAGTTTATACGCCATCAGACTGCAAGTGGGGAAGGTAAGTCCGTCGTCTTCAGTCAGATCGGCAATCTCGGAGAATGCCTGGAAAAGTGTTTCGCGCTTCTCTTCGGGCAAGGTCATACCCACAGCCGTTACCAAGAAATTGCCGGTATGGGGGTTGCGCTTCTTAAACTCAAGGTTGATGCGCTCCACGCCATCGGCCTTTACCACCTCTTCTACGATATTGAGCAATATGGTGCGCAAAGCGTCCTCGTTAGTAGCGAAAGAGATGGGTTGGGCGGTACAAGTCACTTCGGTAGTGGACTTGACCATAGCCTTTACCTCTTGGGTGACTTTCTCGCAGAACTGTCCCATATTGTGACTGGTGAGTTCGTAGTGTTCCTCGCGCGTCTGCTCCAGCATCATATAGTTTTCTATGTGTGCGATATAGTTTTGCAAAGCCTTGACCTGTCGCTTGGTATCGCCTTGCTCCATGGCATCGAGTGACGGGCGGATTTGTGCGCTGATATTATTGAGGAACTTGTTTTTCTGCTCGTTATTGCTATTTGCCAAATCGAGGCTGGTCTTCAAGCGCTTGATTTCTCTGACGTTTTTGAACATGACAAAGAGGAAGAAAAGAAGGCCGGCAGCCAGTCCTACGCCAATAACTATAAGGATGACGATGAACGCCCATTGCGCAGTAATGGTAGTAGCCTTGGTGCTTATTTCGTCCTGTGCTTCAGCGTATTGTGCTTTGACAGTTTTCAGTTCGTTGACAGCTCTGATGCCTGCAATAGAGTCGGTCCATTCGTCATACATCTTGTTGATGATGCCCACCATCAAGTCGTTATTGTCTTGTTTGGCTTTGGCAATAAGGTCTTTGAAACACTTTTCCTTGCCGTTATCATCCTTGCCTTTTGCATTCATGGCGAAGATCTCCTTATAGCATACAGTAGCCAAAGGTGCGTTGCCAGTGGTACGTGCAAAGGCAGCTTTCTTCATGAGCATGTCTTCAATGACATCTTTTTTCTTGCTGGCACGTGCATAGTTTTCCATCAGCGCCATTTGAGCTTTACGTTCTGCCGTCTTGTTCAGACGGGTGTAGAGGCGGAAACGCTCATTACTGACAAGATAGTGCAGGTCTGGATTGCCGGCTCCAAGCATGGCATCGAGGGCTCTGCAAGTGGCAAAAGCCTCTCGCCAGAGACGGTTTTCTGACTGTCGGACGCTGGTCTGTACACCGTTTTCTACGGTTTGTCGCAGGTTTTGTGCGACCGTTGTGAGTGTGCTGCAAGCAACTAGTAGGGCAAGGATTAACTTTTTCATAATCTGACTGGTGTTTAGGTTATCTTATGCAAAGGTAGTAAATGATATTCAAAAACGAAACACATCTGCTGTTTTTTTCGTCTATTTTTCACCTTTTTTCGTTGTTTTCAATAGTTTCTTTGGATTGAAAGACCATGCTCATTTCCTTTGTGTCATACTTGACAGGGCAACAATGCCCAAAGAGGAAGGCCATAATTCCTTTCCCTATCATCTTACGCACGCGTACATTATTATATAAGTAGGACGATTCGCTGTGGATGACCGACTGTTGAATGGCATTTCTTTCAAACATCAACAAGACCTTTTACCCAATATTGTATAGAAAAAGAGAGTATATGGCTTCGGGATGCGTTCGGGATGCGTTCGGGATGTGTCTTACTCAGATTGGTGGTCGATTGGTGGTCGAAAACGCAGCAATAAAGCCATCGACCACCACCATAATGCCATATCTCTCAAAGGATTACATCATAGTGGTGGTCGTGTGGTCGAAATATTTCTGAAAACTAAATTTTCTGTATGTCAGCTGGTACGCTATCCTACCCGCTGGGAATGATGCATCAGTATTCAAACGAACTGCCGCCAAGAAACTCGCGAAGTAGCGATGTGGGCGGTATCTGGTCTTCCTTGATGGTGTGGATGTAGCGCAGGAACTTCATCAATCTATATGCCTCGGCATACTCTTCGCAGTTTTCAGGCACCTGTTCCAACAAGGGCAACGCCTGATTCTTCAGTACTGCCAGTTCGAAAAGCATGGCAGAATTGAACATGGCATCGGCATTTTCCTGATAAGGGAATATCCAGCGGTTCTCACCCCGGCGTACCGAAGGCCAACGACGGATGGTGTCGCATGCCGATACCCCACGGTATTTATAGTCGCGAACGATACGGCGCAACAGGCGGTTGTCGGTAGTCGGTATGTAATTGTGTGTGTCGAGCAGGATGGTGGTCAATGCCGAAGCATAGACACGGAATATCTGATCGTTGGGGATAGATGCTGTCAGTTCGGGATTGAGCGCATGGATTCCTTCCAAGACAAGTACCTCGTTGCCCTGAAGTCGTAGGCGATGACCGCTTTTTTCACTTCTGCCCATCTGGAAATTATAGCGTGGCAGTTCCACTTCTTCGCCTCTGAACAGGGCATTCATCTGATCGTTGAGCAAAGGAATGTTGAGTGCATGCAGATGTTCGTAGTCGTAGTCGCCAGTCTCATCGCGCGGTGTCTGGTCGCGGTTTACGAAGTAATCGTCGAGCGAAATGCCAATGGTATGGATGCCGTTGACCGCCAGTTGTACCGAAAGGCGCTTGCAGGTGGTGGTCTTACCGCTCGATGAGGGACCGGCTATGAGCACCATCTTCACATTTTTCCGTTTGGCAATCTCATCGGCTATCTGCGCAATCTTCTTCTCTTGCAGCGCCTCACTCAGTTGGATGAGTCCGTTCGACTTCCCCTCTTCCACCGCTTTGTTCAGGTCGCCAATGGTACTGATGCCGAGGATGTCCTGCCAATGGTGGTGCTCCATAAAGATGTCGAACATCTTGTCCTGACGCACCAGTTCGCCCAAGCGTGACGGATCTTGTGGTGACGGCACGCGCAGAAGGATTCCGCCGAAATACGGTTCGACGCCGAAAAGTGTCAGTTGCTCGGTATTGGTGAGCATCGAGCCATAGTAATAATCCACATAGCCATCTATCTCATAATAGGTGGTATAGAGCGATCCCAACCCTTCAAGGAGCTTCACCTTCGATACGGTTCCCATCTCACGAAACATGCGGATGGCATCTTCGGTTGTTGTTTGATGGCGATGAATGGGGATGGCAGCAGCCACAATCTCCTGCATGCGCTTTCTAATGGCAGCCACATCAGCATCGGTCACCTGATGCCCGATATGCAAATCGCAATGGTAGCCATTGCTCACAGGCACATTGATAACCACATGTCCCGTGCCATAAAGATCGTGGACAGCCTTGCAGAGCACGAAAAACAAACTGCGAGTATATGCTCTTAGCGCAGAAGGATGGCGGAGACTGAGAAACTCCACATCCTTACAATTATACACGCGATAGTGCATTCCCTCTATCTTATTGTTAACTCGTGCACTTATCGGACCGTACTCCATGGTAAGACCCGAAAAAGAAAAAATATCAGAAAGTGTACTTCCGATGCTTACATTTAATATTTTTTTATTATTTTTGCAACGGATTTGAACCATTTGTTCCATAGGCATATTGTTTGCATTAGTCGTGGACAAAGTTAGTGAATATATTTAGAATACAATAAGAATTTAAACTTTTTAAACTTCCAAGTATGTCAATTTGGATTCTTTTCAAGCTTTTGGGATCACTTGCCCTGCTGATGTTCGGTATGAAATCAATGAGTGAGGCTCTCCAAAAAATGGCAGGACCGCAATTGCGACATGTCCTCGGTGCCATGACCACCAATCGTTTTATGGGTATGACCACTGGTATGCTTGTCACGGCAAGTGTACAGTCGAGCACCGCTACAACTGTGATGACCGTTTCGTTTGTAAACGCTGGTCTGCTGACTTTAGCACAGGCTATCTCAGTTATTATGGGTGCTAATATTGGAACAACCCTGACGGCGTGGATTATGTCGGCAGGGTTTTCTTTTAATATCACCGACTTCGTCTATCCGGCTTTCTTTTTCGCCATTATCCTCATCTATTCGAAGAAAAAGCGCTTCATAGGCGACTTCGTGTTTGGTATTGCCTTCATGTTCCTCGGTCTCGGCACACTCCGACAGACCGGTATAGATATGCACCTCGGAGAAAACCAAGCCGTGCTCGACTTCTTCGCATCGTTCGATCCCAACGCATTCAGCACCACACTCATCTTCCTGCTCCTTGGAGGTGTGCTTACCTTCTGTGTACAGTCGTCGGCTGCTGTCATGGCTATCACCATGATTCTCTGTTCGAGCGGAGTATTGCCCATCTACCAGGGTATCGCACTCGTCATGGGTGAGAACATCGGTACCACAGTCACCTCAAACTTGGCTGCCATGTCTGCCAACACACAGGCGCGGCGTGCAGCACTTGCACACATGTTCTTCAACGTCTTCGGTGTGATATGGATACTCTTCGTGTTCCGTCCTTTCGTCGATATGGTCTGCGGACTCGTTGGCTACGATGTGGATATGGACCGCGCCACTACCACAGCCAAGGCTTTTCTTGCCAATTCCGCCAAACTCAGTTTTGTGCTGGCTGCCTTCCACACCTGCTTCAATGTTGCCAATACCGCTATACTCATCTGGTTTATCCCACAAATCGAACGCTTCGTATGCTGGGTGATCAAGCCTAAGAAAGTGGATGAAGAGGAGGACTTCCGTCTGCACTTCATTACTGCTGGCTTCATGAAGACTCCGGAGCTCTCGGTATTGGAGGCTCAAAAGGAGATACAGCAGTTTGCCGTCCGCATACAGCGCATGTTCGGTATGGTCAAAGAACTGTTGGTGGAGAAAGACGAGAAGACATTTAATAAGATGTACTCGCGTATAGAGAAGTATGAAGGAATATCCGACAACATGGAATTGGAAATTGCACAATACCTCGATGAAGTGTCGGACGCTCATCTCTCTGACGATACCAAAGCTAAAATCCGTGCGATGCTGCGCGAAATATCAGAGATAGAAAGTATCGGCGACGCTTGCTACAACATTGCACGCACCATCTCTCGCAAATATCAGGGCAAGCAAGACCACTTCAATCAAAAGCAGTATGAGCACATTTTCCAAATGATGGAACTCACAGACCAAGCCCTGACGCAGATGAATGCGCTAATGGCTGGCAGAAAAGTATCGTACGATGTCAACCGTTCGTTCAACATCGAGAACGAAATCAATAATTACCGCAATCAGTTGAAATCACAAAACATCAACGACGTGAACAACCATGCATACACCTATGCCGTGGGCACCATCTATATGGATATCATCAACGAATGTGAGAAATTAGGCGACTATGTGGTCAACGTAGTAGAAGCACGCATGGGTACGCGTCAAAAAGATGCATAAAAAATGCAATTTTAACACTGATGTAACATTTATTTGGATTTTTTTAAGTAAATTTGCCTCGGATTTATATAACAAACAACAAGTATGAACAAAAAACTACTTCTTCTGATGGTTATGGTGTTGACTTCAACACTCACCATCATGGCTCAGATCACTACCTCCGCCCTTAGCGGTAAGGTAACGACGCAAGACACGAAGGAGGAGGTGATTGGTGCTACGGTACAGGCCGTACACGTTCCCTCTGGTACTCGTTATGCTACAGTGACCAACATCGACGGACGCTTTACCATCCAAGGTATGCGTACTGGTGGTCCTTACACGGTGACCATCAGTTATGTGGGCTACACAACTCAAGTGGTAAAAGATGTTACCCTGCAGCTTGCTGAAACCTACAACCTCCCTGTTGAACTTTCAGTCAATGCTAACGAATTGACCGAAATCGTGGTTAGTGGTAAGGCTTCTAAGTTCTCTGCCGAGAAGACTGGCGCTTCTACCAACATCAACAACGCGCAGATTGTCAATATGCCAACCGTCAACCGCAGCATCACAGACATCACGCGTCTCTCTCCTTATGGTGGTAGCGGAATGTCGTTTGCTGGTCAGGATGGACGTACAGCTAACTTCACCGTGGATGGTGCCAACTTCAACAACAACTTCGGTTTGAGCGATAAGCTCCCTGGAGGCGGCAATCCTATCTCACTCGATGCTATCGATGAGTTGCAAGTAGTTATTTCTCCCTATGACGTACGTCAGACCAACTTCATCGGTGGTGGTATCAACGCTGTAACCAAGTCGGGTACCAACAAATTCAAGGGTACTGCCTACGTATATCATCGCAACGAGAATATGCGCGGCGACGCTATCGAGCGCGAGGCTATCAGCGGGGCACGCGAGAAAGACCAGAAAACCACTTACGGATTCACACTCGGTGGTCCTATCATCAAAAACAAGCTCTTTTTCTTCGCCAACGGTGAAATCGTGAAGACTCCTACTATCGCTTCACGCTGGAGAGGTTCGGAGAATGGTATCGCTGATCCTAACAACTACATCTCACGCACCAAGCTGTCTGACCTGAAAACTGTTTCAGAATTCGTAAAACAGAAATACGGTTATAACACCGGTTCATGGACTTCATTCCCTGCAGATGAGGAAAACAAGAAGTTCCTCTTCCGTTTGGACTGGAACATCACAGACCGCCATCACGTAGCATTGCGCTACAACTACACCAAGAACCGTAGCTGGAGCGCTCCTAACGCTTCTTCAATGGACGGTGGTACACGTGCTGTCAATGCTCGTATGTCACAGGCTTCTATGTCTTTCGCAAACAGTATGTATGCGATGGACAACGTCGTAAAGACCTTCTCACTCGATTTGAACAGCCGCTTCACCGACAATATCTCAAACCAGTTGCTGGCTACATACTCGAAACTCGACGACGTGCGCTTCACCAACTCTTCTGTATTCCCACACATCGATATCCTCGATGGCGGTCAGATGAGCGTTGACGGAACTGTTGAAGCTGACGGTACAGACAACTACATGGCTTTGGGTGAAGAGCTTTTCACCTACAACAACGCCGTTCACAACACAGTATGGAACATCAAGGACGACGTTACCTTCTATCTTCGTTCACACAAGATTACTGCCGGACTGAGCTTCGAACACCAGATGGCAGACAACCAGTATATGCGTAATGGTACGGGTTACTACCGCTATAAGAGCATGAGCGACTTCCTCAACGGCGAAGCTCCTGAGATCGTCTGCTTGACCTATGGTTACAATGGTGAGTCAAGCCCTGCTGCACGCGTACAGTTCAACAAGTTTGGCATCTATGCACAGGATGAGTGGAACGTTACTCCAAAACTCAAACTCACATACGGCATCCGCTTCGACAATCTTGCATTCAACGATGATGACTTGATGACCAACCAGAAAATCTACGATTTGGACTACAACGGACGCCACATCGATACAGGTAAATGGCCTGGTTCTACCATAACAATCTCACCACGTGTGGGCTTCACCTACGACGTATTCGGCGACAAGAGTCTGAAGGTACGCGGTGGTACGGGTCTCTTCTCAGGACGTCTGCCTCTCGTATTCTTCACCAATATGCCTACCAACTCAGGTATGGTGCAGTATCAGGCACAGCTCAATGCGAAAACCAAGTTGAATGGTGAACTGATTGATATGGACACATTCAAAGGTGGTCTCGTGGTTAACGAAAAAGGACAGCCTACTATTGATGCGCTGCGCAACAAGCTCATCGGCATGGGATTCCCAGAGACTATCACTCCTGAGGAAGGTGCACTGCCCTCTTCTATCTCTGCAGTAGATCCAGACTTCAAGATGCCTCAGGTATGGAAGACCTCATTGGCTGTTGACTATCAGATTCCAGTGTCATTCCCATTCTCTGTAACTGTTGAGGGTATCTTCAACAAGACGCTGAACGCAGCTACGCTGTCTGACTGGAGTGTACGGGATGTACGTGGTTTCACTCGTCTCAATGGCGCTGACAACCGTCCTATCTATCCTACCGGTGCAGGTCGTCTGCCCGATGTGAAGCAGGCTTACGTACTGGAGAACACCAGCCGCGGTTACGGATGGTCTGGTAGCATCACCCTTAATGCACAGCCTTGGGACTTCATGAGCTTGATGGCTGCCTATACACACACCGTGTCTAAGGAAGTGACTTCACTGCCTGGTTCAAATGCCTCATCAGTACTGAACTACATCTCTACCGTATATGGTCCTAACAATATCAAGCTCCACAACGGTAAAAACGTAACTCCAGACCGCTTCATCGCATCGGCTACAATCCACGATAAGAGCAACAACCACTATAGCTTGATCTATGAAACATGGCGTGGTGGATACAACTACTCTTATATGACAATGAACGATATGAACGGCGATAGCTACAACTACGATGCCATTTATATCCCAACAGACCAGCAGGTGGCTAACAAGGAGTTCCGCTTTGTATCAGAAGACGACCAGAATCGCTTCATGGATTATGTGCACAACAACAGCTATCTGAAGAACCACCAGGGCGAATATGCCGAGGCATACAGCCTCTACTCACCTTGGGTACACCGCATCGACTTCAGCTACAAGCACGACTTCAAACTTGACATTGCCAAGCACACACACACCCTACAGGTGAGCTTCGACATGAAGAACGTTCTGAACTTCTTCAATTCAAGCTGGGGCGTATCGAAGTACCTCAATCCTGAAATCGGTTCTGAGGCACGCATCCTGAAGTATGAGGGTTACGACGCTGATGGCATTGCCACCTTCTCTACTCCGAAGTCTATCAATGGCAACACCAAGACCTTTGTGCCCAACCATGCCATCGGTCAGTGCTGGTATGCTTCTGTAGGTGTTAAGTACATTTTCTAATCATTTAACAGAACAGATTTATGAAACTGAAATATATTATCGCTCCGCTTCTTGCAGTCCTGACACTGTTCACGGCTTGTAACGAAGACCAGGAGTTGGCATCATTGGACCAAATCAGTGTGTCAAAATCCATGGTTGCCCTGCCACTTACTGGCGGTAGAGACACCGTAGTGATCAAGGGTCAATATATCGACTACACCTTGGTGAACTCAAGCGACGCTATTGTTAAACTTGGCGATAGCGATTATCCCAGTTGGTTGAATATCAGCGTAGAAAAGGCTAAAGATAAGAAAGGTCAGGAGATTGATGACCAGTACAACATGATCTTCGTAGCCGATGCTACTGAGAAAGTACGCAAACCTGCCTATCTGTTGCTCAATACCAAAAAACAGACTCAGCGCATTATGGTGTTGCAGGGTGTTCAGGGCGAACTGCCTCTCTCTACCTGTGCACAGGTATTGGCTGGTCCTGACGGTGACACTTATAAGGTGAAAGGTACTGTAACTAAGATTACCCAAACCACATATGGTAACTGGTATCTGAACGATGGTACTGGCGAAGTATATATCTATGGTACACTCGATAAGAAGGGTAATACTAAAAACTTTGCAAGTCTCGGTATCGAAGAAGGTGACGAGGTAACTGTACAGGGTCCAAAGACTACTTATGGTTCTACCGTTGAACTCATCGATGTATCGGTTGTCAATATTAAGAAGTCTATCGTTAAGGTTGACTCACTCTCAATAGACACTCTGCCTAAGGCTGGTGGCGAAGTAATCGCATATCTGACCAACAAGGGTGAAGGCGTTGACGTGAAGATTCCTGAGGAGGCTGAAAGCTGGCTCTCTATCAAGTCTATCAACACCAAGAACGGAACTTCTACCGTTGTGTTCAAGGCTAATGCCAACAAGGGTGGTGACCGTGTAGCAGAAGTAAGCTTCACCAGCGCCAGTGGTTCTAACTCTTCTACTGTAACCAAGCAGATTGTTCAGTTGGGTGCCATCATCGAATGTCCTATCAGCGAGTTCCTTGCTTCTAAGGAAGATGCTACTGTATATCGTCTGACCGGTGTCATCACCAAGGTGGCTAAGGCTGAATATGGTAACATCTATATCAGAGACTACACCGGCGAGGCGTATGTTTATGGCATTGGCAACAAGGGTGACTTCGAGAAACTCGGTCTGAAGGTTGGCGACATCGTCACCTTGACCGGTACACATTCTTCATTCAACGGCAATCCTCAGGTGAAGGGTGGTAAGTATGAGAAGCACAAAGCTGTAACAAAGATTTCTGCTGCTGATTTCGTAAAACTGAAAGACGACAAGCAGACTTACTACATGCTGACTGGTACAATTACCACTGCAGGCAACGGCAACAAGACCGAACTGAAGACCTATGGTAACTTCGACTTGGTTGATGAAACTGGTGCTGCCTACATCTACGGTGTGCAGACTGGTTGGGAGAATACTCCTGCGAACTCAAGAAAGCACTTCAGTGACCTTGGCAAGAAACTCGGTGACGAAATTACCGTTATCGGTTACAAGACATCGTACAACAACAAGGCACAGATGGGTGGTGCATTCTATTTCGAACCTAAGAAATAATCAGACTATACAAGTCATACATCAAGGGGAACTCCTATCGGGGTTCCCCTTTTTTATTTATCAGCCAATAGGTTCTTTGATAAA
>Ga0129316_1000229_pt1 | contig 38165 bp, 34 predicted proteins | sample Cm1ome_2_FD_94429 | JGI IMG/M metagenome (GOLD analysis project Ga0129316, IMG submission 94429) | Eastern black-and-white colobus group fecal microbial communities from Wisconsin, USA - Cm1022B metagenome | ecosystem: Host-associated > Mammals > Digestive system > Large intestine > Fecal...
ATACTACATATGAATACACTATTCAAGGGAGTATGTTTCCTGAAACAATGCCCCGCTACGATGTGTTTACGATAAGAGAGCCACTGAATAACGCCATTGCCCATCAGGACTATTCAAGGAAAGCAAGGATTGAAGTGATTGAATATGAGAATGATAGATTAGTTTTTCGCAACCACGGTTCCTTTCTTCCGGGTTCGGTTGAAAAGGTTGTTATTGATGATAGTCCTGAATCGGTCTATCGTAATCCTTTCCTTGTTGAGGCCATGCGCATGTACATATGGTCGAAACAGAAGGTGGCGGCATAAAGAAGCTCTTCGAGCAGCAAAAAAAGAGGTTTTTCCCCCTCCCGGAATACGACCTCCGCGACAACATGGTCAAAGTAGAAATAGAAGGATGTGTTATAGATGAGTCTTTTGCCCGCATTTTGGTTAATAATCCGTCGCTGACACTTCCAGATGTCATGTTGTTGGATATGGTACAGAAGCATAAACCTTTGAAAGAGGAAGAAATTGCATATCTCAGGAAGAAGAAATTCGTGGAAGGCAGAAAGAATAATCTTTTCTTATCTTCAAAAATAGCAACAACAAGTCAACATGTCGGCCTCAAATCGTCATACATCAAGAACAAGAGTTTTGACGATGAATACTTCAAGAAGCTTATTCTGGAATACATCAATAAATTTGGCCGAGCATCCCGCAAGGAGATAGATGATTTACTGCTTGGCAAGCTTTCAGATAACTTGACCTCTCAGCAGAAGAGATACAAGATTACAAACCTTTTGACCTCTCTTCGGACGAACGAAAAAATAAAGAGTGGGGAGAAGCGAATGTGGTACCCTGTCAAATGACTTTTAAGCGAAATTAGGGTTTAATTAAACGAAATACATAGTTAATATAATGATTATCAACGTTTAATATCAATTTCAACAATTAAACCAATTAAGTGTTTCAATTAAACGAGCCTCTCTGTAATCAGGTGAAGTCCTACTACCAGGATAAGCACATCTTCATCTGGGAAAAGCCAAATCCCGAAGAAGATTTAACAAATGATGCAAAATAGAATGATAATACCCAGAACGAAAGGATTTGATCCGCTTCTCTGTGCCGACCCCAGAATCCTTATCCTCGGCACTTTACCCGGAGGTGAATCGCTGACGCATCGGCAATACTATTATTCAAACTCCAATCGGATCTGGACGGTGTTGTGCTATCTCACCGGTGAGCCGATTCCGATTAACTATACCCAGAAGAAGGCTTTGCTTGCGAAGTATCATATCGTTCTCTGGGATTACTACGAATCTGCCACTCGGCCTAACAGTAGCAATGATAACGCCATCCGGGACGGCCAACCCAACGACATTCCAGCCTTCCTTGCTGAGTATCAAACCATCAAAACCATTGCTGTCAACGGCTTCGGAAAGTATAAGAAATTTGGCCGCAAACTGTCAAAAGAACTGGCAGGAATAGCAGCCTTAGCTGATGTCCGTGTACTTAGACTTCCCGAGACAAGTGGAAGCAATAAGAACTACGGCTGGGGATATGTAGAAAATCTTGCTCGGGAATGGGCACAAATTTTTGACTGACGCCTATATACGAGCGAGAATCTGCTCGTTGGTGAAGGTTTTTCACTTGGTGGTGAGTATCTTGAACACGCTCTTCACCTTGGCATGGTCAGAAGTTCGGCTTGCAGTGAAAATAGAACAGAATAATCAAAATAACGATTCCGCCGCTTCCCCTTACGCTTCGACTGCTCCGCCTGCGAAATGGCAGTTCTGGAGGAAGTGTAGAGAGACGCCATCCGGAGGATGGAGGAAGCCTTTAAGAAGAAGTAATCGGTGATTACGAAGCTTAATCGCCGAATAAATATCGGTGAATGTCTTGTTTTTTCGCCGAAAAGAGAGTAGATTTGCAACCAAACAGAACACGACTATGTACCTGCATCAAAGAAATAACTGGTGGGAATTCCGTTACGACAAAGAGACCGTGATGAACAAACTCGGCTCCGTTAGGGCCAAGCAAGGCCTGATGCTTGGTCGAATGCAGTCCATGGGCTTTGACTTCCAGGACGAAGCCATGCTCACCACCATGTCCCTTGAACTAGTCCGCTCCTGCGAGATAGAAGGAGAAGTCCTCAACCTCACGGAGGTTCGCTCCTCCATAGCCCGTCGTCTGGGCATCGAGACCGCCGGTTTGGTCACTGCATCCCGTTATGTTGACGGAATTGTAGAAATGCTCCTGGACGCCACCAAGCACTACGATAAGCCGCTCTCCGACGACCGCTTGTTCGGCTGGCACAACGTCCTGTTCCCCACAGGACGCAGCGGGCTTTACACCATCGAAGTTGGCAAATACCGCAGCGGCGAAATGCAGGTCGTCTCCGGTCCTATGGGGCACGAAATCGTCCACTACGAAGCCCCCACGCCGGAGAGAGTTCCTGAGGAAATGCACCGCTTCATCGACTGGGTGAACGCCCATGATAACACCGACCCTGTTCTCCGGGCCGGCATAGCCCACCTTTGGTTCGTCTCCATCCACCCGTTCGACGACGGTAACGGACGCATTACCCGTGCCATCACAGACATGCTCTTGGCTCGCAGCGAGCACTCCGGCAAGCGCTTCTACAGCATGTCCAACGAGATGAAAATCCTGCAGAAGGAATATTACGACGTGCTGGAGAAAACGCAGAAGGGAGACGGCGACATTACCGCCTGGCTCCTATGGTTCCTAGACTGCTTTGATCGCGCACTTTCCTCCACCGAAGAGACCCTCGCATCCGTTCTGGCGAAAGCCCGCTTCTGGGAGAACCACCGGGGCGTCCATGTCAATGAGCGCCAGCGCAAGATCATCAACATGCAGTTCGACGGCTTCTTCGGCAAACTCACTTCCAGCAAGTGGGCCAAGATCGGGAAATGCTCCTCTGACACAGCGCTGAACGATATCAACGACCTCGTGGCCAAGGGCATCCTCCGTAAGAATGACGAAGGCGGGCGCAGCACCAACTATTCGCTCGTAACAAAAGACTTACGAGCGGATGGAGTTTTTTAATCCAAAATTATTATTCTTGCGATATTTGAGTTATATTTGTACGCTTTTAACGAAACAAATAAAAAGATACAAGATATGTTCATTTTAAACTCTTCAATCGGCAAGAAGTTCGTGCAGGCTATCAGCGGCGCGTTTCTTATCCTTTTCTTGCTTCTTCATGCAACTATCAACTTTTTTTCAGTAATTGACTCCTTTACCGGAAAATACGGTGTCGTAGCACAAGACGATAAGTTGTTCTCCGCTGGTGATGGTCTTTTCAAACTCGGTTGCGACTTTATGTCTACCCCTATCATCAGCATCATGGTTCCGGTATTGGCACTCGGTTTCGCTCTCCATATTATCTGGGGATGCTGGTTGACAGCGAGAAACGTAATGGCACGAGGAGGAATCAAACGCTATGAGGTTAAGTCGAAGGCTGCCGCAGATTCTTGGTCGTCTAGGAATATGTTCGTTCTCGGTATCGTGGTTCTCGGATTCATCGTATTCCACCTTACCCACTTCTGGGCTAAGATGCAGATGCCGGAACTTTTGGGAGTGGGTACTTATGTAGATAACCCATATCTCCTTTTGAGCCTCACATTCGGCAAATGGTGGATTCTGGCTCTTTATATCATTTGGTTCATCGCAGTATGGTTCCACCTTACACACGGATTCTGGAGTATGTTCCAGACTATCGGTTGGAATAATGGTATCTGGTTTAAGAGACTTAAGGTTATCGGTTGTATTTTCTCAACCCTTATCTGCGTAGCTTTCATCGCTGTCGCTATTAACGCAGCTATCCAGGCTCCTGCAGTATTGGCAAACATTTAATCAGTGCTTCCGATGAAGATCGGAGACATCGATCTGGGCAGACGCCCTCTGTTATTGGCACCTATGGAAGATGTTACAGATGCATCGTTCCGTATATTGTGCAGGGAGCAGGGGGCGGCTGCCGTATATACCGAGTTCGTGCCAAGCGATGCCCTGGTTCGCGACGTCGAGAAGTCGATAGCGAAGATGCGGACCCTCGAGGAAGAGGCGCCGGTGGGCATACAGATTTACGGACACATTCCCGAGGCTATGGTCGAAGCGGCCAAGATGGCAGAGAATGCGGCCGAGATAGCCGGTGGGCACGGTGCGGACTTCATAGACATTAACTTCGGCTGCCCCGTTTCGAAGATTGCGGGAAGGGGAGCCGGGTCCGGTATGATGCGAGAGCCGGACAAATTGGTCGCCATTACGAAGGCGATAGTGGACGCAGTGAAGAAGCCGGTAACGGTGAAGACGCGTCTGGGATGGGACGAGGATTCGAAAATCATAGTCGAATTGGCCGAGAGGCTGCAGGACGTCGGCATTAGGGCTCTGACCATTCACGGTCGTACTCGCTGCCAATTGTACCGCGGCGAAGCCGATTGGACGCTCATAGGCGAGGTGAAGAACAATCCTCGTATGCACATCCCCATCATCGGGAACGGTGACATTACCGATGCGCATAAGGCGAAGGAGGCATTTGACCGCTATGGCGTGGATGGCATAATGATAGGCCGTGCGACTTTCGGACATCCGTGGATTTTTAAGGAAATCAGGCACTATCTAGATACCGGCGAGGAATTGCCGGATATGGGTGTGGCCGAGAGGGTGGAATTGGCCAAAAGGCATTTGGGGCTGTCATTGGCCCTGAAGGGGGAGCCGAGGGGAATTTTCGAGATGCGAAGGCATCTGTCCTGCTACTTCAAGGGACTTCCGGATTTCAAGCAGACCCGTATGAGGATGGTTACCACTCTGGATGTTAACGAATTGTATTCTATTTTAGATGAAATAAAGAGCACTTATGCTGTATAGCTTAATTCTTAAATCAAGGCATCGCGCTTTCGATAAGGGGCGTAGGAAGAGTATGCACGCAGTCGTTCCCACGATTTGCGTGGGTAATGTCACGGTGGGCGGTACCGGAAAGACTCCGCACACCGAGATGCTTCTGCGGATGCTGGAGGGAAAGAAGGGCGTGGCAGTGCTCTCGCGAGGTTATGGCCGTAAGTCGAAGGGTTTTCTGGTGGTGAAGCCGGATGGCTCTACGAGGGATTTCGGAGATGAGCCCTTGCAGATAGCGAGAAAGTTCCCGGACAGGATAGTAGCCGTGGACAAGGACCGTATCGAAGGGTGTAACAAGCTTAAGGAGATGGGGGCTAAGATGGTGATTCTCGACGACGCTTTCCAGTACCGCAGGCTCCGTGCCGACCTGAACATCGTCCTGGTAAGTTACAGCCGCCCTGTTTTTGAAGATAAGTTGTTGCCTTTCGGAAGGTTGCGCGACATCCCGGAGAGGATTTTCAAATCTGACGTGATAGTGGTCAGCAAATGCGCCGAGGATATAAGCGCCGACGAAAAAAGAGCCTTCGTGGAGGGGCTGCGCTTGAAAGACTATGACGCAGAAGAGTGTAGTGCATTGTGCCCTGACGGCCGGAAGATCAAAGTGCTGTTTTCGACCATAAGCTATCTGGCTCCGAAGATGGTATTCCCCGAGGGAGACCCACGTTACATTTATTCTCAGAGGATTATGTATATGAGTGGCATCGCGAAGGATAGGCGTCTTCACGACCAGCTGCTCTCTCAGTATATGATTTTGAAAAGCTTTGAGTTCTCGGACCACCACGATTTCAGCAAGGGAGAATTGGCCCGAGTGGAAAAGGAACTCCGAAAGGCGAAGGCTTGTGCGCTTGCGACCACCGAAAAGGATGCGCAGAGGCTCACATCACTGCCTTATGTAAGCGATTATCTTAAGGAACGCCTGTTTATGGTGCCTATAGAAGCGCATTTGACTGCGCCTAATGAGGAAAAGGTGCTGGATTCCCTGCTGAAGGGTATTTTTACTGCTCGGGGTCGAGGAAATGAGTGAGTCCGGTGTCTATGCGGACCACATCTTTAGTGATGCCTTCCATAGCGTATCCGTTCAGTATCTTCTTAAAGTAGATCTTGTCTTCTCCCATCTTTACGATGCGGTCCAGAACTGAAGCCCGTCGATATACGAGGTCTTCCCCTTCCTTCTTTACTAAGACGTACCTTCTGGAATTCATGAATTTAGTGAGTTCGCCTTCGGTTTCTGAAGCCTCTCCTACCATTCTGACATTACGTGTGGTGAATCCTACCTTAGGATATATCGCTGCGAAGACGGCCACTATGAGTGCCATCTGCGGGAGGGACTTGGTGCCGTTTATGAATATGAGGTCGATGTTCTTCGGGATGACTCCGAGAAGGCAAAGTACTACTATGAAGAGGACTAGCATTATAGACAAATACACGAAGTATTTGAGTGCGCGCACAAGGTATCTCATTATTTCTTATATTTTTGACAAATATACTCTTTTTGAGCACAAATTTTGTACCTTTGGACAATTTTTGTAATCTAAAACATTTTGAGTATGGAAAAAGAAGATCCTATCGCAAGAATTGACAGACAGAGGGCCGAGAAGAAAGGGTCCAAGAACGTCGTTACCATCCTGGGAGTGCTTACCGGCGTTCTCGCCATCGCACTTGCAGTAGTCGCCATTAAGGACTATAAGATGGTTCAAGAACTCGAACAAGACAAATTCGATTTGGAGCAGCGTATCATCGTTCTCAAATCCGATTTCGATAATCTCCAGTCAGATTATGACTTTATCAACACTCAGCTCGATTCTTCTCGCGAAGAGGTGGCTATGCTCGTAGATAGAATCAAAAAGACAGAGGCTACGAACCGAAAGAAGATGAGACAGTACGAAAAGGAGCTCGGAACTCTTCGTAGCATTATGAAGAGCTATGTGGTTCAAATCGACTCGCTTAATACAGCTAATCGCCGCCTCGCCGACGAACTTTCGACTTCTCGTAAGGAATTGGCTAAGGCTACGGGCGAAAACAAGGCTCTTAACGCACAGGTCGAGAACCTTTCTTCTAAGGTCGCTACCGGTTCCATCGTGAAGGCCCGCGGTCTAAGTGCAAAGGCTTATAACGGCTCTAATAAGGTTACCGATCGCAGCAGCAGGGTCAAGAGACTCGCAGTATCGCTCTCGCTGGTAGAGAACGAATTGGCTAAGAAAGGCCCGATGACCGTTTACGTAAGGGTAAAGGATCCGGATGGAAACCTGCTTCTCGACGGCGAAGGCGCATCGTTCAAGCTTAACGGTGAGGCTGTGGCAGCGAGTGCATCCCGCGAGGTGGATTACCAGGGCAGCGAAGTGGATATGATAATCTACGTTAACAACATCGCTGACTACGTGAAGGGCATTTACACTATCGAGGTGTTCACGAACAAGTCTCAGTTAGGCAGCACGGAACTGATGCTCAGATAATGATTTACCTCCACGTCCCTTTCTGCAAGAGTTTCTGTGTGTATTGTGATTTCTATTCGGAAATCGCTTGCAGTAACGCGAAAGCGCTCGAAGCCTACACGGAAAAAGTAGTGGAAGAGATAAGGGAACGTAGCGAGCAAATCCTTAGCACGCAGAAAGTTAATACATTGTATATAGGAGGAGGCACCCCGTCGGTGATGCCTCTTCCTTTTTTCGAATCTGTCCTTAAAGCGCTGCCTCTTAAGGATTTTTCGGAGTTTACCGTAGAGGTGAATCCCGATGACATAGTGCACCGTGGGCGCGAGTTTACGGATGCCCTGAAGAAGATGGGAGTGAGCCGCATCAGTATGGGGGTCCAATCTCTCTCCGACGACATCCTGCGCTGGATGAGGCGCCGACACGATGCCGCTACTGCTCTGCAAGCCTTCAAGATTCTGAGAGACAGCGGGTTCGATAACATAAGCCTCGATCTTATCTTCGGAGTAAGCGGGCTCAGTGATAAGATTCTCACCGACACTTTAGGCCAATTCCTCCGCCTCCATCCTGAGCACATATCGGCCTACCAGCTCTCCATCGAGGAGGGCTCTGCGCTGGACAAGATGGTGCTGCGCGGGCAGTATACACCACTTCCGGACGAGCAGTGCGCCCATCAGTATGATCTTATATGTGGGTCCCTTCGCTCGGCAGGCTATCGCCATTACGAGATTTCGAACTGGGCATTGCCCGGAAAGGAGGCGGTGCATAATAGCGCTTATTGGGACCGCGAGCCGTATGTCGGACTGGGCCCAGGGGCACATTCCTTCTTGATTAAGCCTGACGGCACGCAGGAGCGCAGCTGGAATAGCGAGGGGCTTGCGGATTGGCATTCCGAAAAGGAAGTCTTGAGCGCGAAGGAGATTCGTGAGGAGAGCATTATGCTTGGCTTGAGAAAACAGGAAGGCATCACCCTCGACGGTCGCCACCTCAGCATCCCCGAGGACAAGTGGTTCATCTCCGACTCCATAATCGAGGAGATGATATAAAAGACTAGGATAGGTATTTTTCTACCAAGTCCTTTAGGTCCTCAATAGGAAAGTTGTCTATGCCTATTCTTTGAATTAGGGCATATTCGGGTTTGTTTTTACCTATTATGATTTTTCGTTCTTTCCCGTCCACCGTGGCATATAGGTGGTAGTTTCCTTTATAAGCTTGTTCGAGATAGATATTGGAAAATGTTTTTCCGTTGATTTCAAAAGATATAGGCTTGGAGTTGTTTTCTGAAAGTCCCCAAAGGCTCAGGTGGTGATTAATGGAGGATTCTACGGCGTTAATCCAGCGATCGTGGACTTTATACTTGTCGGCTATGCTGCGAAAAAGTCTCAAAGAGTCTACCACACTTCGAATGATGGCGTCCGCTCTTCTAATGCCGTTATCTTTAGCAAATTGCAGGATGTCATCATAGGAAATGTTACGTAATTTCGATCGTATGTACATACAGTGTCCTGTATTAGGCAAATAGCCACCGGTGTCAATCACATAGGTAAGGTCATAGGCCGGAGACAATCGCCAATTGCCGTCATTGTCCATAATAAAGGAGAAATTCTTAGTATGGTCGTCTGTGTTATTTGATAGGACGTTGAATACGAGTCTGCGAAATACTTCCTGGCAGTCAGATTCCGGCAAATGCAATTTCCGACATACGGATAATAATCCTTCGTAACTATCTGTCTCCGGACTAATCGCAGCGAGTGTTTGGGTGTGTAATTTGTGCTCTCCTATACGGTCAAATCGTTTGGTGATGAAATGTTTGTTTCCTTCTATATCGTAGAGTTCCGATGGCATCATACTAATTCCTGCTGCAGTGGCCATTTCATAATAGGTCATCTCTAGTTCAGCGGAACTATATCGTGAATCTCCGAATTTCAATAAATAATAATCATATCCTTGAAGTCCACCCACTTGTCCACTGCGTATTTCACCGGTCTTTTTATTAATGGCCAATATGGCTTTAGGCTGACGGCCTCCTGCCGATGTGCCGACGGTTAGCAGAGAATGCATAGTAATGGCTTCTTCCGGCAATATACAAGCCTTTTCTCGCTCTGTAAATATGCGCTCAGCTACGTCGCATAGTGATTTGATGTCTATTTTGTCTGTTCTGCCTATGTTTTTTCCCTCAGGCAAGAACTCTAAGGCTCCCATTCCTCTTTTGCCTATAAATGAGAGTTTGTCTAAGGGTGTAATTTCTGCAATAGGGATGTGATTTTGGCTACGCCAAAGTTCAAATAACTGATTTCCCCACGCATCTGGTAATGAATCTGCAAGAAAGGCCGGTAGTTTCTGGTATATTCTGGATTCTTCTCCCCATAATGGGAACATCGCGCTGGCGCTTTTTATAGGGGCAGCTATAGGAGAAATATCAATGCCTTTTTTCAAAAACTCCGGATTATATGTGAAATAGGAAAGGTTTCGCCGCTCGTCCCAAACGAGACGACCTACTTCGCTTTCCCAAAGCATTACCCTCAATGTCTTTATCATAACAAATTATTTTTAGTGTTGTGACGTATCCTTTGTGTCTTTTTATCATCCTTGCGCATAAGATAGGGAGATTCAGGTAACTCCGGCAACACCTCATCCAGGGAATTAATCTGCCCGATAACCTTTAGTAATAAAATAAACGTAGATAACGATAGGTTGCCGGCTGTCCCATTTTCGAATTTGTGTATGGTCGTCATTCCTATGCCGGAACGCTCTGCGACCTCTTTTTGTGTGAGATTGCATCGCATTCGATATTCCTTGAACCTGATTCCGAGCATTCTTACAAGTTCATTTGATGAGTATTCGTAAAAATCAGTCATTTTAATTATCAGTAAAGTGATGTTTATCTGGTAATCTCAAGTATAACTTTCAATTAAATGATATTTATAATGGCAAAAATAAGTAGATTTTTCCAATTTACCAATCAAGTCAGCATTTTGTTATATTTGCATAAAAACATTAGGTCAATGAATAGAATAAGGAGTATTATTGGGGTTTGCTTGCTGGCGTGCGTGGCGATGGCTTGCTCGTCCGACGAGAAGGATAGGATGGTCAGGAGTTTTATTACGCCTCCGGAGGAGTATTCTTTTGAGCCTTGTGTAGAAGCTGGAGAGAAGTATTCCTTAGAGGATTTCGATGTGGAGTATTATACGCAGAGAAATGGGCCGGGCACTTCGCAGCGAGTGATGATGGTGCTCCCAAAGAATCGCGTCGGGAAGGTCCCGGCTGTGGTCGTGCCGTTTTACTTTCCGGAAGCTATGATTGGCCGAGACCCTAGGACGGGAGAGGAGCTCCCGCGGTATGCAGGTGTCGAGATTATGGCGTTATTGGCCCGAAAGGGGATGGCTTCGATAAGCGCAGAAAGTTATCATCTGACGTATGTGAACAGCGATAAGGATAGGGATGATTTTACTCGATGGCAGGATGCCGGCGAGGCTCTGCTCCGGGATTATCCGCAGTGGTGTGGGGTCGGGAAACTGGTCGCGGATACTCGTCTTTTAGTGGATTTGCTGGAGGATGATTCGCGAATAGACGGGGATAGAATCGGGATTGCAGGGCATTCTCTGGGTGGAAAGATGGCTTTTTATGCCGGGTGCCTGGATTCTAGGATAAAGGCGATATTGGCAAGTGATTTCGGGTTTTTGTGGGAGCAGAGTAATTGGGAAAAGTGCTGGTATTGGGGAGATAAATTAGATGTTTTGAAGGATAATGGTATAGACAACACTTTCTTTTTGTCTTTAAGCCAAGTGAAACCTATCTTTTTAATCGCCGGAGAGGCGGATGACGAGCGGAGCTATGATGCTATGTGTCGGGCGAAGGGCTATTCGTCGCACCTGGAACGGATAGGCTTTTACAATCACGCTACCGGGCACCGCCCTACCGCCGAGTCCCTATCGTGGGGAATAGAGTTACTTAACGATGCCCTCGCTGTCGATTAGGTAGCCGTCGGCGGGAGCTTCCTTTAGGGTTTGGAAGTTGTGGGTTTCGTCTCGGAGGATTCCGCCTTTTCCGTTACCGGAGGTGCCGCTGTTAGTCTTTATGTAGTCGCCGCATATAGCGAAGTCCCAGTCGCTTCGGGCAGCCCAGAGTTTGTCTTCCTCGTCGGATAGGAATGTGCTTGTGCCCACGGTTTCGCCATCCTTTATGGAAAAATAGAGCCATTTGCCGTTATCGAGTTCGTGGATGGTTACTTCCGCTTCGATTACAGGCTCTTTGCTTTCGTTATGGTTACATGCGCAGCATAGGCTGGCTGCGAGTATGAGTGATAGTATTTTAACCTTTTTCATTATTATTCGAATTTTAAACTTCCGTCGGGAGCATAGACATATTTCATTTTAATGGTTCCTTCCTGGCGATTATAGTCGGAGAATCTGATTTTTACATATTTGCCGTCTGCCGTCCTTAGTACGAAAGGCGCCGCGGCAGGCTGGCCCGATGAGTTAAGCCAATTGACCTTAGAATATGAGGTGGTTTTAGCCGCCACCGTCTCTATGCTGAAGATATTGTCCCCGCTCCGAATTTCCTTACCTGCGATGTCTTCGCAGACGTAGATTTTAGGCGAAGAAGGATCTTCGCGATAGTCGTAGACGGAAAAGGCGAGCATCTTTCCGGAACCTAATTGTCGGCCGCGTTTGTTCCTGCTGACGGTAAGGAAGAATTTGGGTTCTTCGGAATCGTGTATGTGGTCTACATAAGAGCTGAAATCGAAGGCGAACTCAATCTCGGAACTGGCGTTGTTTCCCTGCATCGGGTAGTCTCCGCCTTGATAATTGGCAATCGGCACGAGGTAGTCGTGAACGGGTAGCTGGTCCGAAGCCTTGTTCGAAACTCCGATTCTGAACGAGAGGTCATTTCGGGAGGTGTAGTCCAATTTCACGCGGAACACGACCTTAGGCTCACGGTATTCGACATCCGTTCCCACCATATCGTGGCTGAGTTCGTTTGCGGACCTGTCGCTTTGCTCCCAAAAGTAATATGGCAGGTAAAAGCGTCCGCGGTCGTGCATATAATAGTCATCGCCCCAAGTGTTGCATACTATGAATGCGCCTTTAGTGAGCGTGCCGTCGGGAGCGGTGAATTCCACCAGGTCATCGTATCCTACGATGGTCATAGCGTGAGCGCCATCTGGGGCCAATTTGGTAAGCAAAGCCATATAACCCGTTACGGAAGGTCCGGTATAATGGGTGTTTATGGTCCATCCGCTGGAACGGGAAGAGAAGGTGACGATGCCGCCGGGCTTTCCGAGCTCTCCGCGATTCCATAAGTAATGGCGAACCTCGTCGATGCCTGCGCGGTCTGTTACTTCGAATGTGCGAATCTTAGTTACGCGGTAATGTATCGCCTTAAGGTAGCTCTCGTATCCGGATGTCCATTTGAACTGGTAGCTTGAGTACTGTGAAGGGAAGTCCGCTTCCGTGGCGATTCCTCCTTCAAATGCTATTTGAAGGCCTTCCGTGCCCAGAGACCCCTCGTCTATACCCCCATTTATGAAATTCCACGTGTAGAGGTAGCTGAACTGGTTGTCCTTGCTTTCGGAAGCGTTCCTGTTCAGAAGACGATTCATCTCGTAGGTAAACATATACCCTATATAAGAAGCTTGCGCGCAGGAGCCGCCAATCTGACTTATAAGCGGCGGAAAATAGACTAATTTTGAATTATCGACCCCGTCGGGAATGCTCTCCTGCGCACGCGCTTCTACGGTATTGGCTCCGAAAAGAACGGCTGCCGTTAGTATGATGCATGCTTTACGAATGAATGCTATTGCCATAGTAATCTCTTGATTGTCTTCTTAATTTCAGCTTTGACTTGCTCCGGAACGTCGGTTTCGTGCTCCAGCATATCGGTAAGTGCTTCGACTATCTCGCCGCGACGAATCGACTGTTCATACCAGCCAAGCGTCTCACACGCCACCGTGCGAACGTAAATGTCGTCGGATGCGTCCCTTACGATGCTAAGAAGCGGCTCAATGGCATAAATGCTCCTTCCGTTTCTAAATGTCCTGATGTCGTTAACTCTTCTTTTAGCCGGTCTGTCCTTATCGATGGCTCCCTCTATGCTTTTTTTATAGTGGCCGGTGCCGGTGAGCAATGCTATGGCATCATCTGCCGCATATCCTGAAGCCCTAACCATCTCAGGATGCCTTTCCTTGAAGGCTTTCACATCACAGACAAGCGTGGTGTCTCCTGATGCCGCCGCCATCTTTACGGCATTTCTGTCCACTAATTCATAGATGTCGTCCAGTCCTTTCCTGATATAGTTCGAGAAATCGGCATCGGGATTGGTGGCCAATGTGTTGAACGCGTGGACGCGAACCGTCCACGATGAATCCCCGAGCATCTCTGCGGCGCGCTTGTGTGCTGCCTTGGCATCTATGTATCCCAAATGAGTTATTCCGGCGCATCTTAGCAGCGAATTGTCGGAATGTGTGTGTTTCTTCCATACGGAAGGTTTCGAGCCGTTGAATATAAGGTCATTATGGAGCTTGTCGCGAAGTTTTCTTTCAGCGTCGTCGTGAGGTGTGAACCTAAAAGTCGGGTCTCCTATGAGATGTGACTCCAAGTAAGAGACTTCCTTTTGCCACATACCGACTCGCTCACCTATCGACAGATACCCCATCAGTTTGTCTTCCCATTTGTCTTGCAGGACATTCACTGTGTTACCCTGTGCGACGATACATTCTCCGTCTCCGAATACGTGACATCCCGCTACATATCCCTGCCTATTATGGAAGGAGCCGTTATAGCAAGCATTGAAGACTATCATCTTCGCGTTGCTATGCCCTTTCATTATGTCGCTCAAGTTGATATTGGCCGCTTCGAACTCCAGAGAATCCGCCACGGCGTAGGCCGTCATCGCAGAGTCGCAGAAGTCGTTTCGAGACAGTTTATACTCTTGCTCTATGGCTTCTTTCATAAAGTCCTCGCCGAGCCCTCTGCCCTGGTAATACTTGTATGATTCGGCAAGCGAGCGCCTCAGATAATCCATATCCTCGTCCAGGTTATTCGCCACCTTGCTCTCGTTAATGTATTGGATGTCAGGTGCTCCGTGCTCACTGAAAATGAACAGGTCCACGTCCTCCCTGGCCACTTCGCTCAGAAGGTTCCATTTCATATTCCTGTCTTCGCGGAAATTCAGGAAGCGATTGTGCGAAGCCTGAGCGAAAGCGTACGGGAAGTATTCTCTGAACACGATAGGCTTTTGGCGCCAGATTGTAAGGCAATCCGAATTATACCCGTGACCGGCGAAGAACGTAAGGTCGTCGAGGGTGTTGCCTTGCCTGTGGGCATTCACTACCTTACGCAGGTATTTGCGCATTATTTCGTATTTGTCCCCCTTCATCACGGCCGGCACTTTCATTCTGGCAGAATAGATGTCCGGGTGGAGGTGTTGCGCACCCTTTTCGGAAAGACGGTAGTAGAACACGTCGGTTTCTATGGTATCACGACAGATAAAATCGAAATCGAGCTTGAAATCATCGTAGAATCTATCAGAAGGGACGGAAGACTCTTGCATTGGCCATACTTCCTCATTCATCTTGAAGGCTGTGGTAAGGTGCTGTCCCTGGCGTACCTTGACGATAGGAATATCGCCCACGAACACTACGCCCTCGAGCTTGGACTTTTGCCCTGCGAGTGCGAGAATCTCTGCCTTGACTTCATCCGGGCTGTTCCAGTCGGAGCTGATTATGTATGTGCCAAGTCCTTCTTCTTCCAGAACCTGCTTATACGCATAGAGCTCTTCGTAACATCTGGCGAGAGTCTCGTTATCGGTTATGATGGCAAATGTCGTAGGGGACTTGATGTTGCTCTGCTCGGTTCTGATACTGCATCTCAGGTAATCCTGGAGGCGATTGCGAGTCTTTACGAGTTCATTTTTCAGCGCATCGGGCATCTCTTCGCCGGAAGTCAGATATGCGTCGATTTCGTCTACGATATGCTTTCTGTTCCAAGCCCTGATGAACCATCCGAGAACTTCTGCGCACTGAACGCGCGCCGTTTCCGTCTCGTTAGAGTCGCGCACGATAGAGAGCAGGGCTTCAGCATGTTGAGGATAAGGCTGGTTACGCATTCCGCTAATGTAAAACTTGCGGTACCTGTTAGTCTGGTCCGAGAGAGATTTGCCCGTCGAAGATTCTATGGAGAACGCCTGCCTGAAGCACCCCATAGCCTTAGCGTGGAAAAGTTCCCTGTCGTAAATCCAGTCAGCCTTTGCAAATTTCTTCTCGAACTCCTTTAAGAAGAGACTATCCGGGAAATGTGCACAGACGAATCCTACGTTCTGGGCTACTCGAAGGGAATTGTAGTCCCGCAAATATAGCTCGGCGAGCTCCGCAGCCATTTCCGGCGTGCCCACCTTGCCCATAAAATAAGCCGACTTGCGACGGATGAATTCGTAAGGGTTGTCCGCGCCGTCTTTCAATACCTTTTCGTAATTGCCATCGGCGTAGTGCTCCAGAAGATGGAGGCACTGAAGCCTAAGCATATATTCGTCGCTTCCCTTCCACGTGCTCAGTAGAAGCGAAGATAAGTCTTTGTAGTCCAATGCGTAGAGCTTGTGCAGCGCCAGCCCTCGGATGTCGCAAGGATACTTCGGTGCAGTGTATTTCAGCCAATAATCACAATCCTCATTATGCAGATCGGGACATACGGCGCCCTTTCTCGCGGTGAAGTGGAAAGTAGGGTCGCCGAGTATGTGCGATTCCAGAATGTTTACCTGCTGCATCCATTGGCCCACATTATAGCCTTCGGAGAGCATTCCGAGAAGGTCGGATGAAGACTTGTCCTGCAGGACATTGACTGAGTTTCCTATACCGACGAGAGCACCGCCCTCCGAAAAAATGTAACGAGAGGCGATGCAGTCATCTTCACGAAAGTCCCCATTGTAGCAGGCGTCGAAAATGCTCATCTTGACATTAGGCTTCGCGGCTGCGATGTCGTCCAGCATTATGCCTGTAGCAGCATCGTAGAGAGAGTCCTTCGCTTCGGTCTCGGGGTCATTCCAATCCTCGACCCATTCACGGGAGATGCCATATTTCTCGGTGATTTCCTTTATTATGCTTTCCGCATCCTTGCCTCGACTTACCGCCGTGCGAATTTTCTCGCGCATACGATATTTGGCATCGTAGAAGTAGGAGTCGGGGTCATTAGGTCGTGGGGTTTCAGTGACGTACTGTCTTTCAGGCACTCCGTGCTCGTGGAAAAGAGCCAAGTCCAGCTCGTCGCGTGCTATTTCTCGAAGGAGAGTTCCCTTGACGTCGGGAAACATGGCATAGAAGAGGAACTTTGCCCCATCAGCGCCATTTTCAAATGCTGCAGGCATCTGCTCCCTTAGGGTTATAGTCTCATCTTTCCACGCTGCAAGGCTATTTGAGAACGAACCGCTTCCGCTATACGACATCACGTGGTCGAGTGGGTTTCTTTGAGATTTGGCGGCAGCGGCCTTAAGGAGATAACGAGAGATTTCGCCGTATTTATCACCTCGCTTTTCGGATGACTTTATGCGACCGGTGTAGATGTCACAAGAGATGTGTTGAGGCGATTCGGCCGTAAGGGTATAGTAGAAGAAGTTCGTTTCTACGCTATCGCGTCCGCAAAACTCCCATTCGAGGTCGAAGTCGTCGTAGAATCTGTCCGAAGGGACGGATGAATCCCTCATTGGCATAGTTTCGTCCATCTTGAAAGCGCTGGTAAGGTGCTGGGCGCCGCGAATCATCGCGATGGGAATATCGCCCACGAACACGGCTCCATCGAGAGCTTTCGTCTTATGGTAGAGCATCAAGCTATCTTTCAGCTCATTCGGATCTGCCCAGTCTTTAGACACTACGAATGCGTCCAACCCATCGGTGCAGACGGCCTTGCGATATGTCTCTATCGCCGATTGGCAATGGTCGAAAGTTTGTGGGTCGGTGACGATCACGAAAGAATGGGTCTGCGCGTTTGCGAAGACAGCTGTAAAGAGGGCTATTGCAGCCAATGTTTTTCTGTATGACATCTAATAAATATTGTTAGAATAGTATTCCAAATGTTGCGGAGCAGAGAATTCGACTTTTGTTTAAATCCAAGGCTCCTATGTATGAGACTTTTCCTCCTAATACCCAATTGACCTTGCTGCCGGAGGTAATGGTCCAGTCTACCCTTCCGCCGGCTTTCACATAACTTGCGTTAAGCCAATCGCTCTGCTCGTTCATCATCGCGATAGGTGCAGGGTAGGCCTTGGCACTTAGACATTTGTAGCCTTCTCCCAGCCCCAGGGCATAGCCTGCGTGAATCCCCACGAGAAGAGAAGACTTTTTCATCTTGAAATGCTTGTCGGCCAATGCGCCCGCGTAGAGGCGCATCGCATTCGAAGTCGACGCCGGCGCGAGATAACTCTGGCCGAACATCTCGAATTTAGCTTCTCCGCCCACTTTCCAGTCATAGCCTCTCGGGTCCGAAGCCCCGAAAAGGTGGTCATAAGTCAGGTGCGCATTCACTCCCGTGAAAGTGCTCATATTATTCTCGCTGAGAACCATCCATTCTTGCTGATATGCTGTGGTATTCAGCTTCTGAACATATTCGATGCCGTCGGTCAGGCTGCAAGATGCGTTGAAAGACAACTTGTTGGAGTTATCTTTGCCGAAAAGCCAAGCCGCATCGACGTTTATGTCATTTTCCTTTATGGAGCCAAGCCTTTTCGGTAGTTTGGGGTTCTCCTTACCCATAGTGGTTCGATGCTCGAAGCTCGCCTCTATGAATAGACTTTCGGAAAGCGAGTATTGGAGCGCTCCGCCAAAACGTTGTGTATTATAGATATGAGTCTTCATACCATCGTTTCCGCCCACCTTGTTCTGGGTGCTTTCCCCGAGTCCGCGATGCTGCCAGACCTTAGGGTCTATCCAGTGGTTGTTGTTTGAGACAGTTCCTCGCTCGAATCCATTTGAATAGGTACCGCTGAGACCTATCAGACTTCGGCCAAGTCGCACTGCGACCGAAGGCGTAACTATTATGCCATATTTATATGTTTCGCCCCTCGGGTCAAGCTGCTTCGCTCCGACCTTAGTCGTGTAGTCCACCTTTATTCCGAAGGAAACCATATCCCACAAGATGGGAGACGACAATCCGGCGTTGAGCAGATACTCCTGTTTGTTCCATCCGCTGGATTTGTCGTCAATCGGATAGTAAGGCATATTGTCCTCCAATTCGTACATCAGTACGTTATAGAGGGCATCCTTTTCGAATATGTTTTTAAAAGAGAATCCGCCGGTTGTCAGGAATCTGCCGACATAAGCGGCGCCTGACGTCCCCACGGAGATGTCCGAACTGCTTTTGCCCGCACCTAACTTACGATATTCACCGAATTCGCCATCGTAATCGAAACTAAGCGTGTTGAATAATCCGTATGGTTTGAATGCGAGACCTGCCGCAGAGGAGCTCCCATACCATAGAGAGTTCCTTATGGCCGTCTCTTGCAGGACGATATTTCTTATGGGTTCCGATGGCTCGGCAGCCTGGGCGGAAATAGACCCCAGGCTGCCGAGTATTACGGACAAAGCTATGATTCTCTTCATTTTAGAATTGTTTTTACTTATTTATCCAAGTGTTCCAAGAAGGGACGCCGGCACCATATCTTCTGACCTGAGGGTCCTTCTTAACTTCGAAATCATTAGAAGTGTTGTTGGTGTCTTGATAAACGTTCGTACCATCAGGGCGCGTTTCCTTGATTTTTCTCGCGATACTCTCTCCTACGTTAATTCCTGAGCACCATACAGCACCTGCATCGAGAACTGTAGGAAGTCCGAGTACGTTCATACGGGTTTCGTCACTTACGGTCTGCACGGCGTCGATGATGTCGCTGATAAGAACCTCTCTTCCTACTCCATTGTAGTCTGCATTCGTGGCGGTGATGAAATCTGCATTCTTAAGCTCCTTAGAAGGTTTGAAAAGGATATACTGTGAGCCGCTTACGGAAGTAAGCCACTGAGGCATTGAGTATCCTGCCTGAATCACTTTCTTCATATTTAATGCAGGATTATCTGTAAGAACCAGTCCGTTAGGCGCCGTAGATTCTTTTTCTACAGCTTCGAATTCAGCCCCTGTAAGATCCACAGGTGAAAGTCCCTTTGAAAGATTGTCGGCCTTGTGATTCGTAGCCCACTGCGCTATCACGAATGACTCGCCCGGCTTGATAGGATATGTATGGCCATCGCCCGGCATCTGCCATACCACTTTGACGAAGACGTATTGGTCTGCGTTTTCGATAGGCCAATCATAAATTATCGACTTGTCTGCGGATGCGAAGATGGTTTCTGCGATGCAAAGGCCGTCTGCATAAGCTACATCCGTGCTATTGTTGTAAATCTCATAGAACTGGTCACGGAAGTAGTAGTCTTTCACGCCCGTGTAATAGATCTCCTTGAACACGAGTGCGGCCTCCTTTACGGCGTCTACCTTTACCGTCACCACGTCGCCATCGGCAAGAAAGCTTGCATTGCCTTCCGAACCTGCGATGGTGTATGTGAATCCGCCCTGATTCTGAGTGGCGTTTACTGACACCGTATATACTCCCGGAACGATATTCGTAGCGGTGGCGATTCCGTTCTCGGTCTTGGCTTCGATTGTAACTCCGGTAGCGAAGTTGGATATCTTTACATCGTAGCTTTCAGGAGCGGTGATTCCTGCCGCTACGACTTTTTCTTCGTCCACCTTCACGTTTACGGTGATTGTCTTAGTCCCGGTCTTCTGACAACCTATCGTCACCAGGACCGCAAGTACCATTAAGGTGATTTTTGAATGTTTCATAACTTTTAAATTTTAAATAAATAACTTACTTGATTGATACTTTGAATTCAAATCCGAAAAAGATAGGAATTCCGAGTTCGCTGTACGCTCCAGTCTGTTTGGACTTGTAGAGCGGACGGCTATTGAACATATTGTTTACATAGAATGATGCAGTGAAGATGTCTCCGATTTCCTTACTTACGTTGAGGTTGAAAAGCATAGTCGGGAAGTATTTCTCGGCTATGAACCTGTTATCGTTACGGGTCGTGAACATATACGAAAACTCAGGGTCGTTCTTCATAGAAGGGTCGAAATCGTAGACCTTTCCATCTTTACGCGAGATGTATTTGATGAACATCGTGTCGTTACGATATTCAGTCCAGTATTTGCTATACCAATTCATCTGCCCCGTGAGCGTCACGGCAAGTCCTACTTGCGGAATGTTGTGTGTAATGCGAAGTGTCGTGTTCAGCTGTTCCGCGTAGCTTGTCTGGAGCTCCGGCTCATAAATGCCGATATTCTTCTCCGGCGTGCCGACATTTGACCTCGTTCCGAAGGAATACCCCTTGTTCGTATTAGAGCTGCGCATCCAAGCACCATTGATATAGACTGATGTGCGAATCGCATCGAATCGTCCCAAGTCTATTTCGTATTCTATACCCTTGTTACTTGACTTGATGTTGTTCAGCGGCTTGTAGACAGTATAGAAGAGGTCGTATTCGCTTCCCTTCCTTAACGTCGGGCGCTCTCCCGCATTCTGGTGAGCGACTTCATACATCGTCGCGTGATACCATTTGAAAGAACTGAGGTCGAGCCCATAATTGTAGCCGTTGTCCATTCTTTCGTCATAGGCGGTGATGCTTATGCGATAATGTCCCCCGAAAACCAAGTCCAAACCGATTTCCGCCTTGCGATTTACGGCGATTTCGAGCTCCTTGTTAGAGGCGTCGTAAATGTCGGTTTTCGCGATGAGAAGTTGCTCGTTTGCAGGCATTCCGGCTATCATTCCGTTGAAAAGTATGTAGTCGTGGTAAGACTTGTTAGGGTAGAGGTAATAGGAGGTCGGAGCCTTGGAGGTCAGTCCATAGCCGCCCCGCAGCGTCATCCACGGAAATATGTCGATGGAAGCATTGATTCGCGGCGCTACGGAACGTTTTCCATTGACGTCGTCGTAACGGACTCCCGTGATGATGTTTATCTCTCGCTCTGCGAATTTGCAGTTGAAATAGTTCTCTGCATAGAGTCCCAGCTGGTTTATGAACGGAATATCGTAGTACGGTCTGGCACGATAGCCCGATTCAGCGTTGCCGATGTTCCTGTAAGGAGGATAATCGTCGTCATAGACTGAACCCTTGCCGAGGTTTCCGTCGGTCTTGAAATCCACTCCGAAAAGCAACCTTTCGTTTACCGGTCCCCAACTGTGCGCGAAATCGGCGTTCAATTTCATAAAGGAGTTGACTTCCTTTCCGTAAATGTCATATTGATAGTAATAGCTATATGGCAGAACCACCCCGGCCACCGAACTGTTTTCCGGAACATTTGTAATCAAATTGCCATCGACGTCGTAAATCTTTCCTCCAGGTATATTGCTGTATATTTCCCCGTCGGTCATAGACTTGGAGTAAAGGTTCAGGGCATTCGTCGCCGTGCTCTCATAATGAGATTTCTTGTCGTTGAGACTTCCCGAAGCCAGCCAATTGATGCTTCTCAGCCACTCCCCGTTGATGGATGCGCGGCCATTGGTATTGAACGCGAGACCTATGTCGTTAGCATAAGACTGTGTCCTCGAGTCGGCGTCGTCGGGATTCAGTTTGCTGCGATCGCGAGCATAGCTCATCGAAAGGGAAGTGGTCTCGTAGGCCAATTCTCCCATCCGCACGGTCCAGAGGGCCTTTGCGCTCGCGCGCTGGTAAAACGCGTGGTTCTTTGTCAATGAGTTTTTGCTATAAGCATAATCGCCAGATATATTGAGGTCTCCTGCCTTTTCTCCCAGTGAAAAACCTTTGCCTGCAGAGACCTGATAGATGTTAGGATTGGTCTTGAAGCGAACCAGGAGCGGAGACTTGCCGGCCTTTGACTTTACCAGCACCGCACCCGAAGTGAGGTCTCCGTATTCTGCGGACGGAATGCCCCTGATGACTTCGATGGATTCGATATTGTCAGTCGAAAGCGTTCTTACGTCCAGGCCAAGCGCCGGTGTGCCGGACCGGCTGTCGTCGTCGGAACTGCCGCTAACCACAGGGCTGAGCGTTTGGAGATTGGCATTATTAGACATAGGTGCACCATCGACTATGACCGCAGTGCCGAGGCTGTTCATAACGGATGCGGAATTGGGCGATTCGCCCGGGACGATAGGCCGTGCGGTTCGAATGGTGAGCGATTGGGAGCTGGACAGGTCCGGATTCGTTATGGATACTCCCGGGAGCAGTGCCATCGCGTCGGCCAATGAACTGGTCTGCATATGGTCCATCGCCTGTCGGGAGATGTTGGATGCGGTGCTGCTGCCGGCTTTATTGCCCGTGGCCACTACCACGACGTCGCTCAATCTAAAGGATGTTTCCTTCAAGGCGACTCTTAGCGTTATGCGTTCTCCGGCTTTCGCGCTAAATGTAGTGTCTTTCTGCTCCATACCATAATATTGCACGCTTACGGTGACCGTTCCTACGGGAATGTTTTCCAGTGAGAACGCACCTTTCGCATCGGTCGTCGTGTAAAGTTGAGACGGAGTTAGCGAAACCGTGGCGAAATCAATCGGCGCGCCGTCCGCTGCGGAAACCACTTCACCTTGTAACGAGAATGTTTTCTTAGGTGGGGCCGCTGCGACTGACAGGCAGAAAAAGGCCGTAATAAAGAGCACAATTAACCTACATTTATCCATTTCCGAGAACCTACTAACAAATCATAACTTTTGCAAAAATATTAAATAATTGAAGAAAGCCAAATACCTATAAATAGCGATTCTATCCCATAGAATTGATGTTTTTATCTGGTTTTAGTTCTAAATGCTTAAAGGATTTCGTATAATGGGGTATGCGAAAAAACGATTCGTAACCATTTTTAGGTATATGGTTTTAATTAGTTTTTTCGGATAAATCATAAAAAGTTGAAATTCGTAATTTATTCGGGCAGAACAGGAGCAGGTTATTCCTTGTTTCATCCGGTGGACTCTTTTCCCGTTGGTGAGTGCCGAGATTCCAGATTTTGACATGGAACGGGCTGTCCAGAACGGAATGATTCAGCTGTCATTCCAGGTTTGGGATGACGGTTTTTTATTAAAACGGACTAAAAATCGCTGGTTTTTATCTATATTTGAGAAATTTAAAGCACTTCTTATGAAAAAAATCGTTCACCTGTTGCTGATAGTATTGATTTGTAACTCTTGCTACAAGTCGAAAACAGTAGAATACTCGGCGACTTTAGATCTTGTTAACAACACCGGACGCACTATTGAGATATTTAAGGGGAATAATCGGTTCGTGATGCTGCGAAATCAAGAAACAGTGAAGCTCTTCGAAAGAACTCAGATGTATGAGTTCGTCGATATGGATATGCTCCTTTTTTCTAATGGAGAAAGAGAGGAGTCCGTATCTATCTATGATGCATCCACGGGAGAACTACTTAGAGAGTGGCGGTACTCCGAACGGGAGCAGCCGGGAAAGCAACTATATCGGTTATGCGACAGTGACGCTGAAGTCTACACGGAAAAAGTCGACGGCTCCTATTCCATAAACAACAATTATCACTCCAGCGGCCATTTCTACATTCGATATATTTATACTTTCACCATTAATCAGGAAGACATTGACCTATATAGTTTTAACAATTAATAACCATATTATGAAAAGTCCCAAATTTATTATTAGTATTTTACTATGCGTGTCTTTGTCTTATGCATGTACGGACAAGGAAAATCTTTTTATTGATAATAGCAAAATGGATACCCATAATTCTCAACAGATAGTTTTAGGAGAGAAACTTGATAATCCGTATACTCTTAAAAATATGCAAAGAGCATTGGATACGTTATTGTATTTAAAAGGCATTAATGAAAGTATAGAATTGGAACCTACGGATTACTATGTTAAGTTTCAACCTGCTGACACAACGGAATATAGGGCACTATATGAACAGGATTTTGAATTATTTGATTATCCGCTTGATTATGAAATAATAAATAACGGCGAATCATATCATGCCCCATCCATTCCTGATGGTCAAATAACGTGGCAGTATACTGTGATTCCAGATGATCAATTAACCGAGACTGTCAAATATGATAAAATCTATGAACTAAAGAAGGTTGATGGAGATGTTGTAATTTTAAATAAAAAGGGGATAGTAAGTCGAGGTATTATAATAGATAATTGTTTTATCCCTAAATCCGAACTAAAATCAGCAACGTTTCCTGTGTCTTCTGAGGAGTTGGAAGATATGGCAATTAAATTAGTTCAAAAAAAAGAACCATATAGTGAGAATAATATTAAGGTCGCGTCTTCTGGTGGCTATCCACATGGTTCGATAAAAATGTATGATGGTAGAAATAATTTGGTGGGTGTTCCTGGGATAAAGGTTAGAGCTAGGTATTTTTTAAAGTGGAAATATGCATACACAAATGGAGATGGAGATTTTTCTTTTTCTTCAAAATTTAGTAAAAGTCCACATTTTTCAATAGTGTTTGATAATATAAAGGGATTTACCATTTGGGGTAATTGGGCTTTTCTTGCTCCTGCGCAATATGCTATAGGGACCTATTCGCCGTCGTCGGAAATAACGTATAGTATACAAAAAGCATCTAAGAGGAATTTATGGGATTGGTCTGTTATAAGTAAGAGCTCATATGATTATTATGCGTTTTGTAGTGAACCAACAGGAATTTTTCATGGAGTTCAAGCCCCTCCATCAAATATGAAAATTTGGTGCATTGGTGACGCTTCTGAAAGCGCTAGTACGCCCATGTCAAGACATTTGAAAACGGCTAAGACACTATCGGCGGAAGCTACTATAATTGCTTTTTGTGCTGATTGTCTTGCTTTACAAATTGTATCTGGCATAGTTTCATTCGCTTTGTATGTCGCGCTTCCCGATATGTTTATAGGTACTAAAGAACTTTCGTATAATGACCTCTATTTAAGAATGTTTCATGAGTATTCTCATGCAAGTCATTTTCAACAAATTGGCGAATATAAGTGGGGTGATATTATTATGTATGAGATGCTTCATAATGGATATGGAAAGACAAGAGATAATTCAAAAGGCGAAAACTATGTAGAACTAACGGAAAGTTACTCTTATGCAATGCAGAATTATGCGAGATGCAAACTGTTTAATTATAGTACGGATTATCACTATTTCAGTGGCCGTGGTTTTTTCTTTAAAGGAAGTATGTGGCATTATTCAAATTTGTTAATAGAAGAAGTGATTGCGCCATCTGCAATGTCGAAAGCGTTAAATGGGGCAGCTCATATTAATGATTTGAATAGAAATATGTTTATATCTAATGGAGGAAGTGTTCCTCAATTAAATCAGGAGTTCGCTAGAGAAATACCATATGACTTATGAAAAAGAGACTATTCATTTTATTAACTCTGTTTTTGTGCGCGTCTTGCTGCTGGCAAGAGGAACTGCTATACTCGTCGGACGTCTTTTTGAAGAATACTACTGGCCGAGTTATCGAAGTGATGAAGGGAGAAAAGGTGGTCGATGTCTTGAAGGACGGCAGGGAAGCGTGGCTGTATTCGACTCATTCTGCGTCAGATTTCGAGGAAGTGTCGTTGGAAAATATAATGAAAGAACATCCGGAAAAGTTCGAGGATATTTCTATATACGATGTTACCGATGGTGGTCGCGTACTCTTGAAGAAATGGAGCATAGGAGAACGGGAACAGCCGGGCAAGCAACTATACCGATTGTCCGACAGTGAATTGATGGTGCATCACGAACATGGATGGGGAGAGGTGTTCATAATGTATGATTATATTTTCATCGTAAAGCCGGAAGACATAGGACTGTAAGTTGTAGGTTAGAATATGGCAAAAAATGCTTACTTTTGTAAACTATGTATAAAAGAGTACTTTTGAAATTGAGCGGCGAGAGCCTCGGAGGCCCTTCGGGAAAGGGTCTTGACGAGAGCCGCATCGCCAAATATGCAGAAGAAGTGGTGAGTGCCGTGCGCGCCGGACATCAGGTGGCCATCGTGAATGGAGGTGGAAACATCTTCCGTGGTCTGCAAGGAGCCGGTAAGGGCTTCGACAGGGTAGACGGCGACAAGATGGGAATGCTTGCCACGGTGATAAACTCTCTGGCTTTATGCCAATTCATCCGCGCCTTGGGCGTTCGTGCGGAAGTGTTCACGGCGACTCCGATGGAGCCTGTAGCCAGATACTACGTGCGGGATGCCGCCCTTCGATTGATGGAAGAGGGAGGCGTGGCCTTGATAGCCGGAGGCACCGGAAATCCATTCTTCACGACGGACAGCGGCGCAGCCCTCCGCGCCTTGGAACTTAAGGCAGATGCCCTTCTGAAAGCCACTCGTGTGGATGGGGTATATACGGCCGACCCGGAAAAGGATCCAAGTGCCACGAAATACGACGAGTTGAGCTTCGACAAGGCCCTTTCGGACCACCTGAAGGTGATGGACGCCACTGCCTTCGCTCTTTGCGAGCAGGGTAATGTCCCTATCGTAGTCTTCAATGTAGACGAAGAAGGTGCTCTGGGAAGACTTCTTGACGGAGAGAAATTAGGAACAATCGTACACGCTTAATAATTACAGATATGCTTACAGAAAACGCAAAACAGGTCATCACTACGGCCAGCTCGAAGATGATGGACGCGGTGACTTTCCTCGAGGAAAGCCTGAAGAACTACAGGGTAGGAAAGGCTAATACACAGGTATTCAATAAAGTCCTCGTAAACTACTACGGCACCCCTACACCACTTCCACAGGTGGGTTCGGTTACCGCACCGGATGCGAAGACCCTCGCCATCCAGCCGTGGGAGCGCTCGCTCATCCCTGCCATCGAGAAAGCCATTATCGATGCTAACATAGGTCTTACTCCTTCTAATAATGGCGAGACCATCCGTTGCACGGTGCCGGCTCTTACCGAAGACAGGCGTAAGGAACTTTGCAAGAACGCGAAGGCCGAAGGCGAGAATGCTAAAATCGTCATTCGTAACGCTCGTCGCGATGCCGTCGACGCATTGAAGAAGGCCGTAAAGAACGAAGGCTTGAGCGAAGACGTACAGAAAGAGGGTGAAGAGGAAGTTCAGAAACTGACCGACAAGAGAGTAAAGGAAGTGGACGAACTGGTAGCCGCTAAGGAGAAAGACATTCTCTCCGTATAGAAAGTTTTTGATAATTCAAAATATTTATTTATCTTTGCGACCCCTTTGAAAGGAGGGATCGCAATTTTTTATTAAAGTATTAATCATTAAAGTATCAAGACAATGGACACACTTAGCTACAAAACAGTATCGCTGAACAAGGCTACTGTGGAAAAGAAGTGGTTGGTCATTGATGCGACAGATCTCGCACTTGGTCGTCTTTCATCCAGGATTGCTCTTATCCTTCGCGGTAAGAACAAGCCGGGATTCACACCTAACGTTGATTGCGGTGATAACGTAATCGTCATCAACGCAGAGAAGGTGGCTCTTAAGGGTAAGAAGATGACTAATCGCGTGTACACACGCTACACCGGATATCCGGGAGGACAGCGTTTCAGCACGCCGGCAGAGATTCTCGCCAAGAGACCGACAGAACTCATTAGGAGAGCTGTTAAGGGTATGCTCCCTAAGACTCGTCTTGGAGACAAGGTTCTCGGAAACCTCTACATCTATGCAGGTCCTGAGCACCCACACCAAGCACAAAACCCTACAGAAATTAAGTTGAACGAAATTTAAACAGAGCAAATGGAACAGACACACGCCCTTGGAAGACGTAAAACAGCTGTAGCTCGCGTTTATCTCTCAGCAGGTGCAGGTAACATTACCATTAACGGCCGTCCGGTTGAAGACTACTTCAAGGAAGACACACTCCGTTACATCGTAATGCAGGCATTCACTGAAACTGAAACTACCGGTAAGTTCGACGCTAAGGTAACCATCCTCGGTGGTGGTACCAAGGGTCAGGCTGAGGCAGTTCGTCTCGGAATCGCACGCGCACTTTGCGAGATCGACAAGGAAGCTTATCGTCCTGCACTTAAGGCCGCCGGCCTTCTCACCCGCGACGCACGTGAGGTTGAGCGTAAGAAACCTGGTCAGCCAGGCGCACGCAGACGCTTCCAGTTCAGTAAACGTTAGTTATTATTACTGTTTTTTACGCACAGTTGCGGTTATGAAACTTTCCCCATTGTGGAGGTTGCCGCGCTGCGGAAAATCTTCGAGATTGGCCTAAGGCCACTACCCGAAGGTTGATGAAAAGAGAAAAATTAAAGAAAAAGACATTATGTCCAGAACAAATTTCCAAGAATTGCTTGATGCAGGCGTACACTTCGGACACCTCGCCCGTAAGTGGAATCCTAAAATGGCACCATACATCTTCGACCAGAAGAATGGCATCCATATCATCGACCTGCACAAGACAGTCGTTAAAATCGACGAAGCTGCGGATGCAATGAAGGATTTGGCTAAACAGGGCCGTAAAATCCTTTTCGTAGCTACCAAGAAGCAGGCTAAGGAAATTATTTCCGAGAAAGCTACTTCCGTAGGTATGCCATCTATCACCGAGCGTTGGGCCGGTGGTATGCTTACCAATTTCCCTACTATCCGTAAGGCCATCAAGAAGATGAGCACCATCGACAAGATGAAGGAGGATGGTACATACGAGAAACTCGCTAAGCGTGAGCGCCTCCAGGTAGACAGACAGAGAGCTAAGCTTGAGAAGAACCTCGGCTCGATCAGAGATATGAGCCGTCTTCCATCAGCACTCTTCGTAGTCGACGTACAGAAAGAGGCTAACGCAGTAAAAGAGGCTAACCGTTTGAATATACCGGTTTTCGCAATGGTTGATACATGTTGCGATCCAAGCCCTATTGATTATGTGATTCCGGCTAACGATGATGCTACAAAGAGTATCGAGGCAGTTCTCGACGCACTTTGCGCAGCCATCCAGGAAGGTCTCGACGAGCGTAAACTCGAGAAGGAAAAAGAAGCTGAAACAGAGGCTAAAGAGGTAGTTGGAAAGCCAGCTGAGCGTAAACTCCGTTCACGTAAGGGAGCCGCTAAGACAGAGGCACAGGCAGAAACCGAAGCTCCTGCAGCAGAATAATCCATTTGTTAAACTGTTAGAAATATAAAAATTATGGCAATTACAGCAGCAGACGTAATGAAGTTACGTAAAATGACTTCAGCAGGTATGATGGATTGCAAGAAAGCCCTCGAGGAAGCAGAAGGCGACTTCAACAAGGCGATTGGCATCATCCGTGAGAAAGGTAAACTTGTAGCAGCCAAGAGAGCAGACCGCGAGACCTCAGAGGGCGCAGTTAAGGCTCGTATCGAAGGCAACAAGGCTATTCTCATCTGTCTCGGTTGTGAGACCGACTTCGTGTCTCGTAACTCAGACTTCCAAAATCTTGCAGAAGCTATTGCAGACGTAGCTATCGCTAACGCACCTGCAGACATCGATGCCCTCAAGGCTTGCAAGATGGCCGACGGCTATACAGTAGAGGAGGCAGTTGAGGCTCAGACAGGTAAAACTGGTGAGAAGCACGTCCTTTGCTACTATGCCATCGTAGAGGCTCCTTTCGTAGCTTCATACATCCACACTCTTAACGGAAAGATCGGCGCTATCGTGGGTTTCAACAAAGAAATCCCTGCTGACCTCGCAAAGGGTGTAGTAATGCAGGTCGCTTCTATGAACCCGGTTGCCATCAGCGCAGCTGATTGCTCTAAGGAAGTTGTCGACAACGAGCTCGCAGTAGCAGTTCAGAAGACACGCGAAGAGATGGTTCTCAAGGCAGTTGAGGCAGCACTCAAGAAGGCTGGCATCAACCCTGCACACGTGGACAGCGAAGAGCACATCGAGTCTAACACCGCTAAGGGTTGGCTCACTCCGGAGCAGGCAGAGCAGGCTCGCGAAATCATCCGCACGGTTTCAGCTGAGAAAGCAGCTAACCTTAACGAGCAGATGATTCAGAACATCGCTAATGGTCGTCTCCAGAAGTTCTTCAAAGAGCAGACTCTCGAGGAGCAGGAGTACCAGATGAGCGATGACCATATCAGCGTAAAGGCCGCTATCCAGGCTGCTGATAAGGATGCGAAAGTAGTCGCTTTCAAGCGTTTCTCACTCGCCGACTAATCTACACAGATTAACGATAAAATTGGCCGTCTCGCATAGAGATGGCCTTTTTTATTTCGTAGTTATTTGCGAACTTTGGCGTATGAACTTAAAGGCGTTGGCTAAAGACACTGCTATCTACGGGCTGAGCAGTATTGTGGGCAGGTTCTTGAACTACTTGCTCGTCCCGCTGTACACTTATAAGATAGCGGCAGAATCAGGAGGTTATGGCATCGTGACTAACCTCTATGCCTATTCCGCACTGCTTCTTTGCCTGCTAACCTTCGGTATGGAAACCACCTTTTTCCGCTTTAGCGGCAGAGATGATGAAGACCCGCAGAAAGTCTATTCCACTGCGCTGAAGATGGTCGGTGGGGTGGTATTGGCCTTCTGGCTGTGCGTATTCGCCTTTCTAAGGCCCATCAGCTCGTCTATGGGCTACGCCTCCCATCCGGAATACATCGCCTGTTTCGCGCTTATCTCCGGAATGGACGCAGTGCAGGCCATAATGTTCAGCAGGCTCAGGCAGCTTCGTCGACCACTGAAATTTATGGCATTCAAGATGACGTTCATTCTGCTGAACATAGCCTTGAACCTGTTCATCTTCCTGCTGATGCCGCGGATTTCGGGATTGGCCCCTATCTTCGAGCGTTTCGACGGGGGCGTGGGCCTGATTTTCTTTGCCAATCTGCTCTGCACCGCAGTGATTTCCCTGATGTTCCTGCCCGAATTGAAGGTGCTGCGGCTCCGGTTCGATAGGGAATTGGCCCGGAAGATGCTGAAATATTCATTCCCACTGCTGCTGCTTTCGCTGGTAGGAATCCTGAACCAGGTGGCGGACAAGATTCTATTCCCTTATCTTATGCCAGGGGCGCAGGGTCAGGTCCAGCTCGGCATTTATGGTGCGTGCGTGAAATTGGCTATGATTATGGCGCTGCTGACTCAAGCCTTCCGCTATGCGTATGAGCCTATCGTGTTTAGCGGTAAGAACGCGGGAGACAGGGAGGATAACTTGAGCGCGGGCACTAAATATTTCGTCATCTTTTCACTATTTGCATGGCTTTCAGTAATGATTTATATGCCGGTACTCAAGCATTTCATTCAGCCGGCTTATTGGGCGGGTCTTAAGGTGGTGCCTATAGTGATGGCGGCGGAGATATTTATGGGAGTGTATTTTAACCTCTCCTTCTGGTATAAGCTCACTGACAAGACTTGGTGGGGCGCGGTGATGAGTGCGGTGGGTGCGGCCGTAATGGTGGCGATAAACGTGGCTCTGGTGCCTCGTATAGGTTATATGGCCTGTGCTTGGGGTGGATTTGCGGGCTACGGCGTGGCTATGCTGCTGAGTTTCTTCATAGGCCGGCATTACTATCCGATTCGCTACGACCTTAAGAGTATGGGATGGTTCGCAGTGCTCACGGCTGTCTTCTACGTGCTTTATGAGACTGTTTTGAGCAAGGGCTCGACCATAGTGGCCCTGCTGTGCGGCACAGTCTTACTTTTGATATTTATATATTTAATTTACAAAGAGATAAAGAAATGAAAAGAGTTATTTCCATTTTAGCTTTAGGAGTATTGATTTTCGCATCGTGCTCAGGTGGCGGCAAGTCCAAGAAACAGGCCGTGGATACGAAGGCGGTAGTGGATTCCGCTGCGATCGCTGCGAAGGAACAAAAAATCGCAGACAAGATAGCCGCTCTTCCTCAGGAGCCTGAATTCGATATCATAACCACGATGGGTACCATAAGGGTAAAGTTGTATTCGAACACCCCGAAACATCGTAAGAACTTCGCCAAGCTCGCCTTTGAAGGCTTTTACGACGGAACTCTCTTCCACAGGGTCATAAACGGGTTCATGATTCAGGCAGGAGACCCTTTGTCAAAAGACCCCGAAAAGATGGATATGTGGGGAACCGGTGGCCCGGACTATACCATCCCTGCCGAGATAATGCCTGAAAACAAACACCTTAAGGGCGCGCTTGCCTCTGCTCGAAGGGGAGACCGCGCGAATCCTCTTCGCGAATCCAGCGGTTCGCAGTTCTATATTGTGCAGGATGCGCAGACTTGCGCTCAGCTCGATGGCCAATACACTGTCTTCGGTCAGACCGTGGAAGGGTTCGACGTCATCGACAAGATAGCTTCCGTAGCCACCGATTATAGGGACCGTCCGGAAGTTCCGGTTAAGATAGTAACTGTAAAATTAGTTCAAGAGTGAAATACCTAACACTAGATTCTACAGATCCGTGTTATAATATGGCCTTCGAGTTCTGGTGCCTAAAAAATCTGCCGGGCGCAGAGGCCTATTTTTATCTGTGGCGCAATTCTCCGTCAGTGATCATCGGCGAGAATCAGAACGCCTATAACGAAGTGAACCTCGAGTTCCTGTCGCAGTCGGGCGTGAAATTGGCCAGAAGGACCACGGGAGGCGGGGCGGTCTATCACGACCTTAATAATGTGAATTATTCCTTCATAGGCGAGGATGTTAGCGCGGAACTTATGGCCGAGGCGCTTCGCACATTGGGAGTGCCTGCGGAGCTGACCGGACGAAATGACATCTTCGTAGAAGGGAAAAAGGTTTCAGGCTATGCCCGAAGGCTGGAAGGTGGGCGTGCGCTCGTGCACGGAACATTGCTCTACGACGTCGATTTGACGGTGTTGCAGAAGGCCTTGGATACGCCCGTGAGCAAGATGACCAGGAAGGGCGTAAAGTCCGTTAAAAGCGCCGTAGCTAACCTTAAGGACTATCTGCCGCAGTGTCCCGACGTGTTGTCGTTCAAGGACGCGATTCTCGGCTGTTTCGACGTCGAGCCGTATGCGCTTTCCGAGGCGCAATTGGCAGGTATCCAAGCGCTTTGCGATGGCCAGTTCGCCACCCACGAGTGGATTTATGGCCGAAGTCCCGAATCGAGCTTCGCTAACCGTGCGGTCTTCGCTTGCGGTACGGTAGAGGCCGATTTCGTGGTAGACAAGGGTGTGCTGCGCTCTGTCTGTTTCACCGGCGATTTTCTGGGATGGAAGAGCGCGGGCGAATTGGCAGAAAAGATAGAGGGACTTCCTTATAAAAGGGAAATAATCCTGGACGCGCTGAAAAAGGAACACATCGAGGATTATTTCGATAATCTTACTGCGGAAGAACTCGCGCGTCTGCTATTTGAAGGCGACTTCCTTTAGGATTTCCGACACGCTCGGGTGAGGGAAAATGACTTTTTGGATATCCTCTAGGGTCATTCCGTTTTCTATGGCGACACAGCAGGCACTTATGATTTCGCTGGCCGGTCCGCCCAAGATCTGCACGCCCAGAACCCTTCTCGATTCGCGCTCGAACACTATCTTGCACAGTCCGTTTTCCCTCTCCGTCTCGGCCACGAATCGTCCCGAATAGGTGAGAGGCAGTGAGTTGCATTCGTAGTCCAGCCCCTGGGATGCGGCCAATCTCTCCGTCAGTCCCACCGCTGCTATCTCCGGCTTCGTGTACACCACGCTCGGCACGGCGATGTATCTCATACTGTCCGCGATGCCCAGAATGTCATTTACGGCCACTTCTCCCTCCCTGCTGGCACAATGCGCGAGCATATATTGGCCAGTGATGTCACCTGCTGCATAGATGCCGTCCACTGCAGTGCGCATACGGTCGTCGGTGCATATCCGGCCCCTCTCGTCCGCCTTCAGCCCCACTTTTTCTATGCCAATCCCTTCGACATTAGGCCTGCGCCCGATGCAGAGCAGAATTTTTTCCGCCTGCAGGATCGCCTCCTTGCCCACCTCGTCGCCTGACAGATAGAACTTTACGCCCTTAGCCTCATAGGTCTTCCTAAGGGCCGATGCCAATTCCGCATCGAAGGTGCCCAACACCTCGTCCATAGTCTCGAAGATGGTGACGCTGCTGCCTAATGAATTGAACAGGCTCGCGAATTCCATTCCTATCACGCCTCCGCCCACTATGGCGACACTGCTCGGGATTTCGCTCAATTCCAGCGCTTCCCTACTGGTAATCATCTTGTCCTTAACGCCTTCGAGCCACTCTATCTTCGGCTCGAAAGTGTGGCTTCCGGTGCAGAGAAGGATGTTCTTCGCCTGATAGTCGACTCCGGCGGCGGTAATGGTGAAGTCACCTTTAGCGCCTCCCTTGATTTCGGCATTTTCCTTTATTACTTCCACTTCGTGGTTACGCATAGAGACCTTTATGGCGCCTACGAGTTTCTTGATTACCTTTTCCTTTCTGGCTAACAATTTGTCATATTCCACGGAAGCGCCGTCGATTTTTACGCCGAATTTGTCAGCCGAGCGGGCAGAATCCAGCAATTTGGCACTATGAAGTAGAGTCTTGGTGGGGATGCATCCTTCGTTAAGGCACACGCCGCCTAATTCTTTTTTCTCGAAGAGAATGACCGAAAGTCCTTTAGCAGCTGCCCTTTGCGCGGCGGTATAGCCGGCCGGACCGCCTCCAAGTATAGCAATGTCGTACATAAGGCGAAATATTTTTAGTTTGTCTTATTTTTGTGGCACGGGTATTGTAATATAAAACTATGAATAGTTTTTTCATAGGTTAAATTTTAGGTTAGAAGGAAAGGGCAGCGTCGTGAAGATGCGGCCCTTTCTGATTATAGTTATTCCTGCGTAACTGCAGGCTTGTTTCTGAAGTTGAAATTCTTCGCTCTGAGCATATCGAATCCCCAAGTGTGAACTCTGTCCGAGAATCTTTCGAAATTCTTGTTGCCCATCTCGCTCCACTGAACCTCACTGAGAGAGAAGAGTCGAGGCATAATCATATACTCGAGTTGCTCGTTCGTAGGGATGTACTCCGTCCACACATTGGCCTGAGCACCGAGGATGTGTGACGCAGCTTCCTTTGAAAGTCCTTCGGTAGGGTTGAAGGAGTAGACTTTTTCGAAGGTCAAATCGCCCCAGAATGCGCAGATAGGCTCGTCGCTCTCCTGTTTGCGAGGGTCTTGGCAGTAGTCGAAGTAGCAATAGTCCGTAGGAGTCATTATGACGTCGAAGCCCCTGTTCGAAGCCTCGATTCCGCCCTTCGTGCCTCTCCACGACATCACGGTAGCGCCTGCATCCAAATCGCCTTCCAGAATCTCGTCCCAGCCTATGAGCTTCTTGCCCTTAGAAGTCAGGAATTTCTGCATACGCGAGGTTACATAGCTCTGAAGTCTCTGTTCCGCAGTGGCGTGCTCGTCGCTCTTTAGGCCAAGCTCATGGATCTTAGCCTGACAGTCAGGACATTTCTTCCAATTATCCTTCGGGCACTCGTCGCCTCCGATGTGGAAGTATTCGCCAGGGAAGATTTCGCAGAGCTCGCCCAATACGTCCTCCAGGAATTCGTAGGTCACCTCTTTACCAGGGCAGAGTACGTCAGGAGAGATGCCCCATTTGGTCCAAACCTCATAAGGGCCGCCGAAGCATCCGAGTTCCGGATAAGATGCCAATGCTGCCACCATATGTCCCGGAAGGTCTACCTCAGGGATGACGGTGATGCCCAGTTTGTCGGCATAGGCTACGATGTCTCTCATCTCGTCCTGTGTGTAGAATCCGCCGTAACGGATGTTATCGGACGGACCGCTATAGTATCCTACCATAGTTCCGCTTCTGTATGCTCCTATCTCGGTGAGGCGAGGATATTTCTTTATCTCGGCACGCCAGCCTTGGTCCTCGGTAAGGTGCCAGTGGAAGCGGTTGAGCTTAAGGGTAGCCATCACGTCGAGCACTTTCTTTATCTCGTCGGTGCTGAAGAAATGCCTTCCGCAGTCCAAGTGCATGCCTCTATAGGCAAAGCGAGGCTTGTCCTTTATCTCGCAGCAAGGAAGCTCCCATTTGAGGTCTTCTGCGGCGTCGTGGCCGTAGATGGCTACCGGAAGCATCTGCTTGAGCGACTGAATCGCATACAGGAATCCGTTATCTGAAGAAGCACGGATTACGGCTGCTTTTTTCGTAATGTTGATGGTGTAGGCTTCGTCTACGAGCACTGGGTCTACGCAGAATACTATGCCCTTCACCTCTCCTTTGCGAACGTTTTCGGAGAGTCCGCTAGGCTTCGATACGGGGTAGATCTGTCCCGCACAGAGAGTAAGCTGGCTGGAGAATTCGGCTACGGCCTGGAGAGCCTTGTCGCCCATTTGAGAATCGCAACTGATAGGAGAGCCTTTCAGTTTGAATACACCCTTGTCCTCCTTAACGCTCAGAGGAGCCGGGATGATGTTGATTACGCTGGCAAGCAGCAGGGAAATTAGTGTAAGTTTCATATGAATTATTAATGTTATTGTTTCAATATAACAGCACTCCGAGCACTCCGGAGGCTATGATGACGACGATGGGATTGGCCTTAAAAAAGTAGGTCGAGACGAAGGCGGCCGCGAATAGCGCCCAGCTCTTCCAGTCCGGGAAGTTCTCGGCGATTATCTCGATATGCGGTGTCATTCCGGCCCAATCCACCCTGAATGTCAATATTATGCATGCGGCGAGAATCAGTCCGGCTACAGCCGGTTTCAGCACGCCCATTACCCCGATGAAGCGCGGATCGTGCTGAAATTTGTCAAAAAGCTTCATCAAAAGGAAGAAAATCAGGAACGAAGGCAGGACTATCGCGAAAGTGGCCGTGGCGCTGCCGATGATGCCGGCGAGGTTCCCGAAGCCCGCGTCGTGCATTACCTGATAGCCCACGTAGGTGGCGCAGTTTATGCCAATTGGCCCGGGAGTCGTCTGTGAGATGGCGGTTATGTCAGTGAAGGCCGTTTCGGTGAGCCATCCGCGCACGCTCACGACTTGGTTCTGGATAAGCGAAATCATAGCTCCTCCGCCACCGAAGTTGAATAGCCCGATGATGAAGAAGGTGTAGAAAAGCTGCAGGAGAAGCGTCAACATTTGTCCTTATGACGGCGCTCCTTTTCCACCATTATAATAGTAGAGATGCTTATGACGCATATCAGAATCCAGATTGCGGATACTTTCAGGAAGGCCACCAGAAAGGCCGTGCCGAACATCAGAAGCCAAGTCCACCATTTCTTGTTCCCCTTTTTTGCCATATTTACGGCCGGAACGAGAATCAGTGCCACCGCCACCGGACGGATGCCCTGAAATATGCGCTGAATGATAAGGTTGTCCTTAAATGACGTAAATGCCATCGCTATGGCGAGTATTATAATAAAGGAAGGGAGGACTGCTCCGACAGTGGCTGCGATGCTGCCTTTCAGCCCGCGAATCTTGTACCCAGAGAATATGGCCATATTCACTGCCAATAGGCCCGGCGCGCTTTGGGCCAACACGACCACGTCGTCGATCTCTTCCGGATCTATCCAGTTCCTTCTTTTAAGCTCGTCTTCTATTATGGGGATCATCGCGTAGCCGCCACCGATGGTAAAGGTGCCGATTTTCGCGAAGACTCCGAATATTTGCCATAAAGAAACCATAGTCTACAAATTTACGAGAAAAAATGGTCTTAACCATAATTTTATCTGGCAATATGCTTATTTGGGTTTAATGTGTTAGTTGTTAGGTTGTTAGGTGTTTTAGGGCGGCCGGTGTTTCGCCCGGCCGAAAAATAAAATCAAAAAAAAGTGAAAATTTTTTCGAAAAAGTTTGCAGAATCAAAATAAATACCTACCTTTGCAATCCCTTTCGCGCTGAGCGAAAAAGTTCTTTGAAAATATTGGAAAGATAAGTACAAGCAAGTACCGAGAGAATTCAAGAAAAATTTAATCGAGAGCGTTAATTTCTTAAAGAAGTTAGAGCGTCAGGAGCAAGCTAAGAGAAATAAAGATATACAAAGAAGAGTTTGA
>Ga0129316_1000231_pt1 | contig 37919 bp, 32 predicted proteins | sample Cm1ome_2_FD_94429 | JGI IMG/M metagenome (GOLD analysis project Ga0129316, IMG submission 94429) | Eastern black-and-white colobus group fecal microbial communities from Wisconsin, USA - Cm1022B metagenome | ecosystem: Host-associated > Mammals > Digestive system > Large intestine > Fecal...
ACCGAATCAACGATAATCCGCACCGCGTAGATATCGTAGACCTCGTCGAAAGCGCGCCCCTGCATATAGACCTTGCGGTAGATCCCGTAGATGCTCTTGACGCGGCCCTCGATATAGGCATTGGGGTGCTCGGCTTTGACCCGGTCGAAGATCCGCTGCTTGATGCTGGCCAGAAACTTCTGCCGTTCCTCCCGCGCCGTAAGCTGGCTTTCAATCTCCTCATAGGCGATCGGGTCGAGGTAGCGCAGGGAAGTATCCTCCAGCTCCTCCTTGATGCGGCGAATGCCAAGCCGGTCGGCGATGGGAGCATATATCTCCATCGTCTCAAGCGCTTTGTAGCGCCGCTTCTCATCGGGCAGATACTGAAAAGTACGCGCGTTGTGCAGGCGGTCGGCCAGCTTGATGATGACCACCCGGATGTCCTGCGCCATAGCCAGAAGCATCTTGCGCAGATTTTCGGCCTGCTGCTCCTCTTTTGAGGTATAGGGAATCCGGCCCAGCTTGGTCACGCCGTTGACGAGCAGAGCGATCTCATGGCCGAACTGTTTTTCAATATCAGAGAGCGGAACGCCGGTATCCTCCACCACGTCGTGCAGAAGGGCCGCGGCAATCGACTCATTGTCCATTCCCAACTCGACGAGAATCTTGGCAACGGCGAGCGGATGGATAATATACGGCTCCCCCGAGCGCCGCTTCTGCTCCCCATGGGCGGCGGCGGCAAGGGAATAAGCCTTCTCGATGAGCTCCAGATTATAATTTTTGCCGGACTGCCGGATAAAGTCCTGAAGCTCCTCAAAGGTAAGGGAATAGCCTTCGTTTTGATCGCTCATATTGCAGCAACAAGCTCCTTCAGGATCGATGAATTTTCAAGCCGAACCTTCGCAGCGCAGGGAACCACCGAGAGGCATTCGCCCTCTCCGCAGGGTTTCTTTTCCAACAGGCCCAGCTCAAGCATCACCGAAAGGGCAATGCGAAACCGCACGTAGTCCAGCGGGGTTTCGCGGACGATTTGGCAGAAGAGCGCCTCCGCAGAAAGGGAAAGTGTTTTCTTCTGCCGCAGATAGCGGTAGATGACCGCCGTTTCTTCCCGGCTCGGAACCATATCCTGCGCCAGATTCTCGGCGCGCAGATAACGCTCGTACCGCTGTTCCCCGCGCCAGAGCGCCTCGAGATCGCAGCCATGCAGGCGATAGTCCCGGCAGCGCAGAGAAACGCTGCGCTGTCCCTGATACTCGTTGATCGAAACCGAGCAGGCCGCGTCGATCAGATCTCCGGGCAGTGCCTCGATCTGATCCGGCCTGGTAAAAAAGCAGAGGACCTGCACCGAAGCATTTCCGCGGGAAAGCCGCAGCTTGCAGTGCTTCCCCTCCGAGAGAGGGATGATCCGTTCGAGCCGCATCCCGTCAAGCATCACCGTCGGCGAAGGATTCGCGCTGCCGAACGGTTCAAGGCAGGAGAGGCGCGCGACCTCCTCCACGGTAAGCTGGTCGGGAGAAACAACCGCATCCACCGTCAGCTTCGGCAGCGGCATCTCGGGGCAATGTCCGGCGGCATACTGTTCAATGGCCTCGCGGAAGGCCGGAATCTCTTTCGTCTCAAGCGAGAGGCCCGCCGCCATCGGATGCCCGCCGTAGCGGGCCAGCAGGCTGTGGCAGGCAGCGACCGCTTCAATCAGGGAAAAGCCCTCGACGCTGCGTCCTGATCCCTTGGCGGAGGCTCCGTCCACAGCAAGAATCAGGCAGGGCTTGCCGAACCGCTCCACCAGCCGGGAGCAGACGATGCCAACCACGCCGGCGTGGTAGCCCTCCCCCGAAAAGACGAGGACCCGGCGGCAGGTCAGAGAAGGGTCGGCCGCAATCTGTTCCGCAATCGAATCGGCAATCTTCTTTTCTTCCGCCCGGCGGACGGAATTCAGCTCTTCGAGCTGCCCGGAAAGCTCGGCGGCTTCCTCATCATCTTCGGTCAGCAGCAGCATCGCCGCCGTATCGGCCGAATCGAGCCTGCCGGCGGCATTGATGCGGGGGGCAAGCCCAAACGCGATGGAATCCCCGTTCAGCACCCGGCCCTCAAGTCCGGCGGAGGCCAGCAGCGCGCGGATTCCGGGGCGGTCGCTCTCTGTCAGCATTCCGAGGCCCCGGGTGACAAAAAGGCGGTTTTCTCCGGTCAGAGGCACCACATCCCCCACCGTTCCGATGGCAAGCAGGTCGGCATACTGCTCGAGCAGCGCCTCTCCCCACTCCCCCTCGAGAGCGCAGAGCAGCTTGAAGGCCACCCCAACGCCGGAAAGCTCTTTGAATGGATACCCGCAGTCGGAACGGTGCGGATCAACCACCGCTTCCGCTTCCGGCAGGCGCGGTCCGGGGCGGTGATGGTCGGTAACGACGACCCGCATCCCAAGGGAATAGGCATGGGCGATCTCCTCAACAGCGGTCACCCCATTATCGACCGTAAGGATCAGATCGACCCCCAGCCGGTGCAGTTCGTCAATCGCCGGAATGTTCAGGCCGTAACCCTCCCGTTCCCGGTGCGGAATATAATAGCAGCTTCGCGCCCCAATGGCGTCAAAATAGTGCTTGAGCATAACCGTCGAGGTCACACCGTCACAGTCATAATCGCCATAAATGCAGATCATCCCGCCGTCGGCAACTGTTTCCGCAACCGTCTGGGCGGCGCGGTCGAGGTCCTTCATCAGAAGGGGGTCACAAAGCACATCTTCGCAGGAGAGCAGTGCCTTCGCCGATTCAGGGCCGTATCCCCGCGCGGCGAGCACCGAGGCGGCAAGCGGCGGAAGTCCGAGAAAATCAGCAATGGCATGGGCCTCCTGCGCCCGCTGGGGCAAAATTTTCCAAAGCTCCTTCTTCATCGCCGCTCACTCTCCTTTCCAAATCACAAGAATGTTTATCATTATAGCATAAAGGGCGGGAAACATCAACATTTGCCAGCTTGGTACCCATCTTGTCAAATATGATGGGCGATGTTAGACTATCCATAACGGACAACATCAAATTATTTTGGGAAAGCGGGCATCGTTATGAAAAACTTTCTTTCCACTTTCGCCATCTGCTTTGTTCTGTGCGGTATTTTTCTCTTTTTCGGCGGATTCCTGATCCTTTCAAACCTGTGGCTGACAGTAGCTTTGGCCGCCTTGGTAATCAGCCTTCTGATCTGTGCCTTTTTAAGTCTGGAAGGCAAAATTGAGGAGTTGGAGGGCAGGCTCCGGGCGCTTGAACAAACGCGGGAGCAGCCCTCAAAGGATGATTGCTGAAAGCGGACGGCCGTTGTCCGCATGGCATGCTCCTCCGATTCACTTTTCTCTCCGCCCGCACATCCGTCTGTCGAACGGCGCGCCCGAGCGGAGGGCGGCACCGCTGTCTTGGGCATAAAAGCGAACCGAAGGATGATCTCCTCCGGTTCGCTTTTTTCCTGATTCGGCGTCACGAGATATGGCGGCCAGGTTTCTTTTGCATCAAATCAAGTCTCCTCGGGGCAGTCCCTCCGCTGAATCAGCGCGCGGGCGCAGCGCATCCCATCGACAGCGGCGCTCATAATACCGCCCGCATAGCCCGCTCCTTCGCCGCAGGGGTAAAGCCCTTCGATTTCATCCGCCATACAGTCCTCCCGGCGCAAAAGCCGAACCGGCGAGGAGGTGCGCGTCTCCAGCCCGGTCAGCACCGCTCCGGGTGCATCGAAGCCGCGCAGCCTGCTGCCGAGAACCGGAAGCGATTCCACAAGGAACTCTCCGACCTGCGGCGGCAGCAGCGCAAGCAGATCGCATTCCCGAACGCCGCGCGGATAGCTCGGCTCGACCGGATTTTCTACCCGGCCGCTTTTCAAAAGCGCGCCCACCGTCATCGCGGGTGCGGTTCCGCCGAACCCGCCCGCCGCGCAGGCAGCGCCCTCCAGCTTTTGCTGAAAGGCGACCGCGTCCTGCCAGTTCGGCCCGTAATCGGCGGAATCCACTGAGACGACAAGCGCAGAATTGGCGTTGGGCAGGTTCCGCGCGCGGTAGCTCATCCCGTTGGTGACCGTCTGCCCTTCTCCCGACGCCGCCGCGACCACCATGCCGCCGGGACACATGCAGAAGGTGTAGGCTGCGCGTTCTCCCACCCGGCGGGAAAGCTGGTATTCCCCGGGCGGCAGATTGGGATGCCCCGCAAACTTTCCGTAAAGGGCGGTGTCGATGTCCAACTGCCGGTGCTCAATCCGCGCGCCGACCGAAAAGGGCTTCGGGATCAGGTGCGCGCCGCATCGGTCCAGCGCGGCAAAGGTATCCCGCGCCGAATGCCCAACCGCGAGGATCACCGCATCCGCTGGGAGCTCCTCCCCATTGACCCGAATGCCGCGGAGCCTCCCTCCACGTGCGATAAACTCGTCCACCCGGGCATGAAACCGCACCTCGCCGCCCAGACGGAGAATCTCCTCCCGTATGCTTTTCACCACCCCGCGCAGCAGGTCGGTGCCGACATGCGGCTTTGCCTTCACCAGAATATCCGGCGGCGCGCCGTGTGCGGCCAGAATTCGAAGAACTTCAGCGCAGAGCGGGTCGTGGATGCGTGTGGTCAGCTTGCCGTCCGAGAAGGTGCCCGCGCCGCCCTCGCCAAACTGAACGTTGTTTTCCGGATCGAGGATGCCGCCCTTCCAATACCCTTCCACCGCGGCTACCCGCTCATCGACCGGAGCGCCCCGCTCCAGCACAAGAGGCCGATAGCCCTCTCGTGCCAGCATCAGGGCCGCAAAGAGTCCCGCCGGACCCAGACCGACCACCACCGGGCGGTGAAAAAGGCGCTTGTCCCCATGCGGCAGAATGAGCGGCCGGGGAGCGGGAGCCGCGGAAATTTCCGGCAGTCCTTTGGCAAGCAGCATGCGAGCCGCGCTGTCCTCCAGCGAAAAAGCGACGGTTGAGACGAATTTGACCCGTCCCCGCCGCGCGTCTACCGAGCTTTTGCTCAGGCCCAAACCGCCGGGAGCGGTACCGGCAAGCTTAAAGACCCGCTCGGACGCCCGTGCCAGAGCGGCCTGCGCCCCTTCCTCAACGCTTGTCTCAATCCTGCTGATCTGTAAGCGCATCTTTTTTCTCCTTTTCAGCAAACGCCGCCGGTCACGAATGCCATGACCAGCGGCAGTTTTTCTGTTACGGCTTTTCCCGGATGGTAATCCGCGCGGTGTAATGATCCCCATAGGCCCAGCAGCGGCTGTGTCCCGGCAGAATGACCGACACCGGAACGGTGACCTGCCCGAGCGTGACCTCCACATTCGCCATGTTGATCTCGGCGACCAGATCCTGGTTGGAAAGGCCGCTGACCTCGCCGGAGGGGCCATAGACGGTCACATTGTTGATTGCCTGCGTCTGGATGGTCGCTTCATACTGCTCCGGCAAATTGCGGATATAGATATTGTCGCTCTCAACCGCCAGCGTGGACTCATCGAAGGTATCCGGGAAGAACTCGATATTCGCATCCTCGATGCCCTCCACCGAAACAAAATCGGTCGGATATTTAATCCGGTAGAAGAGATTGACGTCGGGGGCCAGCGTGCGCATATCGATGTAGCCCAAATGCAGTTCATTGAAGGAACCGAGCGTCTCGACCGGACCGGCGATCTCCACCTCTTCCGGGCTGATCCGGTAAACCAGCGAAGCCACGTCGAAGCCCTCGGGGATGTTGGTGAAATCGAAGGTAACCGGCACCGTCTTCTTTTTAAGGACCGGCAGTGTCACGTGGATCGTTTCGGCATCCAGAACAAAGTAGGGGCTTGTCACCGTTTCCCCACCGGCACTTCTCAATACGACCGGCAGCTCCTCGGTGACGCTGTTGGAAAGAGGCTTATTATCAAACTGGCGCACTACCACCGCTTCCTCGACCGACTGCATCTCGGTGGCGGGGCCGACGACGGTGACCTCCTTGGGATAAAGCCGCTCCTGATCCAGCAGATAGCCGTCCGAAATTTCCAGCCCGCTCGGCTCGTAAGCGACCTCGAGCACCTTCGTCACCTGATGATCAAACCGCATGCTGATCGTCTCGGGCAGGGAGGTTTTGATCTCAATATCCCGGTTGCGCGAATCGACGATTTCAATCGGCAGGTCGTAGGTGCCCGGGCCGGTAATATTGTTCAGTTTTGCGGTGGCAACAATTTCCTCAGGCTTGATGTTCCCGACTGTCGCGCGGGGTCCGACCACCTCGACGTCCACCGTAAACTCTCCTTCAGTAACCGGGTGCAGGTCGAGTCTGGTCAAATTGCTGTCGGAAGAGTCGATGCTCACCGGAACATTGGAGATGGTCATCGGGATCAGAGTATCGACATTGTAGACCACCATCACCCAGATCAGGATCGCCCCGATCACAGAAATCACCATCAGCACCGCGTTGTTGTCGAGCAGATTGTTCTGTTTGTTCTTGTTCATCTCTTCACCTTAAAGAAAGGGAGCTTGCGGTCGTTTTTCTCCTCGTGCTCCACAATAAAATAATCCTTGAGTTCCTGGGTCAGCTGCTCCCCGGTGAAGCCGCGCCGCAGCTTGCCGTTCACCGCCATCGTGATGACACCGGTTTCCTCCGAGACGATGACCACAACCGCGTCAGAGTTCTCACTCATGCCAAGGCCCGCCCGATGGCGGGTGCCCATTTCCTTGCTGATGGTGAAATTGTCGGACAGCGGCAGGAAGCATCCGGCAGCGAGCAGCCTCCCCTGACGGATGATCAGGGCACCGTCGTGGAGCGGGGAATTCGGAAAAAAGATGTTGCCGAGAATCTCGGCGCTCGGCGTAGCGTCGATCACTGTGCCTGTTTTGACGATCTCCCCGAGCTTGGTCTGCCGCTCAAGGACAATCAGCGCGCCGATCCGGCGCTTGGAGAGAAAGACGGCCGCTTCCCCAATCGCGCCGATCGCGGTCCGCCAGCGCGCATTTTCATCGCCGTTGTCATTGCCGCCGCCAAACAGCTGGAGATTGGAAAAGCGGGTGCGTCCCACCTGTTCCAGTGAGCGCCGCAACTCGGGCTGGAACACAATCAGCAGCGCCAGCGCGCCATATTGGAAGATGTACCGGATCAAAAAGCTCAGCGAGCGCAGCTGCAAAATGCTGGAAGCGGCATAAATCATCACCAGCACGACCAGCCCTTTGAGAAGCTGAACCGCGCGGGTGTCCCGCACCAGCCTCACCGCCTGATACAGGAGGTAGGCCACAATCAGGATATCGCAAAAATCGGTCAGCGTAAAGGAACCGAAGATCCCTTTCATATCGTAAAGCAGGCTCTCCACCCTCTGCGCCTCCTTTCTCCCCTCCCAGGGGAATCATTCTCAGAACCGGCTGCGCCGATTCGTTCGTTTCACAATGCTACCGCCCGGCGCCGTTAAACAGCAGGCAGACCGCATGACTCGCAATGCCCTCGCCGCTGCCGGTAAAACCGAGGCCCTCTTCAGTCGTCGCTTTGACGCTGACCTGAGAGGGATCGACGCCGCAGGCGTCCGCAAGGTTCCGGCGCATCGAAAGGAGATAAGGCGCCAGCTTCGGACGCTGCGCCAGCACCGTCGCATCGAGATTGCCGACCTGCCATCCCTGTGAACGGAGCAGGCGCATCGTCTCCCGCAGCAGCAGAAGACTGTCCGCCCCGCGCCAGCGCTCGTCGGTGTCGGGAAAATGCCCGCCGATATCACCGAGGGCCGCCGCACCGAGCAGCGCATCGATGACGCTGTGCGTGATGACATCCGCGTCGGAATGACCGAGCAGCCCCCGCTCAAAGGGAATCTCCACCCCGCCGAGGATCAGCGGACGGCCTTCCACCAGTCGGTGAACATCGTAGCCGTGCCCGATCCGCATCACTGCGCTTCACCCTGCAGCATCGCCTCAGCAAGCAGCAGGTCCTCCTCGGTGGTCAGCTTGATATTCCACTCATCCCCGCGGGAAAAAGCCACCGGGGCTCCGATTGCCTCGATGAGCTGGCAGTCGTCGGTATACTCCTCACGCGCCGCCTCGTAGGCCCGCAGATAGAGGCTTCGTTCAAAAACCTGAGGGGTCTGAATCCGCATCAGCTCTTCGCGCGGAACGGTGCCGGCCGAAAAGCCGTCCCGGCAGCGCTTAATGGTGTCTTTGACCGGGAGCGCGGCGGTAGCGGCCCCGCATCCCGCTGCCGCCTGAATGGCGGCGGTAATCACCCGGCTGCTGACCAGGGGCCGGGCGCCGTCGTGGATGCAGAGCAGCGACGCCTGTGGAGAAACGGCCATAACCCCCGCGTAGACCGACTGCTGGCGGGTCTCGCCGCCCCGGACGACCTCGCGCACCTTGCGGTAGCCGCCCTCGCGCACCATAGAACGGACCAGAGAGAGATTGGCCTCCCGGGTAACGATGACAATCTCACTGACCGCTTCGCAGCGTTCAAACGCCTCGATGGTCCGCATGAGCACCGGGATTCCTCCGAGCTCTGCCATCAGCTTATCGAATCCCATCCGCGCGGAACGGCCTGCCGCTGCAATCACTGCGGCCGCAGCCGGTAATACCCGTCCGGTCTTGCAGACGTTTTCCATACCCTTTCTCTCCTGTTCTCCGAACGTCAAACCGTTCGATTCAGCGTGGGGGGCGTCCCCTCATCAGTTGGCGCAGCAAGCGGAAAAGCCCGCCTTCACCGGCGGACCTTTGCACCGGCCGCGCAGAAATCACCCTGCCGCCTGCAGGAACCCTCGCCTCAGGCTCATACGTCGGCGGCGCCGCGAAAAAACTGCGCGGCCGGCTCGTCCGGAAGATTCTCCGGGGCCGAATCCTGCGGATGGGGAGCCTCTTCTGTCTGCGTCTCCCCGGAAGGCGCCTGCTGCTCCTGTTCCCGCAGCCCGGAAGCCGGATCGGCCTCGAGAAGCATCCGGTCGATCTCATCGAGCCGCTGGTTCATGCTGTCCAACAGGCCGGCGATATGCTCCCGCACCGCCGCGAGATCGGTGCGCATCGAGCGCATCTCCTCCGCGACCTTTTCGCTGGCTGTGACGGCGGCGGATTTGATCCGGTCTGCCTCCCGCTCCGCCTGCTGGAGCAGCTTTCCGGCATCTTCGCGGGTTTCGAGCAGGATATCCCCGATCTGAGTGGAAAGCTCCTCATAACGGCGGGCCTTGTATTCGTAATTCTGAGCACGCAGCGAAATTTGGCGGGTCTGCTCCTTTTGGGTGCGCAGCTCCCGCTCCTTCGCGTCGCACTGGCGCTGCTGCTCGGCAACCGCGCCCTTGAGCGTCTCAACCATGCCGGTCAGCTCCCGGATGCGGCCGGCACTCGCGTCGAGCTGCCGCTCCATCTCGGAAATCTTCCCTTCAAAACCGGTGACCTGTTCCGCGAGTTCGCCGCGCGCCCTGGCCATTCCGTCGAGCTTTCCCTCAAGCTCGGCCGCCATCGTGCGGTTCTGCTCCCGCAGGCGGTCGATGTAGGAGAGCACCTCTCCCTTGTCGAAACCGCCGAAAAAGCTGGTCTTCAAAAGGACCTGCTCCTGATTCTGCTGCTGTTCTGCCATGAAGGCGTCCTCCCTCTGCGGCACGCCGCACTCCCGGCCGAAGCCCCACGAAATGCGGATCCTCTTTTTTTCAACTTCCTTTCGTATTATAACATCCTCACGTGGGAATTTCTACATCTGACAGAAAAAGAGGGCCGCCTTTTTCAAGTTCCGAAAAACCGCCTGATTGCTGCATCCGGCCGGCAGCTTTTCACATCTGCTGCGGCGCCGCAATAAACGCTTCCAGCTCGCTGCGAAAGAGATTATCCCTGAGAAACACAAAATTGAACTCGTGAAAAATCGGGGTATCCCGGATTTCAAACGCCCGCAGAAGGCGTTTTGACTCCTTGAGCACCGACCGGTAAAGAAATGAAACCCCCAGCCCCGCCTCAACAAGGCTCAAAATCACCGGAAAGCTGCCGATCTCGACCGTTTTGGAAAAGCTGTCCAGCGAATGATTGTGCCCAAGCAGCGCGGCCTCGAAGATCGCGCGGGTGCCCGAGCCGGGTTCCCGGACAATCAGCGTTTCCTCAAACAGCTCTTCGAAACCGACCTGCCGTCCGGCAAAGCGGTGCCCTTCCCGGCAGATTCCCGTGAAATTTTCCCGCCGCAGGGTGCGAAAATCATAACGCGCTTTGTCAAAATATCCTTCAATCAGAGCCAGATCCAGCGTCCCCGCCTCCAGCGCCGCCAAAAGGTTTCTGGTATTGTCCACCGTGAGGGAGAGACTTCTTTCCGGATCGGCGGCCAGATAACAGCAGAGCTTCTCGGGGATTACATAATCCCCGATCGTCTTGGTCGCGCCCAGGCGCAGCGGCGGACGGCGCTCCTCAAGGCCGACCAGCCGTTCCCGCAGCGCTTCGCTCGAATGGCGCAGCGATTTTGCAGCCAGCTCAAGACGCCGCCCGCGTTCCGTCATCGAGAGGGTCTTTCCGCGGTAGGAAAAGAGCCTGCCGCCGTAATACTCCTCCAGATGCCGGATCTGCTGCGTCACTGCCGGCTGTGTGATGCAGAGCCGCTCTGCGGCACGGGTATAGCTCATCGTTTCGCAAAGGGTCAAAAAGGTTTCTATTTTAAAGTCGAGCATGGGAAAGCCTCGCTATCAATAAATTTAATTTATCCAACAATAACAAATGATAATTTGATTTTATCATAGGGCGATGCTAAAATCAAGCTATCAACAGCAAAGGAGCCATCCATGATGAATGTATTTTCCCGTCTCGCGGGCGGTATTCTCGCCGCTGCCGCACTCGCCGCCGCTGCAAAATTTTGCAGCGCCCTGATTCCCTATGAGCTGATCTCGGCCGGCGTTTTCGCCATGCTGATCGGGATGATGCTGCACCCGCTCGCCGAGCGTTTCGGATTCTGTCGTGAGGGGATCGCCTTCACCTCCAAAAAGATCCTCAAGGGCTCAATCGTTCTGATGGGGATCACTCTGAGCTTTTCTCAAGTATTGGAGGTGGGAAAATTTTCGCTCATTGTGATGTGCTTCACCCTGACCGCCGCCTTCGGCTTCGGCAATCTCTTCGGTCGGATGTTCGGTATGAACTGGAAGCTTTCCAACCTGATTTCGGCAGGAACCGGCATCTGCGGCGGATCGGCCATCGCCGCGATTTCCCCTACCATCGACGCCGATGACAGCGACATTGCCTATGCAATTTCGGCTACTTTTCTGTTCGATATCGTCATGGTCATCCTCTTTCCGATAATGGGACGCGCCGCCGGGATGAGCGACATGGGCTTCGGACTCTGGGCCGGCACCGCCGTCAACGACACCTCCTCGGTTGTCGCGGCCGGATACGCCTTCTCCGACCTTGCCGGACAATTTTCCACCATCGTCAAGCTCACCCGCACCCTCTCGATCGTTCCCATCGTCATTCTCTTCGCCTATATCAACGAGCGGGTGAAGGCAAAGGCCGCCGGAACCGCCGGAGGGCGGATTCAGGTCTCGGTGCGCCGGATCTTTCCCTGGTTCATCTTGCTCTTTCTGGGGATGGTTGCGGTGCGCAGTCTTCTCGACGCAATGGCCGCGGCCGGCGTGTGGGGAATGAGCGCCGCCGGGGTGGGCGGTTTCGCCGCCGTCCTCTCCTCGCTGAGCAAATTCGGAATGGTCATGGCCCTTGGTGCGATCGGACTGAAGACCGATTTCAAAAACGTCGCCAAAAGCGGCTTTATCCCGATGCTGCACGGATTTATCATTTCGGCGCTGGTTGTTATCGTTTCTTTCGGCGCGCAGGCCATGCTGGGACAGCTTTGACCGGTCGGCCGCCCTCCAACGAGCGGGGACGAAGGAATTTCATCCCCGCTTTGATTTCTGCTTTGGCAGGGTGAAAGCCAGCGTCATTCAGGCGCTGGCAGTGTTATGCCCTTACATGGCTTTCGGACGAAGCTTTCTCTGCCTTCTGTGCGTTTTGTCAAAAAAGTTTTGCTTTTTCACTTTTTTCTGCTATAATAAACGTGTTTTGCCACTCGTTTGTGAGAACGGGCGGCTATCCGGGCGAACAGACGCGGCGCCGCGCGATGCGCGGCGTCCGCTGTCGTTACGGTCGAAATTCACCCCATTGAATCCAACGTTCAGAAAGAGGTATTCCCGTGCAGGAACAACGAAAAGAAAACAAAATGGGGGTCATGCCCATTCCCCGGCTGCTCATGACAATGTCGCTGCCGATCATGGCGTCGATGCTGATTCAGGCACTCTACAACGTCGTGGACAGCATCTTCGTCATCCGTGTCAGCGAAGACGCTCTTACTGCCGTTTCTCTTGCTTTTCCGGTGCAGGCGATGATAATCGCCATCTCAGTCGGCACAGCGGTCGGCGTCAACGCCATCCTCTCCCGGAGGCTGGGGGAAAAGAATTTTGAAGATGCCAATCTCACCGCCACAAACGGCGTGTTTCTGATGGTACTCAGCGCCGCTGCCTTCGCGCTCTTCGGCATTTTCGGGGTGCGCCCCTTCTTCGCAGCCTTTGTGGAGGAAGGCAGTGTGATGCGGATGGGAATGGAGTACACCTCCATCGTCTCCATCTTCTCCTTCGGCGTCTTCATCAGCGTCGTCGGAGAACGGCTGGTGCAGGCGACCGGCAACAGCATTTACTCGATGATTTCACAGATGGCAGGCGCGCTCACCAATATTATTCTCGACCCGATTCTGATCTTCGGGCTGCTCGGCTTTCCCCGCATGGAGGTTGCCGGCGCCGCCATTGCAACGGTGGTGGGCCAATTTGTCTCGATGTTTGTCATCGTTTGGTTTAATCTGAAAAAAAATCCCGAAGTCGACCTCTCCTTTAAGGGATTCCGCCCCAACGGCCGCATCATCGTGGAGATCTACCGCATCGGCCTGCCCTCCATTTTCATGCAGGCCATCGGATCAGTCATGACCTTCGGAATGAACAAAATTCTGATTCTCTTTTCTCAGACCGCGGTTTCGGTTTTCGGCATCTATTTTAAGCTCCAGAGCTTCATCTTTATGCCCATTTTCGGGCTGAACAGCGGCATGATTCCGATTATCGGCTATAATTTCGGTGCGCGCCACCGCCGCAGGATCACTCACACCATCCAGCTCGGCAGCCTCTACGCACTGGCCATTATGGCGGCGGGAACGCTGATTTTCCATCTCTGCCCCGGCTGGATTCTTGACGTTCTCTTCGACGCGTCGGATCACATGCTCGAAATCGGCGTGCCCGCTCTGCGGATCATCAGCATCCACTTTCTCCCCGCTGCCATCTCGATTGTACTTTCGGCATCTTTTCAGGCGCTCGGCAAGGGGACCTACAGCTTGATCATGTCGGCCTGCCGCCAGCTGCTGGTGCTGTTGCCCTCCGCTTATCTGCTCGGGCGCTTTTTCTCGCTCAACGCCCTCTGGCTCTCTTTCCCGATTGCGGAACTGGCATCGCTCGCCATTGCGGTCGTCCTTTTCCGCGGCGTCTACCGAAATGAAATTAAACCTCTCGAGGATTGATTCGCAAAACCGGCTCATTGTCAAACGTTATGATGCGGGCAGAGGCGCCGTCTTTATCAGACGGCGCCTCTGCCTGTGTTCAAAATTCCTGATACCCGCGGCACGTGTGGACACGAAAAATTTCGAGCGGTATACTCTCCACAGCGAAAGCAAAAATAGAAGGTTTTGGGGATGGCGGCAATGAAATTACAGCATTCGCTTCTTTCGTCCTGCCGGGAGAATTCTTTCCCCCGCAGGGGTCCCTGGGGCATCGATCATCCTTGCATGTATGGTGCTGAAGAGCAGATCGAAGGAACGAAAAGCACCGCTTGATTAGGACGACGCGGCCAAGCAGGCCCCGATGCATCCGCACCGGGGCCTGCTGATCTTCTCTGCGCAAACAGCCGTCCGACGGCGGGACAGGCGTTTCTTTTCAGGACCTTTCCCGAAATTTTTTCTATTTTTCGTCGCAGACCTGAAAAATGTAAAACTTCAGATAGTAGGACTCATCCGCCGCCCAGAGAATTGGATGGTCGGGCGACTGCGTGCGGTATTCCACCTGGCGCAGCCGCCTGCGGACATCGTGCGCGGCCTGATTCAACGTCTGAGTGAAAAGCTCACAGGTCATGAAATGCGAGCAGGAACAGGTTGCAAGGAACCCTCCGTCCCGCACCAGCTTCATCGCCCGGAGATTGATTTCCCGGTAACCCTTCTGCGCATTTTTCACCGAGCTTTTGGATTTGGTAAAAGCGGGAGGGTCGAGAATTACGAGGTCGAATTTCTCCCCCTCCCGTTCGAGGCGCGGCAGAAGCTCGAAAACGTCGGCGCAGAGGAATTTCACCCGGTCGGAAAGCCCATTGAGGGCAGCGTTTTCCTCCGCCTGTGCAACAGCCAGATCGGAAGCGTCAACCCCGAGCACCTCCCGCGCGCCGCCCAGTCCCGCATTGAGTGCAAAGGAACCGGTATGGGTAAAGCAGTCGAGCACCCTCGCGCCGGAGCAAAGTCGCTGAATCGCGAGCCGGTTGTATTTCTGATCAAGGAAGAAGCCGGTTTTCTGCCCGTCGAGCACATCGACGAGGTAGCGCACTCCGTTTTCGGTCATTTCCACCTTGGTGTCAAATTCCGGTCCGATGAAGCCCTTATACCGCTCCATCCCTTCCTGCAGGCGCACCTTTGCATCGCTGCGCTCAAAAACGCCGCGGATTTCCATCCCGTCGCGCGCGAGGACTTCCCGGAGCAGCGAGATAATTTCCAGCTTCATCCGGTCGATTCCCAGCGCCAGCGACTGGACAACCAGCACGCCGGCATATTTATCAACTACAAGCCCCGGCAGGAAATCCGCTTCCCCGAAAATAATCCGGCAGCTTGAGAGATCGACGGTTTTTTTACGGTACTCCCATGCGGCCTGCACCCGTGCGCGGAGAAAATCCCGGTCGATTGCCTGATCCGGACGGCGGGTCATCATCCGCACCCGTATCCTGGAATTGAGATTTACAAAGCCGCGCCCCATCGGGTAGCCGTTCCAGTCCTCCACCCGCAGAATTCCGCCGTTCTCAAAGTCCCCCGAGATTCCGGCGATCTCATTGTCAAAAATCCACATGCCGCCGGATTTCAGCATCCGGCCCTCTCCCTTTTTCAGGGTTACAGTTGCTTCGTCCATCCTACTCCTTCCGCCCGTCCCATGGGACGGGCTTGTCAGAAAATTTGCGGTACCATCATAGCACATCACAAAGCCGGTGACAAACCTTATTTTTCGCCGCTCCCTGCAGGAAAAATTAACGAAATTTGATCTGCTTTTTTTCCGAAAAGACAAAATTGCCGTCCGCTCATTGACACTCGCCCGATTTTTGCTATGCTAAAAGAGACGGAACACGGCATCCGCCCTCTGTGCGGTACGTCAGCCGTCCGGACAAAACAGGGAGGTTGATGATTATGATTCATAAGCAGCGTGTATTGGATTCGTTTCTGGAGTATGTGCAGATCGACAGTGAAACCGGCAACGAAAAGGCAATGGCCGAGCGGATGACCGAGGAGCTTCGGGCGCTCGGCGGAGTCGTTTCCACCGACAGCGCGGGGGAAGCCGTCGGTTCCAACGGCTTCAACGTCTACGCAAGGTTTGAAGGAACCTTGCCCGGCGAGGTTCTTCTCTATGCGGCCCACATGGACACCGTCAAGCCCGGCTGCGGGGTCAAGCCGGTGATCCGCGACGGAATCATCTACAGCAGCGGCGACACCATTCTCGGCGGCGACGACAAATCGGGCATCGCCGGAATTATCGAGGCAATCCGCTCCATCAAGGAGGAGGGAACCCCTCACCGCACCTTTGAGGTGGCCTTTACCATCAGCGAGGAAGGCGGCCTGCGCGGCGCCAAGAATCTCGATTACTCCCGCATTCGGGCAAAATACGGCATCGCCCTCGATTCCAGCGGCGAGGTCGGCAAAATCATTACTCAGGCTCCCGGGCAGATCAAAATCCACGCCGATGTCATCGGAAAAACCGCCCACGCCGGCATCGCACCCGAACAGGGCATATCGGCGATTCAGGCCGCGGCGTCCGGCGTTGCGCGAATGAAGCTGCTGCGAATTGACGAGGAGACAACCGCCAACATCGGCGTCTTCAAAGCGGAATACGCCACCAATATTGTGCCCGACCGGGTGTCAATTCTGGCGGAAACCCGCAGCCGCAATCTCGATAAGCTCAACGCACAGGCCAAGCATATGGTAGACTGCCTTCAGGCGGGCTGTGACGAATACGGTGCAACTCTTGACTGCCGCTGTGAAACCAACTACGTCAGCTATCACCTTGCCGACGACCACCCGCTGGTTTCCGAACTTTCCGGCGCGATCCGCTCGATGGGAATCGAGCCGCTCATCACCAGCACCGGCGGCGGGAGCGACACCAATATCTTTAATCTCAACGGCATCGATTCGGTCGTGCTCGCCACCGGCATGAGCAAGGTTCATACCACCAATGAGTTTATCAAGGTTGAGCAGCTCGAGCGCACCGCAGAGCTTCTCTATCGTCTCATGACCACCGCAAACTGATAGGTTTTCTCCACAAAGGACGGGTCCCGCGTGACCCGTCCTTTTTTGTTTGTGTATTACGACGAAATCAATTCTCAAAAGAGAACAAGATGACAGTTTTAGGAAATTTCTGTATAATTTCTTAACGCTCCGCTGATAGACAACGGAATTTTTCTTTGTTATAATGCGTTTAAATAATTCGAAATGATTTGTTCTTAAATTTGCATCCACTTCGTAAAATACATTACGGAAGTGCAAAATTTAATTTTCTTATTTTTCTATAATTTATATTAAATTCATTTTTAGCCATTATTTTACAAATTTTATTGTGCATTTTCACTACAGTTACTTTTTTTGCCCTCATCTCCCTTTCCGATCATCACCCATGTGGCCGGCCGCATGGGAGGACGATAAATCAACCATCTCATCTTAGGAGGATTGTCTATGAGCAAAGCAAACATGGCAGCCCCCAAGCGAAGTGCAATCGACCGCGTTCTCGACGGTATTGAACGAGTTGCAAACAAGCTCCCGCCGCCCGGCATCCTGTTTTGCTACCTGTTCGTCATTGTTGCGGTTCTCGGTGCCATTTTCAGCTTCACCGGAATCACGCTGGCCAATCCTGCAACCCAGGAACCTGTTTCCGCCCAGAATTTTTTCTCAACGGAAGGCATTCAGTGGCTGCTCGGCAACCTCGTCAAAAACTTTACCGGATTCGCACCGCTCGGCCTGGTCATCACGATGACGCTGGCCATCGGTATGTGCGAAGAATCCGGCATGATTATGTCGATGCTGCGCAACAGCCTCAAAAACGTCCCACCCGCCATCGTGCCCTATGTCATCGCCTTTGTGGGAACAATGGGCAACATCGCCTCTGATACCGCGATGGTTGTCATCCCGCCGATGGGCGCTATCGTCTACATGGGCGTCGGCAAACACCCGATCGTCGGTATGATCGCCGGCTATGCGGGCGCGCAGGCCGGTTTTACCGCCAACTTGCTGGTCGCAGGCACCGATTCGCTGCTTCAGGGCCTGACCAACGACGCAATCAAGAGCTTTCTGCCTGACTCAACCTTCACCGTCGACGTCACCTGTAACTGGTTCTACATGATGGCCTCCACCTTCCTCTGCTCGATTGTAATCGGTCTTGTCTGCAATAAGATCGTTGACAAGCGTTTCGGCGCTTATGAAGGTGCAAATCAGGAGAGTCTTGAGGAGGTCTCTGACGTTGAGAAGAAGGGTCTGCGCAACGCCGGTATCTCCGCCCTGGTCTATCTCGCCGTAATTGTAGCGGGTTTCCTTGCAGGTCCTCTCGCCAAGATCAATGAGGACGGCAGCCGCGCCATTCTTGGCTCTCCGCTGCTGACCGGCCTGATCCCTGTCCTGTTCTTCTTTTTCGCGATTCCCGGCATTGTTTACGGTTTTACAACCAGAAAGTTTAAGAACACCACCGATGTCAACAGGGCAATGGTCAAACAGATGAGCGGAATGGGTTCCTATGTGGTCTTCTGCTTCTTCTGCGGCCAGTTCCAGAAGCTGTTTGCATGGACCAAGCTCGACACCATGCTCGCAATCTCCGGCGCCGACGCCCTCAAGGCCATCGGGTTTACCGGAATTCCTCTTTTCGTCTCCTTTATTCTTCTGTGTATGTGTGTCAACCTGTTCATCTCTTCCGGATCGGCCAAGTGGGCCATCTTTGCCCCGATCTTCGTGCCGATGTTCATGATGCTCGGCTATCACCCCGGATTCACTCAGGTGCTTTACCGAATGGGCGACTCCCCGACCAACTGCTTCACTCCCATGAGTCCCTACATCTGGATGGTTCTTGAAGTTGCCAAGACCAAATATGACAAGGATCTCAAGATCGGCACCCTCGTCGCCGGCCTGATGCCTATTGCCTTTATCCTGCAGTTCGCATGGATTCTTTTCTTCATCGTCTGGTACCTGATCGGATTGCCCTACGGCCCCGGTGTAACCCATCTGCTGCCCCCCGGCGTCCTTTGATCCCATCCACTCTGCCGTTTCGCCATCCAAATTGAGGTTCTTTCCTTCCGAATGGATGTATAGTTTTTAACTTTTCTGTGCCATATCTTTCTTCAGAGCAGAAGTGTCCTTTTAGAAAGGACACTTCTGCTCTTTTTGGCTCAAATTCCATCTAATGGGGATGAAATCAAAATATTTCCATTAATTTTTGTGCATTTTTTCCTTGAAAATTATGAATTTTAAAATTTAGGTTGATTGTAAAATGAAGTTGGACACCTAAGAAAAAATCCATAGTGATTTTCCCCACATGGTAGAATGAAGTTTGCACACAACTTCTTCCAAGGGAGGGCAATCACTATGGACTGCCAAGATTATATCACAGAATCGGTAGAACGCAAGAAGGGACAGCACTTACAGCGAGAGGAACGAGGCGCGATCCAGCATCTCAAGAACGCAGGCTACACGAACAGAGCCATTGCCAGAGCAATCGGATGTTCACCAACCACCGTTGGAAACGAGCTAAAGCGCGGCACACCGCCCCGAAAGAGCAGCAAGGGCAGGAAGCCCGGATACTCGGCAAGGCGTGGAGAAGCGGTCTACAAGGCGAACAGAAAGCGTTCTCGGAAACCACACCGAATCTGTCACTGCACTCGTTTCATTCGCTGGATAATGGAACAGGTCAAAGAACACAAGTGGTCTTTGGATGCCTGCGTCGGATATGCTCGTCTGCACAAGCTGTTTTCAGCAGAGGAGATGGTCTGCACCCACACGCTTTACAATGAGGTCTGGGCAGGCAGCCTTGACTTGTCTGTGACAGAACTGCCCGAAGCCATGAAACGCAAGCAGCACAAGGATTCCAAGCCCCGTGAACACAAGAAGAACTTCGGCACAGACATTTCTCAGAGGCCTGAGATCGCAGCTCTGCGCATCGAGGAAGGTCATTGGGAGGGTGACACCGTGGTCGGCAAGAGGGGCAGTAAGGAGGCTGTTGTCCTCTCCCTGTTGGAGAAGAAAACGGAGAACTATATTGCCATTCGAATTCCCGGCAAGGATGCAGACTCCGTTCTGAACGCCATGCAGTCACTCAGGGAAGGATTCGGAGAAAAGTTCTCACAGGTCTTCAAGACCATTACCGTGGACAACGGCTCGGAGTTCTCTGCGTTCAGTCAGGTCGAGAACTGGGGCTGTGCAGTCTACTTTGCGCATCCCTACACCTCGTGGGAACGTCCCCAAAACGAACGTCACAACGGGCTGTTTCGAGCCTTCGTTCCGAAGGGCGTGTCCATTGAGGCTTTCTCTGCTGAGTATATCTTGGCTGCAGCTGATGAATTGAACGGACGGCCTCGCAAGAAGCTTGGCTACCGCACCCCGGAGGAGCTGTTTGACGAGTTCCTCGACTCTGTTTACGCAGCCGAAGGCTGCGGCAGCATCGCCCAGGACGGAAGCCAGCGGCTTCCATCCTGACCGACGCTCTGATTCACTAAGTTCTACCGTGCAGGTGTCCAACTTACACTTGCAATTTGCGATTTTAAAATTTAGAATAATTCATAATATTTTACCGTCGAATTTTTTGCAGCCAACTTGTCTATACAAAAAATGAACTTTTTCTTTGTGCAAAACTAACTACCCCTAGTTATGGACAAATTATTTCTGATTTGTTATAATGCATACATAGAAGTTAAGATATCATCTAGATTTCTGTTTTTCAAAAATTTTCAGGAAGTCATGAATTATTCTTTCGATTTATACTGCATTTTATTTTTATTTCTGCTTATTTTCTCCGCAGGGTGGAGTTTGTCAGAATGTGCCTTGTTGCTTTTCGATAAACTTTAATTCCGCCATGTAAAGACAGTGTAAATCGCTAGGAGGAATTGTGTGAAAGAACCGGTAATCCTCTCACTGGAGAAAATTGATCTTGAATCCGAAACACTCTGCAAGCTCAGTGACGCAGTCTGGGAAAATCCGGAGACGGCTTTTGCCGAATACCGTTCGGCAGACCTGATCTGCAAAGCGCTCACTGATTTTGGATTTTCGGTGACCCGTCCGGTCGCAGGGATCGAAACTGCCTTCTCCGGACGTTCCGGAAGCGGAAAACCTGTGATCGGCATTCTCGGCGAGTTTGACGCTCTCTCCGGCCTCAGCCAGCAGGCGGGAGTTGCCGAAAAGAAACCCCTAGTCCCCGGCAGTGCGGGACATGGCTGCGGCCACAACCTTTTGGGAGTGGGTTCCCTTGCGGCGGCTCTTGCCGTCAAGGAGTATTTGGAACGGGAAAAATGTTCCGGCACCGTCGTCTATTACGGCTGCCCTGGGGAGGAGGGCGGCTCGGGCAAGGCCTTCATGGCCCGCGACGGGGTCTTTGATGAGTTGGATTGCGCCATCACCTGGCACCCCTGGGACATCAACGGCGCGAGCTACGAGGAGTCCCTTGCCAATTACCAGATTGCCTACCGCTTCAAGGGGATCAGCTCCCACGCCGCTGCAAGCCCGCATTTAGGCCGCAGCGCCCTTGACGCGGTCGAGCTGATGAACGTGGGGGTTCAGTTTCTGCGCGAACATGTGATCGATTCTGCGCGAATCCACTATGCCATCACCGACGCCGGAGGATTCTCTCCGAACGTCGTTCAGCCTCAGGCCGAGGTGCTTTATCTCATTCGGGCGCCGAAAAACCGTCAGGTGCAGGAAATTTTTGAGCGGATCAACAAAATCGCGCAGGGCGCTGCGCTGATGACCGAAACAGCGATGGAATATGATTTCATCAAATCCTGCTCCAACATGATTCCCAACTACCGGCTCTGCCGCCTGCTGCATGAAAAAATGTCGGAAATCGCACCGCCCTCTTATACCGCCGACGAAGTCACCTTTGCGAAGACGATTCAAAAAAGCTTTGAAAATTCCGCCAACCCCTACGAAGATCAGCTCGGGCGCTATACAAAAGAGGACGCTGACTTCCTGAAAGCTCAGTTCGGTAAGCCGCTCTTTGACTTTATCGCCCCGCTTGCCCAGCGGATCGGAGCCCTCGGCGGCTCAACCGACGTCGGAGACGTCAGCTGGGTTTGCCCCACCGCCCAGATTCTGACCACCACCAAAGCGGCGCTTACCCCCGCTCATTCCTGGCAGCAGACCGCACAGGGCAAAAGCGGAATCGCCCATAAGGGAATGCTCTATGCCGGAAAGGTCATGGCGGCGGCTGCGATCGAGCTGATTGCCAGCCCGGGTATCGTCGAAGAGGCTAAGCGTGAGCACCGCGAATCACTCGGCGGCGAAACTTACCGCTGTGCCATTCCGAGGGATGTCCGGCCACGTGCCCTCGCACCCAAATAGTTTGGTGTTGTTTCCCCTGTGCGGCAGGCTGCACTGCCATACATCGGGGGTAGGCAATATAATTTATTCTGTAGGAGGACTGCTTTATGAGTGCACCCAACACTGTGGCCCCAAAGAAAGGCGCGGTTGACCGTTTTCTAGACGGCATCGAGCGAGTTTGTAACAAGCTTCCGCCGCCCGCGATCCTGTTCTGCTATCTCTTCATAATCATCGCAATTCTCGGTGCAATCTTCAGCTTTACCGGAATCACGCTGGAACACCCCGCCACACATGAGGCAATCGGCGCCAAAAACTTCTTCTCTGGGGAAGGCGTTCAGTGGCTGCTCGACAACCTCGTCAAGAACTTCACCGGTTTTGCACCGCTTGGCCTGGTCATCACCATGACGCTGGCTATCGGGTTCTGTGAAGAGTCCGGCATGATCATGTCGATGCTCCGCAGCAGCCTGAAAAATGTTCCTCCCACCATCGTTCCCTATGTCATCGCCTTTATCGGCACCGTCGGCAACATCGCTTCCGATACCGCGATGGTCGTCATTCCGCCAATGGCGGCTATCGTCTACATGGGCGTCGGCAAGCATCCGATTGTCGGTATGATCGCCGGTTATGCCGGCGCACAGGCAGGCTTCACCGCCAACCTGATGATCGCGGGCACCGACTCGCTGCTTCAGGGCCTGACCAATGAAGCGATCAAGAGCTTCCTGCCCGACTCGACCTTCACCGTCGATGTCACCTGCAACTGGTTCTTTATGATTGCTTCCACCTTCCTCTGTTCGATCGTGATCGGCTTTGTCTGCAACAAGATGGTTGACCACCGCTTCGGAAAATACGAAGGCGAAAACCAGGAAAAACTGGAAGCGGTGTCCGAAGCGGAAAGCAAGGGCCTGCGCAATGCCGGCATCGCCGCTCTGATTTACCTCGCCGTCATCGTGATCGGCTATTTCTTTGGCCCGCTCGCACTGATCAAAGAGGATGGCGCCCGTGCTTTCGTCGGTTCCCCGCTGCTCAAGGGCCTGATTCCGATCCTGTTCTTCTTCTTCTGCATCCCCGGTATCGTGTACGGCGTTACCCTCAAGAAGTTCAAGAACACCACCGACATCAACAGGGCGATGGTCAAGCAGATGAGCGCGATGGGTTCCTATGTGGTCTTCTGCTTCTTCTGCGGCCAGTTCCAGAAGCTGTTCGCATGGACCAAGCTTGACACCATGCTCGCAATCTCCGGCGCCGACGCTCTCAAGGCCATCGGTTTCACCGGAATTCCTCTCTTTGTCGCATTTGTTCTGGTCTGTATGGTTGTCAACCTGTTCATCTCCTCCGGTTCGGCTAAGTGGGCAATTTTTGCCCCGATCTTTGTGCCGATGTTCATGATGCTCGGCTACCACCCCGGATTTACCCAGCTCTTGTACCGTCTGGGTGACTCCCCGACCAACTGCTTTACTCCCATGAGCCCCTACATCTGGATGGTCCTCGAGGTCGCCAAGACCAAATATGACAAGAACCTCAAGATCGGCACCCTCGTTTCCGGCCTGATCCCAATCGCGATGGTTCTTCAGGTTGCCTGGATCATCTTCATGGTAATCTGGTTCATCAGCGGCGCTCCGATCGGTCCGGGCGTCGGTTCTGCTCTTCCCGCCGGCATCATGTAAAAAAAGCTTGCAGCAGCTTTTCTTCTCCTGTATGATGGAGTCAGGACAACGGCCTCGGCCTTCGGCCGGGGCCGTTTCCATATCCTGCTATTTCAAAGCAAAGGAGTCTTTTGTATGGACCGGAAGCTATCCGATTCTGCCCTCCGGTATCTGGAGGACAACCATGAGACGCTGATTGCGCTCACCCGCGAGCTCTGCGGCATCTGCGCCCCTTCCAACCACGAGGAAAGGCGGGCGGAATTTTGCTGCAAATGGCTGAAGAATCTGGGGGCGGAAAAGGTCTACATCGATGAGGCGCTCAACGTCATCCTTCCCATCGGCTGTGAGGGCAGCGATGATATCACCATTTTTATGGCGCATATCGATACAGTGTTCCCCGATACCGAGCCGATGACCTTGCGGGAAGAAAACGGTAGGCTTTACTGTCCCGGGGTTGGGGATGACACCGTCAATGTCGCCATGCTGATGCTGATCGCAAAATATCTTTTGGAACAAAAGATTACCCCTTCCCACGGAGTTGTCTTCGCTATGAACAGCGGCGAAGAAGGGCTGGGCAATCTCAAGGGAAGCCGGGCTCTGATGCAGGCGTTTGAAGGGCGGATTCGGGAAGTTTACTCCTTTGACGGGGGATACGATCTGGCCTGCAACGCTTCGGTAGGATCGATCCGCTACCGGGTGGAGGTCAAAACCGAGGGCGGGCATTCCTATGCGGCTTTTGGGAATCGAAACGCTATCTTTTATCTTTCGCAGCTCATCCAGACCCTTTACAGTATGCAGCCCCCGAAAACCGGAATAAAAACCAGCTTTAACGTCGGGAAAATTTCGGGCGGCACTTCGGTTAACACCATCGCCCAGCAGGCGGAGATGATGTTTGAATACCGTTCCGACCTGCGGGAAAACCTCGACGCCATGCAGAAGTTTTTTACAGCGGCCGTGGAAACGACCCGCCGGATGGTTTCTGAGGTCAATGTAGAAGTCATCGGGCTTCGTCCATGCATGGGAGAGGTTGATCCCATCCGCCAAAAAGCGATGGAGCAGCGGTATGCCTCTCTGCTCAAAACATACTGCGGCCTGGAGCCGGAATTCCACCCCTCCTCAACCGACTGCAATATCCCCTTTTCCATGGGGATTCCCGCACTTGCTTTCGGAGGATATCTCGGTGAGGGAGCGCATACCCGCGAAGAATATATTGAACTTGAAAGCCTGAAAAAAGGCTTCCCGCTGCTGATGGCCACCGTACTCGGCAGCCTCTGAGATGAAAACGAAAAGGAGAAGCCCATATGTTTCAAAATTTTCAGGCATGGAAGCTGCACAGCTTCGAAGATTATCTGACCTTTCTGATCATTATCCTGGCCGGAATTATGATCTTCAAATTTGCAATTCAGAAAATTTATAAGCACCGCAATGATGCGTACGCCCTCAAGCTTGTTCGGAAAAAGCTCAAATATTCCCGGCAGGGCACCCGCGTTTTTCACAACGTCACCCTCTCGTTCGGTGGACAGCCGCTGCATTACGACCATCTCCTGATTGATGCGGCGGGAATTGTCGCCATACGTTCCATCGGCTGGGGCATCCGGATTTACGGCCAGCCTGACCAGCCGACTTGGAAAGCAATGGACAATAAAACTGAAAAAATGATTGAAAATCCGGTTGCCAAACTGACCGACAGTTTTGAGCTGCTCCGCAGCGGTCTTGCTGCCAAAGAAATTTACGGCCTTTCGATTGAGCCGCTGGTCATTTTTGCAGATCCATTTGCCACACCCGAACTTTACCTGGGCCGGGATTCCTGCTGCATCCCGTTTAACGAGCTGAAGAACTGGAAAAAGCAGAGACAACTGCGCGCGGAAAACAAGTCGCAAAAGCTTGACGTCAATCAGATTGCCTCGGTGATCGAGGGGGCAATTCAGTAAAAAGGAGGACTGCCTTGGCAGTCCTCCTTTTTACTCTTGCAGAAGAACAGGGCCCTTTAGAGACGCCCCGGGAAAGACGCGCGGTCGGCAGACTGTTCAATGAGCTATATGCTCCAAGGGCCAGAATCGTTCTGTCCGCTTCTTCGGACGGGCATGACACAGACGTCAGGCGCTTGCTGCTCCATGGATGGCAGAACGTGCGCGCGAGCGGGGTGCGGCGCCGCCCTCCGCTCGGACGCACCAGACACCGGGCAGGCGGAGAGAAGCGAACAGGAGGGAAAAGGCGGCCTGCAGGCCGCCTTGATTCGCAGCAGGAAAACGGATAAAAATCCCATAGGCTCTGCCCAGAGCATACCCTGAGGGGGCTTGTGCAAGCCCGCCGGCACGTCCGATGGTTATGATTCTCAGGAATCTAAAATAACCACTGGCTTAATCAGGCTGCGCGGTTTGTCCTTCATCAGCATCAGCGCCTTTTCGATGTTCTCCATCCCCTGAAAACGGTGGGTGATCAGATGGGAAGGATCCAGACGTTTGGATTCAATCAGTGAAACCAGCTTCTCCATCCTTCGGCGGCCGCCCGGCATCAGACCTCCCGCAATCGTCTTGTGCCCCATGCCGGCCCCCCACTCAGCGCGCGGGATGCGGACGTACTCCCCTTCTCCGAGGTAGTTGACATTGCCGATCACCCCGCCCGGCTTGAGCATTCGAACTGCAGAGGCAAAGGTATCGACATCTCCGCCCGCGATGATGACCCGATCTACTCCGCGTCCTGAGGTCAGATCGTTGATCTGATCCGCAATGTCGCCGTCGCGGTAATTGATGACCGTTGTGGCGCCATATTTGCGCGCGGCCTCAACGCAAACCTCGCGGGAACCGACCGCATAGATCTGCGACGCTCCCCGCAGGGCCGCTCCCGCAACCGACATCAGGCCCACCGGCCCGATACCGATGACGCAGACGGTATCCCCAAATCGGATATCCGCCAGCTCCGCCCCATGCAGTCCGGTGGGGATCATATCGCTGAGCATCACAGCCGAAACGGGGTCCACCTTTTCAGGCAGCAGGGCAAGGTTCCCGTCCGCATCGTTCACGTGGAAAAGCTCCGCAAAGACTCCATCCTTGATGTTGGAAAATTTCCATCCGGCGAGCATTCCCCCCGAGTGCATCGAGAATCCGCCCTGCGCCTCGAGACTGTTCCAATCGGGGGTGATCGCGGGGACGATCACCCGGTCCCCCGGCTTAAAATCCCGAACCAGAGTCCCTGCCTCCACAACCTGCCCGACGCACTCGTGGCCGAGGATCATGTCATGGCGTTCCCCCACCGCGCCCTCCCATACGGTGTGAATGTCCGAGGTGCAGGGCGCGACCACCAGCGGGCGCACAAGCGCGTCGAGGGGTCCGCACTGCGGGCTGTCCTTGGTAATCCAACCTGCTTCCCCGATCTTGAGCATTGCATAGCCTTTCATAAAATACCTCCCTTGCCGCCGTTTGAGCCGGCGGATTCAAGGGTTATTCTGCCCGCCTTCCTTCAAAAATATCAAAACGGCGCCGCCAAATGCAAAAGACATTGAGCGGCGCCGCTTTAACCGTGCAAAATATGCGGATCAGGTCCGCCGGACATTCGGATTTGTGTCTGGGAGGCGCTCTCCCATCCATCTCTGTATGAGCAAGAGAATCCGTTCGCGGCAGGGCTCACGCAGCAGCTCATGCCGGGCTCCCGGTTCCAGATGCAGAGTCAGGTCCCGCGTCCCTGCTTCCAGCAGCCACGCCGCAACCTGGCGCACGCCGCGTCCGTTCTCCCCCACCGGATCACACGCGCCGGAAAGAAGCAGAACCGGCAGGGAGGACTCCACCTGCCCGGCCCACCTTGGCCCCGAAACCAGAGCCAGTGTTTCCAGAACAGCGCGGTAGGCTCCCAGCGAGAGGACAAAGCCCATCTTGGGATCGGTATCAAAGGCTTCGACCTCCGCAGCAAGGCTTGACACCCACCGGTGCGGGGAAGTTTCTCCCGGAAAATGCCGCGCAAAGGTAAAGTTAGCCAGCCGGTCATAGGCGGCGCTCTGACATTCAGGCCCGAATATTCCCGCTAAAAGGCGGGTAGCCGGCAGTGCGAAGCAGCGGAGCCCCACGCTCTCTCCCGCCGTTCCGCTGAGAATTACACCATTCAGAGACGATGCCAGGTGCCGGTCTGTCAAGGCGGCGCGCACCACAAAGGAGCCGAAGGAATGCCCCATCAGGAAACAGGGCAATCCGGGATGCTCGCGGCGCATCCCTCGCAGGAACCTCCGGCAGTCGGCCGCAAGATGGCCGGCCCTCGCCCCATCAGGCAGAATTCCTCCTCTTCCGTCAAGGAGAGATCCGCCGTGCCCGAGCTGATTGTATCCACAGACAAGAAAACCCGCCCGGGTCAGTGCGGCGGCAAGGTGCTCATAACGCTCCACATGCTCCTGCATCCCGTGCACCAGCACCAGCATCGCACGCGGTGCGCCCGGAGGATGCCAGGCCACCGCTTCCATCGGGACTTCCCCGAAGTAAGAAGGGAAGGCAAGCCTTTCCTTCCAAATTTTTTGTTTTTCCATCTCCATGCTCCTCCTCCATGTCCACACGGCCTTTTCTTTCAGTTTTCCGCCCACAGGCCAAAAAATTCTCTCCGGGTCCTCTCAACTTTTCCCAAGTCCGGGCTTATGCTGAGAGTGACCTATTTTATGTTGAGGATGATTTCCATTGAACGAATCCAATGAAAAGAAGCTGGTGATCGTCTGGCTCAGTGTTGATAAGCAGGCTGCCATCGACATGGCGCTGCTCTATGCGCGCGACAGCCTGATCAATGGCTGGTGGAACCAGATTGAACTGATCCTGTGGGGACCTTCGGTCGAGAGCGCCGCCGAAAGCGAGGCGGTCCAGCAGGAACTGGCGCTGCTTCAGAACCTCGGCGTTCAGATCGGAATCTGTCTCGCATGCGCAGTGCGCTACGGCGTCTCACAGAAGCTCTCCGACCTTGGTTTTGAGGTTCGGGGAATGGGCGAACACCTCACCGATCTTCTGAAAAGCTCCAATCCCGTCTTTGTGGTGTAACAAATGGGAAACGAAGGGCGCGCCGGTTCTCCTAAACCGGCGCGCCCTCTTTGCCGCTACAGGGGCGGATCAAATCCTGCACAGTGACGGAATCGGTCACCGCTCGCACCGCCTCGTCAATCCTCACCCAAAGGGAAAGCATATGGCAGTTTTCGGACATTTTACAGCAATGCTCCGGGTCCTCCACACAGTGGTGCGGCAGATAGGGCGTTTCCATAACAGTAAGCACCTGCGTTACCGTAATCTCATCCGCAGGGCGCAGAAGCTCAAAGCCTCCCCCCATCCCCTTGACGCTGCGGACAAACCCCTCTCTGGCCAGTTTTGCCGCAATCCGCTCCAGCATTTTTTCCGAAATACCCTCCAGCTCCGAAACCGCGGAAGTGGTAATCCTTTCGGGCGCCCTCTCAGCGACCCGCGACAAAAAGCGCAGCGCATAACGGGTGTTGGTCGATATTTTCATCCGGTCACTCCCTCCGCCCAGTGATGGGGGCGCGGTGTTTTCGAGGTTATAATCACCCCAAATTGATATGTTTATTATATTATACCATTTTGGCGGGATTTGTCAATCTTCTTTTCCTTGGGCCGCTGCTGGAAATTGCTCCTGAAATATGCTATACTGCATGTAAAAATCCGTATCATGCGTATCCGGAAACCCTTCGGGTCTGCCCCGGAGCCGCCTCCGATCAATGTGGCGGAGATTTATACGGTGGAAAATGTTTGAAGCTGCAAGGAGGTTCCTATGACGCCTAAGGAAGAATTTATAGCACTATATCAGGCACACATTACCCGCCCCGGCGCGGACAAACTGCTGGCCTTTTTGGAAAAAAGTGATTTTTTCCTTGCTCCCGCTTCGACCCGTTTCCATCTTGCCTGCCGCGGCGGGCTGCTGGAGCACAGCCTCAACGTCGGAAGACTGATGCTGCGCTATTCCGACGAGGCGCCCGAAAGCCTCGCAATCTGCGGGCTGCTGCATGACCTCTGCAAGACGAATTACTACAAGGAAAGCACCCGCAACGTAAAAAACGAGGCCACCGGGCAGTGGGAAAAGCAGCCGTTTTTTCAGGTTGAGGACAGCTTTCCTTACGGTCATGGGGAAAAATCCGTCTACATGATTGAGCAGTTTTTCCGACTCAGAGCCCCCGAAGCCATGGCAATCCGCTGGCATATGGGTGGTTTTGACGACGCTGTCAAGGGAGGAAGTTTTTCTATTTCCAAGGCTTATGAACGCTATCCCCTCGCCGTCAAGCTGCACCTCTGCGACATCGAGGCGACCTACCTGATTGAGGCACGCCAATCCAGCGCACAGTAAAACAGTGGGCATGAAGGGCTGTAATTTTGACAGGCTGCTGGCGAAGCGGCCTGTTTTTTTCATCTTGATTTCTGTTCTTCGCACCATGACTTATGGTCATGCCGCTATTCTGTCTATTCATATGACTTTTTGCGGCAAGTCCAGTATAATTGGATCAAAGGATTCGCTGCACATAAAAGAACAAGGAGGAAAGGAAATGCGATATCAGCGTATGACAGCCACAGGCTTGAGTGTTTCGAGACTATGCCTCGGTACAATGAACTTCGGGGGACAGGTCGGTCGCGAGGATGGAATCCGCATGGTACATACCGCGCTCGATTCCGGCGTCAACTTAATCTGCCGCTCTCCAGCTTTTTGGCGGCCGTCCGGCTTGTCCAGACGGTCCAGCACATGGATTTTTATCGCTTTTGCACATTTAGGCGATCGCCTGCCTTGCAAAGAGGCTGATGGAACGAGTCAGTATCCCAATCACAATGATCTGCGTAGGAATCAGCACCATGCACTGTACACTGCGCACAATCAACAGTTTTTCGAATGGAGAGCCATACAGCAGTGAAATCCAGAGCGTATTAAGCACCAAACTGCAGCAAAGCTGGGTAACCGCCACCGCGCAGATCACGCGCGGTATGGTCCGCTTTTTGGGCAGCAGCAAACCAAAAGACACTCCATTAAGAAACGCGGTGAGGGTGAATCCGGGAAAATATGCGCCGATCGGAAACAACAGTGCGCCAATCAAATCGCCCACCGCGCCAACCGTTCCGCCTGCCAGAGGGCCATACAATATGGCCGCCAGTACCAGCGGTACAAAAGCAAGGCCAATCTTAATATTCCATGCCGAAATGGAGCAAAAACGGGAAAGCACAATCTCAACAGCGGTGAGCAGTCCGAGCGTAACAATCATCCGGGACCCCATTTTCTTCTCTTTCATGATACCATCTCTCCCTATCTGTGTTGCCACAAGGGAGAAACCATTCCCCCTGTGACAGCGGATGCGGATACAGCAACGCGCAGCTCTCTGCGGCTCCTTCGTCCGGCAGCAACTCCCATCCGCCGGCACTTGACGTGCTGCTCCTACTCTGTCAAATTTTTACTTCTGTTCTTCAGCGGGCGGCGCGGCGCTTTTCCGCATTTTGCGGCACTTTTGGAGGATGCCTGTATCTACCGCCGGGATAGCACCGCCAAACTTCGGCGGTGCCTTATATTTTTAGCACTCCCCGCGATAAGCGCGCCAGATCAATGCGGCGAAGGCGCAGCCTCCGATTACATTGCCCGCCGTCACTGGAATAAGATTATGCATCAAAAAATTCATCCAGTTCAGTGCTGTGAGATCAACGCCGCTCTCGAGGGCACACGCAGCCCATTCCGGCACCATCTTTGCAAAAAGTCCTGCGGGAACATAATACATATTCGCCACACAGTGTTCAAAGCCGCCCATCACAAAAAATGCAACCGGGAGATATCCGCCGATTGCCCGTCCGGCGATTGTTTTGCCGCACAGCGCGCACATCACCCCCGCACAAACCAGAAGATTGCATAAAATGCCAAGCAGCAGCGCACGATCCGGATTCATTACACATTTCACCGATGCAGTGCGTATGACCGCAGCCGCCAGCGCCCCGTCTGAAAGGGAAAGATGCCCGCCGTATACACAAGCCGCGGCCAATGCCGCCGCGCCGATAAAGTTGCCGCAATAAACAACCCCGAGATTGCGCAGCATTCCCATGAGGGAAGCCTTTTTTTCCAACACCGAGACGGCAATAAGGCAGTTTCCTGTGAACAGTTCCGCCCCGGTAAGGATGACGATAATCAGCCCAAAGGGAAAAAGCAGTCCGCTTACGATACGCGCCGCTGCGGCATTATCAAGCGCGCAGGTCACCGTGCCGGATACCACACCGCCCATCCCAATCAAAAAGCCCGCCAAAATCGAAAGCAGCAGCAGTTTTTCAAGCGGATACGCGGTCTTTTTTCGGCCGGTCCCGCTATATTCCGAGAGAAATTGTACAGCGTTCAGCATAGCGTCTTCTCCGCCGCCTCGATCACATGCTTCGCCAGCACCGTCGCCGTGACCGACCCGACTCCCGCAGGGACCGGGGTAATCGCCTCCACAATCGGAGCCACCCGGTCGAACTGTACGTCGCCGCACAGCTTGCCTTCGCTGTTCACATGGATGCCGACATCCACCACAATCTGTCCGGGATGCACAAACCGCTCGTCCAGCATACCCGCTTTGCCTGCTGCAACGACAAGGATCTCTGCGTTCTGACAGGCCGCGGGCGTGTCGGCAGTTTTGGTGTGGCACATGGTAACGGTGGCATCCCGGCTCTGGAGCATCATCGAAACCGGCTTGCCGATCACGAGGCTGCGCCCGATCACTGTCACCCGCTTTCCGCGCAGCCCCACGCCGTAATGGTCCAGCAGCTCGATGCAGGCTTGCGCCGTGCAGGGCGGATAGCCCGCGCCATGGCCGGTAAAGACGCTGCTCAGCGAGGAGGCTGTCATGCAGTCAACATCCTTTTCTGGTGCGAGCAGCTCACATGCGGCAGCCTCATCCTCACGGTTCGGCAGCGGACGAAACATCAGGCATCCATGAATGCCCGAGTTCCGGTTGATTTCGGTGATTACCGCGAGCAGCTCCTGACGTGTGCAGGCAGCGGGCAGGCAAAACTGTCTCACATTGATTCCTGTTTTGTCACAGCGCTTTATCGCGCCGATTTCATAAGAAATATCATCGGGTCTTTCCCCCACCCGTACAATAGCCAGCACAGGGGTGATTCCCCGTTCACGCAGAGCCATGGACCGGCGCATCAGCGCCTCGCTCAGCGCCGCGGCGACCGGTGCACCTCTTAAAATTGTTGCCATACCCGCTGCCTCACTTTCTGATTTGGTCGGTCACGCACTGTGCAATTTTTTCCGCACGAGGCAGATACTCCCGCAGCAGTGTGTCCACCGTTTCTTCCATCTGCACCGCAGCGTCCCGATCGCTGAGCGAAGCGGTGTTGACATACACGTTGAGCGCCGCGCTTTCCATGGCTGCTCCACAAAGCAGCGCGCCGCACCCGACATCGGAAACCAGCATTCGGCTTCCCTTTTGCAGCATTGTCTCAAGCAGCTCTATTGACTGTGCACAGCAGCGCACCATCTCCATGGGGGCCTGACAGGCATTCAGTGCAGCAGCCTCCAGCACTGTTTCCCGGGCGGGGTCCCCTTTGGGGATGGCGTATCCTGCCGCCAACGGCGCAAATGCCTGTGCATCGGCATCCACCAGTGCGAGCATCCGCTGCTGCAAATCGCCGCACTGCCTCAGCAGAAAAGCGATATCGTCCTGTACACTGGCGTATTTTTTCTTTCCGCTCGTAAAGTTGCCCACCATGCCGCATAATGCCGTGCCAAGCGCCGCTGTAAGCGCTGCCGCACCCCCGCCTCCCGGCACCGGCTGTTTAGAGGCCAGTGCAGCAGTAAAATCCGCACAGCTTTGATCGATCATCTTCTTTTCCATACCCTTTCCCCTTTGAAACACCTTTTCTGAATACAAAACAACGCGTTGCCGCGCGCAGCCCGGCCGCAGAATCCGATCCCCATTCAATCCCATTTGTGTAGGCTGGAACAGCCATTCCAAAACTGGTTCAGGCTGTCTTTCCGGCGCTGCGGCATCCGTTCCATGGGACTCAGAACAGCCCGGAGATCTTTCCGTTCTCGTCCACGTCGATTCTCTCAGCGGAGGGCACCTTAGGCAGTCCCGGCATCGTCATAATATCGCCCGTTAGCGCAACAAGGAACCCCGCACCTGCCGACACCTTAAGATTGCGCACCGTAATCTCAAAATTGCGGGGCGCTCCCAGCAAATCCGCGCGATCTGAGAAAGAATACTGTGTTTTTGCCATGCAAATGGGAAGCTTGTCAAATCCCAGTTCGGTGAGCTGCTGCATCTGCTTTTTTGCATTGGGGGTGAGTATCACGCGGTCGGCGCGGTAAATTTTCCTTGCGATGGCGTTGAGTTTTTCCTCAATGGAGTCATTGACATCATAGCAGAAGCGGAAGTCGCCGGACTGCTCGCAGAGACGCATCACTTCTTTTGCAAGAGCTTTTCCGCCCTCACCGCCTTTGGCCCATACCTCGCTTAGTGCCACAGTGACACCGAGCTCCCGGCACTTGCGCTCCACGAGTGCAAGCTCTTCCGCTGTATCGGTCGGGAAAGCATTCACCGCTACGACACAGGGCAGACCAAAGACTTTGGTGATATTTTCCACATGCTGCAGCAGATTGGGCAGTCCCTTTTCAAGTGCAGGCAAATTTTCCTGTCCAAGGTCCGCTTTAGCGACGCCGCCATGATTTTTCAACGCCCGTACGGTGGCAACGACTACAACGGCCGATGGCCGGAAACCTGCAAATCGGCACTTGATATCCAAAAATTTTTCTGCGCCAAGGTCCGCCCCAAAGCCAGCCTCGGTAATGGCGTAATCGCCCAGCTTGAGCGCCATCTTTGTCGCCATCATCGAATTACAGCCATGTGCAATATTCGCAAAGGGTCCGCCATGAATGAATGCGGGAGTCCCCTCAAGCGTCTGCACAAGGTTGGGCTTGAGTGCATCCTTCAGCAGCGCGGCCATCGCTCCCTCCGCATGGAGATCACGTGCGGTGACCGGCTTTCCATCAAAGGAATAGGCGACAATCATGCGTCCGAGCCGCTCTTTCATATCCGTAATATCGCTAGACAGGCAGAGCACCGCCATGACCTCAGAAGCCACCGTGATGTCGAAACCGTCCTCGCGGGGTGTGCCATTTGCTTTGCCGCCAAGGCCATCCACAATGTTGCGCAGCTGTCGGTCATTCATATCCACCGCGCGCCGCCAGGTAATGCGCTTACAGTCGATGCCAAGCGCATTCCCCTGCTGGATGTGGTTGTCAAGCATGGCGGCCAGCAGATTGTTCGCCGCACCAATCGCGTGGAAATCTCCGGTAAAATGCAGATTGATGTCCTCCATCGGCACCACCTGTGCATATCCGCCGCCTGCGGCGCCGCCCTTGACTCCAAATACCGGACCAAGCGAGGGTTCCCGCAATGCCACCATGACATTCTTGCCCAGTTTTTTGAGGCCATCTGCAAGGCCAACCGTCGTTGTCGTCTTTCCCTCGCCCGCAGGAGTGGGGTTGATCGCGGTGACGAGTACCAGTTTTCCGTCAGGGCGCTCCCCGTCTTTGAGCATATTGTAATCAATCTTTGCCTTGTAATTGCCGTAAAGCTCCAGATATTTCTCATCAATGCCGGCCGCTGCCGCAATTTCGGTGATCTTTTTCGGTTTGCAGGACTGTGCAATTTCAATATCGCTCATGAATCCCATGCCTCTTCATTCCTTTCAGTTATAACGCGAGCTAAAAGCATTCCCGCCCGTTTCGCCGGGCGGGAATGACCCGTTGTTCATATGTGGCCCTACACCATTTGGCGTGTTGTACACAGTGCAAATCTTATTAGACTAAGTATGGTATGCAGCGCCGTTTTAGATTTTTTGTTCGGCAAGCATCTGTAAAAGCTTTTCCTCTTCGCCAGCCAACATCTTATAGCTGTGCTCAGGAGCAGGGTAGGCGCCGTTGTGGCATTCCTCCACAAAAGCGGTGGCACCTTTGAGGATCTCCTCACGAATATTCGCATACTTCTTTGCGAACTTGGGATTACGGGTAAAGAAGCCAAGCAGATCATACCAGTTGATCATCGGGCTGTCGCTGTAGGGTCCGCAGCCGGACCCAAGGACCGGAATAGAAGTGCTCTCATAGATGATTTTGGCCACTTCGCTGGGTACCGCCTCGACAACAACGGCAATGCAGCCGGCTTTTTCGAACGCTTTGACCACTTCGATCAGCTTGAGGGCCATTTCGGCACTGCGGGCCTGCGTCTTGTAGCCGCCAAGCATGATGGCGCTCTGCGGGGTTAAGCCGGTATGTCCAATGACCGGAATCGCAGCTTTGGTGCAGGCTTCGATGACAGGAACGATCTCCATGCCACCTTCCATCTTAACGCAGTCCATATCCGCCTCGATCATGTAGCGTGAGGCATTTTTGACTGCCTCTTCGATCGACGCCTGATAGGTCATATAGGGCATATCACCCATGATAAAGCAGTGCGGAGCGCCCAGACGGACCGCCTTAGCGTGCTCAATCATCACATCGAGAGTCGCCTTAATGGTGCTGTTTCCGCCGAGCATGACGGTGGCAATGGAATCGCCCATGTTGATAATCTCGATGCCCGCCTCGTCGGCAAGTACCGCCATCGGATAATCATACAGCGCAGTACGTGCAAGCTTTTCTCCCTTTTCCTTTTTTTCGTGGATCGTCGCCAAGGTTACCTTCTTGCGGGGCTCTGCCGCGGTTTTTTCATCGTTAGTCAGATATCCCATATTCTTTTCCTCCTGTTGTTTCCTGCTCTGTTGGTTATTTGGTAAGGCTGTAAAATGCAGCCACCTTTGAAACAATAAATTCACCAATGCCGTCATAGGCCTCGTGTGTGCTACCGCCGATATGCGGGCTTATAATAAAGCCTTCCTGTCCGAATAAAGGGCTTTCAAGCCTTGCATTGTCAGAAAGACCTTTTCCGGCGAGCTCCCCCGAAAGAACATCCAAGCCAAAGCCCTTGATTTTTCCCGATTTGAGCGCCTCCATCGCTGCGACCTCGTCAACAATTCCACCCCTTGCACAATTGATTACGATAGCGCCCGTCTTCATCCGTTCAAACTGATGAGAAGAAATCATACCCTTCGTTTCGGGCGTCATCGGTGTGTGTATGCTGATATAATCGCAGCGTCCGACTAACTCATCCAGATCTCTCACCAGTTCGGTATCAAGCGCCGCACATTCCGCAGTAGTCACATAGGGATCGTAGGCCAATGTGGTCATGTCAAATGCCTGTGCGAGCTTTCCCACCCGTCTGCCTATCTTGCCATAGCCAACAATGCCCAGCACATGTCCGCCGAGTTCGTGCCCAGTGTATTTATACTTATTCCAGATGCCTTCCTGCTGCACCTCATTATTGGCAGTTATCGTCATACGTGACAGATCGAGCATTTTTGAGATTGTCAGTTCCGCCACTGCATTGCAATTGATGCCTGGGGCGTTCTGCACTGTGATTCCTAACTGTTCAGCATAGGCGAGATCGATATGGTTAGTTCCCGCAGAACAAACGGCGATCATTTTCACCCGTTCGGCTGCCGCATCGAGAAGTTCGCGGTCCATTTTGGGGTCTACACGCATCACGAGCAGATCATACTGCGGCAGCAACTTCATCAGCTGCTCTCTAACGGGAAGAATCTCGGTATCCACTTCTACTCCATAGGACCTTAGTCCCGAAGCAACCAGCGGAGAAACTCGGTCGATAATCAAGGCTTTCATTGAATTCGCATTCCTTTCCTTTCTCGGAAGTCGGGCTAAGTTTGGAAATCTGTTTGGTTGGTCTGCTTTTATCTTATCCGTTTGTATTTATAATACAAATATATAATATTTATCATATTAATAACTAAAAGTTATTTTATTATTTCTTCCATGCTATGCGTGCCCATGTCTTCAAGTATCGGCATGGGCCCGTGATGGAATGAACAGAAGAAACACCAGTGGTTATACGGCGGCCTGCTTTTCTCTGCGGCTCTGCAAATATTGCCTTCCAACCACTATAGCAAAAATCACATAGCAAATTATATCGGTAAGAATACCAGGCCAAATGCCACATACGGCGCACGTCGCCATCAGCGCACGTTCAACTATGTTAAGTTTGCGGAAAAGATACCCCTCAAAGCAAGCGCACATGCAAAACAGGCCTAGTGCACAGGAAATGATGATTGCGATCACGCTCAAAGGGTTTCCTATAAGCAACAGCTCCTGATGATATGCAAACATGAACGGCAGGATAAAGCCCGGCAAACCGAGACGAGTAGCTGTGGCAGCCGTTTTGAAGTAATCCGACTTTGCAATTTTAGATGCGACTAGCGCTGCACTCGCAACAGGCGGCGTAATGTTGGCCAGTGCTGCAAAGTAGTAGATAAAGAGATGAATCGCAATTTTATTAAATCCGAGCTCTGCGAGCACGCTACCCGCCAATGAAGCAACCAAGACATAGGCTGCAGTAGTGGGAACTCCCATGCCAAACAGGATGGTAACGGCCATGGTAAGCACCAGCGCCACCAAACCGACACTGCCCGAAAGGGTTTTAATAAAGAACACAATGTTCATCGCAAGTCCGGTCATGACAAAAATCTGAGTCACAATTCCCATCGCCGCACAG